>Ga0105104_10003774_pt1 | contig 10661 bp, 6 predicted proteins | sample PPLLaktember2015_3_FD_87034 | JGI IMG/M metagenome (GOLD analysis project Ga0105104, IMG submission 87034) | Freshwater sediment microbial communities from Prairie Pothole Lake near Jamestown, North Dakota, USA - PPLs Lake P7 Core (6) Depth... | ecosystem: Environmental > Aquatic > Freshwater >... | reverse complement strand
CCTTGGTTTAGCACGTCGCGATGCGCGGCTAGAGCCGTGCAGTCCACGTCCTTGAACAGGTAAAAGTGGGGAATCGACTGCTTACTGAGAACGAGCCTTTCCGCGATCCGGCTTCTCATCGGGGAAAACGGAATTTCGATGTCCACTTCGGACTCTTGCTGGTCGAGGTCCCGGGCAATGATTCGACCGGCCGGGCCGCTTCCCTGGATCTCGTCGAGGTCAATGCCCCGCTCCCGGGCGCGACGCCGGGCGGCGGGAGAGGCAGCGCGACGGGTGGCCGCTGACGGCTCCTCTGGGAGCGCAGGCACCGTTTCGCCCGATTCTCCAATGTAGGCAATAGGTGAGAAGACTGCCGCGTCTTCACCATTTTGCTTAAGAATCTTGAGGACTACGCCGGAAACGGGCGCTTCCACCTCGAAAACCGCCTTGTCGGACTCGACTGAAACAATGACTTGTCCCTTGGTCACCGGCTGGTTTTCGGCCACCGCCCATTCGACAATCCGGCCCGTCTCAAGGTCCTGCCCGCTCTGGGGCATATTCACGGCATGTGGCATGGTGTTCTTAGTTTCCCGTTTGTAGTCCCGCCTTTAGGCGGGTTGTAAATCGTGCTTTTTCTGCAAGTTGACCGCCTCTGAAACGCCCGCCTAAAGGCGGAACTACAAACAAAGAGCGCCTTTTTCAACCATCACCCTTTCCCCCCACTCCCGAACAACTCAATTAACTGCTTCACGTCCTGCTTAAGCCGCTCGTACTGGCAACCCAGGACCTTCAGCGGGTCGTACTGGTGCGGATTGGCAGCGTGGTAAGCAGTAAAACTGTCGATGAACGTGTGTTTGAGCTGCGTGGAGATATTCACCTTCGCGCAACCCAGGCTGATGCATCTCTTGAACACTTCTTCCGAAAGCCCCGTCCCGCCATGCAGGGCAAGCGGGAGCGGAATCTGTCGCGAAATCTCTGCAATTCGGTCAAATGCAAGGCGCGGTTCACCCTTGTAGATTCCGTGTGCCGTACCGATCGCCGGCGCCAGGCAATCGATCTGGACCCTCTCGCAGAAAAGCCGCGCCTTCTCCGGATCGGCGAGTCGTGCGTCAGCATCGGCAACCGCTTTGTCGTCCTCAACACCGCCTATCTCACCCAGCTCCGCTTCAACCGAGACCCCGGCTGGCCTCGCCATCTCCACAACCTGCCGGGTCAGGGCGAGATTTTCCTCAAATGGTCGAGAAGAGGCGTCGATCATCACCGACGTCCAGCCGGTCTGGATGCACTGCCTGATCAGCTGCAGGTCCTTGCAGTGATCGAGGTGCAGGGCGATCGGCACGGGACACTGGACGGCCAACGACTCCACCCACAGGGCGACAACAGAGGCGCCCCAGAAGGTGACGGTCTTGGCGGAAGTCTGAACGATCACCGGGGCTTTCAACTCGACTGCAGCGCCGATCACTGCCCGGGTGGAGTTCAAGTCGAGGATGTTGAAAGCTCCAACGGCGTATCCCCTGTCGCGCGCCTCCCGGAGCATCGTGTTCATGTTCTGGAGCGGCATCTCGAATTTCCTCCAGTATCAGGGACCTACGTCGCGTAAACGGCTCTCTTGACCGCCCGAATCACCTCGTCTTCCTGCGGAACGCAGGCTTTCTCGAGATTCAGATTGAACGGGATCGGCGTGTCGAGGCCCGCCACAATTTCAATCGGAGCATCCAGGTAATCGAATGCCTCCGCTTGTATTCGCGCGGCAATATCCGACGCGACTCCACCTCGACGAACTGCCTCCTGCACGATGACGACGTGCTCGGTCTTCTTCACCGACCGAAGGATCAAGTCTAGGTCCAGCGGAACCAGCGTCCTTGGATCCACGACTTCGACCTCGATCCCCTGCCCCGCCAAACGGTCTGCGGCCGCCAGGCATCGGGCGACCATATTTGACCAGGCGATAACCGTTGCGTGCCTGCCCTCTCTTCGAATCCGGCCTTCGCCGAGCTCCAGCACGTACTCACCCACAGGTACTTCTCCTGATGTCATGTAGAGAGACTTGTGTTCGAGGAAAATGACCGGGTCGTCCAGCCGGATTGCGGCCTTCAGAAGCCCTTTCGCGTCAAAAGGATCGGACGGGACCGCTACCTTGAGCCCGGGGATGTGGTAAAAAAGCGCTTCGAGAGACTGCGAATGCTGGGCCGCCAGCCCGTTTCCCGCCCCGCCCTGGGTCCTGATGACGAGAGTTACGCGACCTTTTCCCCCGGTCATGAACTTGAACTTGGCCGCCTGATTGCAGATCTGGTCCATCGCCAGGAGGGCAAAATCGACAAAAAGGATCTCCACCACCGGCCGCATTCCGGCGATGGCCGCCCCAACTCCGGCGCCTACAAAGCTGGCTTCCGATATCGGGGTGTCGATCACCCGGCGGGGGCCGAATTCGGACAGCAGGCCAACCGTGACCTTGTACGAGCCACCTCGTTCCGCAATGCCCTCCCCCCTCAGGAAGACCGACGGATCCCGCAGCATTTCCTCCCGGAGAGCCTCATTGAGGGCCTCGCGATACAGGATCGTACGAGCTGCGGCCGACGACGGAATCGGTACGGACGGCGTCATCAGTAGGCCTCCACGATCGCGAGGAATTCAGCGGTTGTCATCTCCGGGCTGGCCTTCGCATATTCGACCGCGTCCTGCATCGCTTCATCCGCCTCGGCCTCCAGCCGGAGGATTTCGTCTTCCGGCATCCCGGCCTCGCGCAGGGTGCGGCGGCCGCGCTCCACCGGATCGATTGATCTGTAGTAGTCGAGCCGGTCCTTGGGCATATAGGCACCAGGGTCGTTGACGTGATGCCCCCCATGCCTGTAAGTCTTCGCTTCGAGGAGGACGGGGCCCGACCTTTGGCGGCAGGCCTCGCAAGCTGTCTGCACTCTCTCGTACACCGCGAGCACGTCGTTTCCATCGACCTGCTCGGCAAATACGCCAAAAGCCGCACCACGACGGTAGAGCTCTGGCTCCCGAGTCGCCTGTTCGATGGGAGTTGAAACCGCGTACTGGTTGTTCTCAACGAAGAAAATGACCGGGAGAGACCAGGTAGCGGCGAGGTTGAGCGACTCGCAGAAGACCCCATTATTGACGGCCCCATCGCTGAGAAAAATGACGGTTACACGATCATCGCCACGCAGCTTGCTGGCGAGCCCTGCCCCCACCCCGATCGGGACGCCCCCGCCGACAATGCCGTTAGCTCCCAGGTTCCCCGCGCCGACGTCGGCGATATGCATCGAGCCGCCCAGCCCACGGCAGTAACCGGTCGCCCGGCCTAGCAACTCCGCAACCATTGGCCGCAGCTCAGCCCCGCGGGCGATGCAGTGACCGTGTCCGCGATGCGTGCTGGTAATGAAGTCCGTCGGGCGAAGCGCCGCGCAGGCGCCCGTGGCAATCGCCTCTTCTCCGAGATAGGGGTGAAAATAGCCGCGAATCAAGCCATCCCGATAGAGCTGAATACAGTGCGTCTCAAAGCGGCGGATCGTGTAGAGAGTGCGGTACAAGCAAGCCAAAAACTCGCTAGGATACCGAGACAGCATAATGTTATGACATTATGTTCGAGAGGCGTGCTCAGTCAAGCGAAAAGTAAGGGCCAACGAATCACAGGAATCAGATTCGTGTGATTCGTGTGATTCGTTGCCCGGACCTCGCAATCACCCCTGCAAGTCCGCGTACAGGGAGTAACGATCACCCCGATAGTGAATTCGAAGGAACTCGGCCGGCATTTGCTCCTCCGAGTAGGAGACTCTTTCGATGTACAGCAGCGCGCTTTTTGCTCGAATGGACAGAAGTCGCGCCAGTTCTGAATTGGCTTCCACCGCCCGAATCGTCTGTTTGGCCGACGACCAGCGAATTCCGTAGTCGCGCGCCGCGTTCTGCAGCGAGGCGGTCAGCGTCGCACGGCCGAGAATCCCGGGGAACAGGCGGTGAACCAGGTGCGAATCCTCGATGCTCAACGGCTCCCCGTCTGCGAGCCGCAAGCGTCGAATATGGACGAGCTCTTCGCCCGGCTGAACGTCGAGCTTCTCGGCAATTTGCGCCGGAGCAGGCAGCAGCTCGGCGGAGAGAACCCGCGTGCCAGGCTCGAAATTCCGACGCCTCATATCCTCGGTGAAGTTGATGATCCGGACCAAGCCCTCTTCCAGCCCCCGATGCGACACGAAGCTCCCTCGTCCCCGCTGGCGGTAAACCAGCCCCTCGCGAACCAGGAGGTCAAGAACCTGGCGAACCGTGGTCCGGCTTACCCGGTAGCAGCCGGTCAGCTCCGATTCGGCCGGAATGAGGTCGCCCGGTTGGTATTTCCCGCCCGTGATGTCCGCCCGGAGTATTTCGTAAAGCTGGTGATACAAAGGGAGCTTGCTTTTGGGATTCAGGCGAGCCATGGGCGAGAATATAGCATAATGTCATGACGTCTGGCAGATACCCGAGTGCAAGCGGCTTCTTTCACCACCCTCGCTTCGTCCGCGCCCGTTACTCCCCGTACTCTACCAACAACGCCGGGCCGGGCCAGTTGATTTCGGCCGCGTGCTCTTTGGTGTTTGAAAAGACGTGGAAGGTGTTCGGCCCGGCCCGAAGCAGTCCCTTAGGCACTGGAATGAAGTCAAAACTGTAGTTGTGAACCAGGCCTACCCGGTCCGCCAGTTTCACGCCGTTCAAGCCGATTTCATCCGCGTGGGCCGCCGACCACGTGCTGAGCACGATTCGGGCCGCCCGGATCTTGGCAACGTCTCCGCCAACCTCAATCCGGCATTCCTTCCGATCCCCCACTCGGACGCCGAAGGCTTTCGGAACGTCGGCAGCCTTCCAAAGCCTGACCGAACGTCCTTGCCGCCTGAAAGTCACGGTCACTGGGCTCGTCATGCAAATCAACCCGTCCGCGTCGGTGATGCGGGCGGCAATTCGAACCGGCTGATCCTGGTCGGGAACCCAGGTGGTATCCCAAGCGACTTCGAACGGATCGGCTGTGGCGGTTCCGAGATGGCGGCGCAGTTGGCCGCGCTGGACCACGTAGTGCCATTGTCGGTAAACGCCGTCTCCCTCCCAGTTGAAGTCGTCGTATTCGCCGACAAAATCGACCTGCGTAATCGGCACGGCACTTCTTCCCGCGTGGGCGGATATTCGTGGGTTCTCTCCAATCACTCCTCCGTCGACGGGACTGACAATCCGGCCCGGCTGCTCATCCGGGGCTTTGTAGTAGAGACGGACAGTAAACTCGTAAACCCAGAAGAATCCCCAGTTGAAGCTGTAGCAGATTTGGGGACCGGCCGTGAACTGAAAGACGTTGCGGCCGGCTTTGAGCTGCTCCAAGGGAACTTCGACAGTTGCACGCCCTAAGATTGTCCGGTAATAGCATTGCGATGGAGTCGGGGTGTTTTTCGGCTGAGGAATATCGATCCACTCCCCGCCGTTGATCCGGAACTTCTGGCCGCTTGTCCCGATATGTCCACCCCAGTAAGAAACAGACACTTCCGCCCGAATCGCACGTCCGATACTCGGAATTTCCAGAGCCCGCTCGCGACGAGCCCCTGCACGCATGTCGTCCGCCTGCTGACCCGGCCGTGTCGAGGCCGGATCGATCTCGCCGAAGCGGTGGGCATACGTGAACTCCCGGAAGTAGTCTCCAGGAACCGGCTCTGCCAGGCAATAAGCCGCCGACAGCAAAGCAGCCAGTGAGCAAGCAATCAAGCATCGAAAAAATCCGTCTGATCGGTCCGATCCGACCGATCGGTCTGATTCCTGTTGATTTCTCATAGTGCATCAGTGCTTCGAATCCGCGCCCATGAAGCCGTCCCCGAAGAAAACCGGTCTGTAACCCCGCTGCGTCACCCACCGTATGGCCCGTTCAACGCGTTCCTTATAGTCCGGCAAGTATGCCACATAGTCCGGGTACCAGAACTGTTCGTGAATCATAAGCTCGATGACTTCCGACTGGTGAGGATCGGCCGCCAGTTTCTCGAGCCGAGGCGCAATCTGTTCAAGCGGCACGCCGTTAATGACCAAATCGTGGCGCACGAACAGGATGTCGCGGTCGACATCCTTCCAGTAGTCCCTCCCAGTGAGGTGAAGAAGTTGCGGCATGGTCACGTCGTAGCTCACCGCGGGCAATTCGCGGCGCAGCTCAAAGTAGCCGACCAGAGTCTTAATGCCCTCCGCCCGCAGCGCCTTGACGGCAACCGGCGTCGCTTCTCCCCAGTGGATGGTGGTCACGTCGCTGAGGAGCTCTTTCCCCGCAAAGCGCTCGATCTCTCGCGTAACCAGGCGATAGTCATTGCGTATCTGGTTTGCAGAGGAATGGAGGTACGGACGATCGGGATCGTTCGACCGCGCGTGAAAGGTCAACCGTATCCAATCGGCGTTCGCCTGCCACTCGCTCCTGTAGCGGTCCGGCATCTGGGCGAGGGTGAATCCCGCCATTTCGTAATAGATGTTGAAGTGGACCCGGACACCGTACTTTTCGTGCATCTCGCGCCAGAAGGCGAGAAACGGATTCTCGAAGATTGAGCGGTACGGCGGGTCGTGAAGAGCTATGTCCTTGAGCCACTGGATGTTGTCATCGATCGAGACACGGTAGCGAGGAAAGGAATCGCGGTCCCACACAACCGAAATTTGATCTGAGGCTCGGCCAGCCTGAGCCACAATCTTGCTTAGAAAACCTCTGATGAGGATTTCGGCACGAAACTTGCCGGCTGAACACTGGGCCGCTTGTCCGTTTACCGTCACTGAACCCTGACCTGTAAACTCGCCGCTGACCCTGATCCTCAGCCCCTCACCGCCCAGGGCTCCATCATGGCGGTTCAGAATCTGACCGTCGATCGGCTCCGTAATCCGCAGCGCGCTATGAGCTGTCTCGGGCACAGACGAATTCAAGGCCTTCAACCGGTAAATAGTGCCGGAGGCACCGGCTGGGACAAAGAGGGCACTGCGGTCGGCTTTCCCGAAGGTGACATCCGAAACGGGGACGCCCAGTTGCTCCTCCTGAAGGATCCGGCCGCTAGAGTCGAGTATCTTTAGCCCGTTCTCACCGGCCGCGTAGAGGTTGCCTGCAGCGTCCAGAGCGAGCCCCGAGACCGGTGATTCCAGGGAAGCCACCCGGCGCGACTTTCCATCCTTCCCGATCTTCCAGACGCCGCCACTCTTGTCGACGACAACTGGAAGGCCTGTGAGAGAGTCTACGGCGAGCGCCACCGGCCGGGGAACCTGTGAGGTCACCACCCGGCCGCGCAGGTCGCAGACCCTGGAAGAACCTGTATCCGCGAAAAACACCTCCGAAGCCGAGACGGCTACGTCCCGGGGCTCGACCAGAGGTTCGCCGCCGCAGCGATCCGCAGCAATGCTCATCTCACCCCATGGCGTGACTCGGAGAATGGCTTTTCTTCCCGGATCGGCGACGTAAAGAGCACCGCGCGAATCGATCGCCAGGCCGGTTGGCCGGCCTCCGGTTTTCACCAGGGTTTGGTTGAGGCTGGGACCCAGCACCCGGACGATTTCCCCACGGTCCGGAATCGTCGCAAATAGCGCCCCCTGCGGATTAAAGGCGAGAGCGTGAATCCCGGGGAGCCCGTCAAAGGAAACGATCGGTTCACTTTGTCCGTGAGCCGAATAAAGGAAGAGAGCCAAGAGCGTTGCGCAAATCGAAACAGAGCCGCGAGCGGAGCGTTTTGTGTGGAGCGACCCGGCCCGTGCAGAAGAAGCACCCCAGGGGTATTCCGGAGGTTCGGGCCGGGTCGCTCCGCACAAAACGCTCCGCTCGCGGCTCTGTCTCAATCTCAACACTCAGCTAGAACTCCAAGCGCAGTCGCAGGAACATCTGACGAGCCTGGGCCCGGTCGCCCGGGTTGCTGTTGTTCGGGCCGCCGACGTCCGAGATTTCTCCAGCCGCACTGTTCGAGACGTTCATCTGCGGGTTGGTGAAGTTCGTCTGGTTGAACACGTTGCTTGCCACTAGCCCGACAACGAATTTCATATCCTCATAGAACCGAATCGATTTGTGCAGACCGGCGTGGAAAACGTTCAGGCCCGGACCAGAGACGATACCGCGACCGGCGTTGCCGAAACGGCCGACCGGAGGCGCGGCAAAGGCAGCCACGTTGTACCACTGTTCATGTGAGGGGTTGTCCAATTTCGGGTTCCCCACGAGATCCGGCCGAATAGTGGTCGAGGGCCGGTTACCGGAGGCAGTCCAGATGATCCCATTCGGGTCCGCCACGCTGATGGAGGGAGTCAGGTGCTTCCCGGTCTGCTGCGCGCTCTGGATCCCAAACTCCCAGCCGCCGAGCAACATATCCACGGGTCGGGATGCATTGCCAAAGAACCGTTTCCCGCGTCCGAAAGGCAGCTCGTAGATGGTGTTCGCTACGAACCGATGATTCGGAACGATTTCGTCCGGACCTCGTTCCGCAGAGCGATTAAACGGGTTGATCGGATTCGTGTCGTCACCGATATCCCGCGCCCAGGTGTAACTGGTCTGGAACGAGAAGCCCTTCGTGAAGTGGTGGCTCGCCTCGAGGTTCAGAGCGTTGTAGATGTGGTTCCCGCCGTTATCGACGTAGGAGATGCCAGGATAGTTCGGGAACGGTCGCGGTTTGTTGATAAAGAGCTCGGCGTTCGGCTCCGGAGCATTGATGTTCCGGCTCCGGAACATCTGGTGAGTGGCTGTACCGCCATCGGAAGCGCGGAATCCGGTATTCCAGCGCTCGTGCTCGAGGGTCAAGCTCCACTGCTGGGTGTAGGGAAAACGCAGGTTCGGGTTGATCCCCGACGGTATGGAGACGGTCGCCTCCTTGCCGTTCGCCACCGCCGGGAAAACCCGTGGGAAAACGACGAGATTCGAAGTACTGTTCGTGTAAGTCGGCTCAGCCGGGACAAACGGCGACGATCCTGCGGCGCTCGGACTCTGGGGAGTCATGTCGTAGAAGATCCCGTACCCCGCCCGAACCACGGTGTTGCCGTCGAACGGCCGATAGGCGAACCCCACACGCGGCGCCAACTTGTTCCGGTCAGGGTCTACCAGGTAGTCGGAGTGGAATCCTGCGCTGCTCGCACTGACAATGTCGATATAGCCTTGCGGCAGATAGGGAGAAACACCGCTCATCCCCTCGTCGGCGACGACGATGCGGCCGCCGATTGGGTCAAACATCGACAGCATGCCGTTAACAGCTCTCCAAGGCGCATGGTACTCGTAACGAAGCCCCAGGTTCAGGGTCAGGCGCGAGTTGACTTTCCAGTCATCCTGGAAATACAGGTCCACTACATTCCGGCGTGTATCTTCGAGAGGTTCCGGCACCCCCCGGGACATGCTCTTCGGCACACCAAAGAGGAAATCGGCGTACGGGTGTCCTGACTTGCTGACACCTGAAACCTTCGTGAACTCGCCGTTGAATTGAACGCTCCCGAAGGTCGACGCGTGGTACTCCTGGTTCGCGAACCTGACCTTTCCGATCTGCACCCCCATCTTCATGTTGTGCGTGCCCCGGAAGTAGCTCAGGTCATCGTGGAAATTCGTGTTCATGTTCACGAAGCCGGGATTCAGAGTCACCTGTTGGGAAACCGAAGTGACGCTGAGCCCGCTGAAGCTGGTCGCAAAGCAGCCGCCGCCTTCCGGGTAGGGTTCATGCAGTCCTTGAATGGGGCCCAGGGAGCTGCTGCCCAGATAACTCAGGACCTCGCGACCGTCCAGCGGCCCTCGCCTCGGATACCCGTTAAAGGCGTGCGAAAACCTGGCCTGATTGAGGAGCGTGGGGCTGAAGGTGTGGTTCCAGCCGGCGCCGAAGACTTTGCTCTGGCGTTTCCAGTTCTTCCAGCCGAAAGCCGGGAGAGAAGTCTCCCAGTCATTTACGTCGACCTGGTGGAGCTGATAGCTGGCGAAAACGCTGTCGGAGGGCCGGAAGGTGTGATCCAACTTCGCCACGCCGTGCCACTCCTCACTCGGCTCGCCTTGGAGGATCTGCAGGTAGTTCCGGGAACGGAAAGTCGTGACGTCGCCCACATTCGGGAGGGGCCAGAAGCGATCCTGGATCAGCTTGGAAATCGGATTGATCTGGTTCCCCGGGATCTTGCCGTCCTTGTAAACCTCGCCGGTGACCGGATTTTTGATTTGGAGGCCGAGGGCCGAAAAGTCGCCGTTCCGCCAGGCTTCCAGTGGAACATTCGGCGTCAGTTCCTCACGCACCAGGCTTCCCGAATCCTGGTCGGCAGTCAGGTACCAGAAAGTCTTGTTTCTGCCGTCATAAAGTTTGGGCAGATAAACTGGCCCGCCAATGCCGAAACCGTATTCCAGGTCGATGCCGGCGGCGCGCGTGGCGTCAAAGAAATCGCGGGCTCTGAACCAGGGGCTCTGGTAGTTGTAGAAACCAAAGCCATGGACCTTGTTCTCGCCGGATTTGGTGACCAGGAGGACGTGACCGAGGCCAGCGTGCTCGGCACTGTTGTTGACCATCTCGACCTTCATTTCCTTGTAGGTCTCGGTCTGGTTGGCGAGGTTGGAAATGACGCCGCCCTGGCCGCTGTTGATGCTGCCGCCATCAACCGACATCTGGTACTGGTCGGTCCGGCTGCCCGCGAAGGAGGGCGAGCTGCTGCGCGGCTGGGTCATCCCCAAGGTCATAAACATGAAGTACATGCTGTTGTTGCTCAGCGGCAGCCTGTGCAGCTCT
>Ga0105104_10003771_pt1 | contig 10669 bp, 8 predicted proteins | sample PPLLaktember2015_3_FD_87034 | JGI IMG/M metagenome (GOLD analysis project Ga0105104, IMG submission 87034) | Freshwater sediment microbial communities from Prairie Pothole Lake near Jamestown, North Dakota, USA - PPLs Lake P7 Core (6) Depth... | ecosystem: Environmental > Aquatic > Freshwater >... | reverse complement strand
TTTATTGTCTATGTCATACTGATTTGTTTTTGCCAGTATAGTATCATTTCATTGAGGGTATCTTCGAGTGTATATTTTGGCGTCCACTTGACTGCATTTCTCAATTTTTCATTGGAACCAATAATGGCTCTATTGTCGTCCGGCCGAAACAAACCGGCATCGGGTGTCGTTTCCACATCTATTGCCAAGATTCTACTTATTTTGTCGATAATTTCTTTCAGGGACCATCCTATGCCGTTACATACATTATAGACCTCGCCTTTTTTACCCGTCGTCAATAACATGTAGTATGCGGAAACAACGTCCCGTACATCTGTGAAGTCTCTAATGATCGTTATGTCGCCCGTCATCAATTTATTGGCACCGGTGCCGTTGTACTTCATTTCCACCATTTGCTTAACAAATGACGACAACACAAAAACATCTTTCTGGAATGGCCCAATATGATTAAATGATCTCGTCAGCACAATATCCAAACCATAGCCATGGGCATAAACTTTAGAGAGCAATTCCTGGGAGACCCGGGCTACGGCATAAGGACTGACCGGTTTAAGGGGGTGATCTTCGGTCAAGGGCAAATCTTTTTGTTCGACATTGCCGTATTCTTCAGATGAGCCAACCGACAGAATGCGGGTGGCTATATTTAATTTTCTGATGGCCTCCAATAAATTCAGAAAAATATTGGTATTGTTTTGAAAACTGATATTCGGTTCTTTCCAACTGAACGCCACACTGCTGAAAGAGGCAAGATGTAAAACATAATCCGGTTGGAATTCAAAAATAATATTCTCAACTTTTCCTTTGTCGAGAAGATCAATTCTCTCAAAATCAAATTTAACGTGCTTGAACGTTCCCGAATTGAAGTCCGGATGATGAACATCAATCCCTTTTATAAAGGCGCGTATTTCATTGTTTTCAAGATATTCCATAAAGTAACGGCTGACAAATCCGGAAAAACCGGTTATTAAAAATTTTTTCATAACAATTTTTTCTCCAGGTCCGTCCTTGATTTACTCATTACGATTATAAATCGTATAACCATGTTTTTTTATCAGCTCATCACGTTCTGCAAAGAGAAGGTCCGCCCGGACCATTTCTGAAACAAGTTCTTTAAAGCCAATTTTGGGCGTCCAACCCAGCTTTTCCTTCGCTTTTGTCGGGTCACCCAAAAGAGTTTCGACTTCTGTCGGCCGGAAATAACGGGGGTCAACCTGGACAATTAGCTTTCTCACTTTGTCCTGATGTGATGAAGGCTTAAGCCAGTATCCCTTTTCTTCCACCCCTTGACCTTCCCAGACAATCTTCATACCCAATTCTTCTGCTGCGGCATTAATAAAATCGCGGACACTGTACTGGACACCTGTTGCAATAACAAAGTCGTCGGGCGTATCCTGTTGCAACATCAGCCACTGCATCTCCACATAATCCCGGGCGTGACCCCAGTCCCGCTTGGCGTCGAGATTGCCCAGGTAAAGAGTATCTTGAAGCCCCAGTTTGATATGGGCCAGAGCACGCGTAATCTTGCGGGTAACGAATGTTTCACCACGAACCGGGGATTCGTGATTAAAGAGAATGCCGTTGCAGGCGTAAAGTCCATAGGCTTCGCGATAGTTCACCGTAATCCAGTAGGCATACAGTTTGGCCACGGCATAGGGGCTTCTGGGATAAAACGGCGTTGTTTCCTTTTGGGGAATTTCCTGTACCTTGCCAAAAAGCTCAGATGTGGAGGCCTGATAAAACCGGGCGGTCTTCTCCATCCCCAGCATACGGATAGCTTCCAGAATGCGCAAAGTGCCTATCGCATCGGAATTGGCCGTGTACTCCGGAACTTCAAAAGACACGGCCACGTGAGACTGGGCAGCCAGATTGTATATTTCTGCTGGTTTGATCTGCTGAATAATCCGGATCAGGCTCGACGAATCGGTAAGATCTCCGTGATGAAGGATGAACCGGTGATCCCCCGTATGCGGATCCTGATAAAGATGGTCGATGCGGTCCGTATTAAACAGAGAGGTGCGACGTTTAATGCCATGGACCTGATACCCTTTTTCGAGAAGAAATTCTGCCAGGTAAGATCCATCTTGTCCTGTAATACCGGTGATAAGGGCGACTTTGTTCATATGATACTCCTTTAGAATAGTTCTATGTTCTATGTTGAGGCATAAGCCTTAATCGAATTTTGTAATCTTCACGAAGCGGCGTCTCTTTCACCAAAAGTAGCTCTTTCTTGAGCAACCCACTTCAATATTACCAGTAGACGATCCCGAATCATCGTAAAATGCTTGTCCTGTCCGTTGATGTATTGACTAACCGTATGAAGACGTGCCCTGCTGAAGAAGTCAATCCCTTGCAGTACATATAATTGATCACTCGGCGGAATTCCCCTAACCGTTTTAAAAAATTCATTTAATTCGCCATTCATTTCATATTGATTTTGAAGTCCCCAGCCAATTCCCCTCAATATGGAGTTTTTCTTTTCCGGCACAACAGCATATTGATTTGCTATCGCAAAAGCTTTCTCAAGATTGTTTTTATATTTCGTATGCAACAGATAACCCATGTGAACATAGCCTCTATTGTCTTGGGAAACGAATTGATTATCATTTGGAGCTCGAGTCGCCAAAGCAACAGTACCTGCTGCAGAAGTGGAGAGAAACAAGACTAATCCTATCCAGGCCATGCCTTTTAGCAGTTTATTGTTTTTTTTAAGAACGTAAACGAAAGACACGGCTAACGGCATAAGCAGGATTACTGACAAGGGAATAAAAAGACGATAAGTGACCGGCTCAACAGCCCTGGACAGAATAAAACTGGACAAACTATAAACCAATATGAAGATAATTGCATAAGCGACAAAAACCATTTCTCTTTGTCTGGTGCATATCTCAAACACGGCAGCTTTTTCCAAACGATCAATTATTGATTTTCTAAACAACCCTGCAACTCTAAATACAGACAGGATAAAAGAAACACCAAAAAGCAGAGAGAACATAACTACGAGCAATCGATTCATAATGCCCGGCATGAGAAATCCATAAGGCATCACAACGCCTATCGGGAAATCTCTTGTGAAAAAAGATATGATTTTATCCAAACGGCTCACAGGCAACCAGTTATCAGGCGGCTTGCCATAGCCGAATATCTCCATAATTCGTCCGATACCGGCAAAATCATATTGGAAATTGTATATAAACCATGGAGAAACCCCCATCAGGAAACCTAACGCAATCCATAGTAATTCATTCCTTTTAGGGAGTCCTTTTAGCACAAGGAAGCACAGACCGCATGCCAGAAGGCTAAGCCCGGTTGTATAACAAAACCAAATGCCAAATCCGGACACAAAACCAAAAAGCCACAGCCCTGAAGACGATCGCCATTTTCCGGATAAAATACCCAGGTAGAGGAATATCTGCAGCAGACTAAGGAATATGGATTCTCCATGGCTGCCGATAACCACTAATCCCCAAAAGGCTGCCAAAGGCGGACCCGTTAGATAACATAATGCCGCAATGACACCAACAAGACGTCCAAAAAACATGCTGCCTATCAGATACAGCATAACGATGATGCCAACAGAAAAGGTTACCGCGGCTAACTTTAAAGAAGTAATCGACTCACCGAATAGTAAAAAATAAAAACCATCAAGAAGAATCATCACCAGCGAACCACCCTGATAATGATCAGCCTGATAATCCAGAAATGTCAACGCGGGTTTGTTTAAAAGCTCGTGAGCGGTCACCCATCTGTAAGATTCTTCAAAATAGCTGGCGGAAAACGGATTAAGCCACAACCAGATAAGCCGGGAAACAACAAAAAGGCTGACCAGTAAAAGCAGAATCCATGCATCAGATAAATCAAGGCCTGAAATGCGATTTCCACAGATATTTGTCTCAGTAGGACGGGCATTCTTTTTCAACTTATAAACCTAAAAAAGCATAAATCTGAAAGCAAAACAATCGGGTTAAAGGATAGCGCGGGACCTTTGAATACTGACGCCATATTTCCGGAGGTTGACTAATTTTCCCGGCTTTTGTGGATGAACACATATGTTTCTCAATTAACTGCGGTATGGATTCGTGTATTAGACCATACGGAAACCAAAGATTTGCCGAGTTTATAATTGAGCAGCCTATCGAGAATTATCGAAACGGGTACAAGACAGCGATCCCATAAGAGCACCTTATTCAATGCGGGCATGGCACTCGAAAATACCAGTTTGTTGCTGAGCGACGCAAGAAGGCCGGCGGAATCAAGATAACGGCAAGTGCGCTGTGTAAAACCTTCAGGCTTCAGGTCGGATAAAGACGATCGATTATACCTTCGGAAATGTCCTATTGCCTGGTCAAATGGCGAGTATAATAAGTTATGCGCGGGCGCCAAAATGATCAGATTTCCCTCTTTTTGCACATGTAATCCTGCTAATACCACTTCTGCCTTATCATTTGCAATATGTTCCAACACGTCAACATAAATAATAACATCAAAATATTTTTCTGCAGGGATATCGGATATTATCCCGCAGAGCGCATTGCACTTAGAAGGAAGATCCCCGACTTTAATTTTATACTCAATCTCTTCACAAAGCTTCGGGTCAGGCTCCAGGCAACACCACGATTTGACTTTGTTGTTTAATAAAAAGCCTGTAGTGCTTCCCTTTCCCGCCCCAACCTCCAGCACTTGACCATAAATATACGGCTTCAAAATATTGGACAGATATTGCTTCCATCTTCTTGCCTTTTCAAATAAGTCAAGCTCTGAACCGATGTACGTTTTCGTGGTTTTAATAATTCATACCCCATCGCATATTATGATTTCCGGCTCTTCATACAAGGATATACTTCAATCCCTGAAATAAAAAACACATGGTCGCGCTCCGGAATAAATGTCGCTTGATTTCTCATGCCGAGAATAAAAAAACAGCAAATAAAACAAATAGTCATTATTTGCAGACAAACAATAGCCATGAAAGAAATGATATAGGTGGCCCAGCCCGGTACCGTAAAAGTCGTTAAAAACGTCACAGACAATACGCCGAAGATTGTCAAAATACAAAAGGCTATAAAACTAAAGCCAAATATCAGGATGCGTGTTACAACCTCATCACTGAAGACGGATAAGGCGCTCAGCCCGTGAATTAAAAGACTCACGAAGTTCATTTTCGATTTGCCCGCGATACGTTCTTTTCTTTGCGTCGGAACCAGCGCATAAGGAATACGGGTTTTAACGACAGCTGCGGCATAATGGTTCCAGAGTTCCGGGGTTGCTGCCAGTTGCCACACTCTGCGCGCAGGAATAATGCTGAAATTACCAAACCGTATTCCCCTGTTTGTCAGCAACCAATGCGCTGCTTTGTAAATCATGTAAAAAAATCGAAATATATAACTTTCCGAACGGCGGCTACGTTCTGCAAAAATCACCTTCTCGCCATTTTCAATTTTCATGGCTTTACACAATCGAGGAATATCTTCAGGGGCATCTTCCCCATCACCATCCATGACAACAACTGATTGCCCGGGCAGATTCTTGCTGCAATAAGCAAGACCAACGGCGATCGCGCGCTGGTGCCCAAGGTTGATCCGTAAATGCAGTATATCAAGCTTCTCCACCGCATGAAAATCCGTCAATATCTTTTCCGCTCGTTCACTGGACCCATCGTCGATGGCTATAACATGCGCATGAATTTCTTCTTGCGATAAAACATCATCAATCCGTTTGACGAGCAAAGCAAACGATTCCCAATCATTCATAATCGGAACGAGAATTACCATAATGTTCCACCTGTTTAAATTTTTTTATTTTGAAATCCAAATCTTTTTTAAAGCAAATGACAACACCCTGCTGTCTTCAGACATACCAACAGCAGCAGGTGATATTGCATCCGGGAACCGCATAGTAATTTTAATCTTGCCATGACTTTTATTAGAAATATATTTGGGTATTAAGATAATATCTGTTTTTTCTACTGAAGAATTTCTTGTAATAGTACACATTTTTACATCATTTATAAAAACATCCATCCGTTGTAAAGGATGCTTTTCATTGATAAACGCCCCACCCGAAAGATTTAGCGCAATGTTCCCTATAGGTGCTTTTTTGAGTTTGAAGTAAATAACCGCCTCATGCCCATCTGACCAGGTTCCCCAGGGCTCGGGCTCGGACCAACCATAAATCAGATATTTCCTCGCAGTGCCGCCGCTGTGGAAAGAAAGGATGCCATCGGGTATATTATAATATTCAGCTTGCTGATTTTCAGACAACATCAAAGACTCTATGCTGCAATCCTTGCAAGTATTCAGCCCAGGTGCCAATACGTTAAAACCATCCAGTACCCCCGCCAAATCATCATCCTTTAAGTTTATAATAGAAACATTCCACAGCTTTTTATCCGCAAACACATACAGAGCCGATGGATCAAAATCTCCGGCCAGCAATTCTTTAGTCAATTTAGACTGAGCAGCTTTTACTTTATTTTCGTCAACTCTGGCAAAGTAGCCCATATTGATTGACAAACGATGTTCTGCCGCATAATCAACCCACGGTAAAAAATGAAGAAAATTATTGTAAGGCAAAACATACAAAATCTTATCGTAACGTCTGGCAATATCATTCCAAAGATTGGCTTTTAAAGGGCTATTCCAAGACGGGGGATTTGAATAGAATGCTCTGTGAGATGTCAAAATGTCCGATAAATCATAAATATGAATGGCTAAAAACAATGTAATCATGGCAAGGGAAACGCGTCTTGGAATTTTTGAAATAACCACTAAAGAAAATAATATAATCAGATAATATACCGGCCAAAACATCCGGCCATAGCCCCTGAAAACCGTATAGAAATATTCAAATGGCCTTAATAACGGATAACTGAGCAATTCATATTCACCAACGTATATTGTATTGGAGAGGGCAATAATTGAAAAGGATGCCAGTAAAATATATAAAGTAATTTTAGTCGCATTACTACTAATCAGCTTCGGCGATCTAAACCACAAAGCAATGGCTGAAATTAGCAATAAAATATTACCGATACCAAGGAACATAAAGCCGTCGCCCTGAATCATTTTGATCCCCGGTATGATTTTTGACCAACTTTGTCCCGGCATAAATACCGGAATACCCGGATTAAATAGAGCTAATAAGTTCATTCCAGGAAACAATTTTTCAGCCTTCGGCGTTGAACCAAGCATAAAATAGCCTAACACCCACATTATACACACAGCCAATATTACGCCTTCTCCCAGATTTGTCAGCGCGTATCGCAATTTGATTTCCTTTTTCAATAACCTTTGTGCGATATCACAACACCATACAAGCGCAACCATGAGGAATAAATATACGTTTACAGACACGCCTAAAAACAGAAGAAGCAACCAGCGCCCGGGAAAAAACCTTTGAGCAAAAAACAAACAAAAAGCAGCCAACACCAACCAGTGGCCTGACAAGGCGAAGTGTATCGTGGTCCTCATTAAAAAAGCCGGCGCCAGAACAAAGAAGCATGCGCCGATTATTTGAATGAATGTATCCGAAGTAAAATAACTTATTAATTTGTGCGCAAAAAAGTACTGGAGCACAAAGCAGAGCATTAGCCATAAACCAAAATATTGGAACGTGTCGCCAAGCAGTAGAGAAAAGGGTTTAAAAAGGATGGCTAAAAGAGGGATGGAATCCGCAAATACAATGGAATTGGAAATATCCATGCCCAGTGCCGGATTTGCGCCGACAGGGAATTGCCAAAGCGGTGTATGCCTGAAGAACTCCCAACTTAAATAGTACTGTTGCGGATCTAAAAAACCCGCCATAATCCAATTTTTACTATCCGGGGGCAATATATACAATCCGCCCATGCATACAAATATACCAAATCCTAAAATAAGCGGGTTTATGTATAGTTTGAAAACTGGACCGGATTTTCTGAGCTGATCACTTAATTGTTTTATTAAAATCTTCAGGTAAATCATTTGAGTTTGTTATTTAACAGGTTTTGTCGTTATAATATTCTAAAAATGTTTAATGTCTATTGTTGTTGAAATAGCGGGACATGCATAAATTACGGCAAGAACCATCTTTCAATGGTCTCGCAAGCAATTTAACGTCCGCGGGCAATCATTTAACATCCGATTAAATATCTCGAGTATCGCCCGCTGAGTTTTTTAACCACAGACATCAAACAAATACTTCCGGCAATGCCGGCACTCCAGGCAACAAATGCATAGACAAAAGAATAGGTGACAGACAATTCCGGATAAACCATTTGGCAGGCGCGGACAATGGGAAAATGCAGCAGATAAATCCCATAAGAATAATTGCTGACAAACTGGATAACTCCTTGAAACTTGCCGAGCGATATTCCCACGGTGATGAGGAGGGTAATGCACGTGTAAATATAGAACTGGGCTAACATTGGAAATGAAGAAAAATGATTGCCGCCCATCCTGGTGTAAACAAGGATTATCGCAACCAGAATAACACCGCCGCAAATAATGCCTGCTCGATATTGCTTTAACAATGATCCGACTGATTCATAATACAGTGAAAAAATCCAGCCCGACATGTAAGCAAACAAGTGAAAAAACGGATGGCGAAATATCAGAAACATTGACGACATGCCGAAACCAATCAATCCTTTTACAAATACTAGCAGCAATAAAGCGGAAAGCCCCCAAAGCCCTAAAACCCATTTTCCGGGCACATGCCTTAAAACAAGAGAACCGGCAAATAGATAAAACAAAACAAACACATAATAATAAATACCCAAAGTATTGCCGAGAATTAGATTGTAGATCAGCACCCCAGCGTCAAGGTTCTTCAATTCTACGCTCAAACCCGGCACATTCAGAAATTGAATGCTCAGAGAACAGAACAAGTAAGGCGGCAACAATCTGAACAGCTTTTTTTTTATGATCTGGCCCGTTGAGTTTATCTTCTTATCAAAAAGAAACCCGGCAGCAAAAAAGAGACCGGGAACAGCAAACCGGCACAAATCGCTCGCCAGGTAACCCAGAAAATTAGAAGGCTCAAACGATGTGGATATTGCATGGATGTACACAACTGTTAAAATGCAGATACATTTCAACATATCTATTTCATGATATCGTTGTCTCGCCAAAAGTACCCCTTATCATCATTCCGATTGAGAGCGGAAATTTTCCCCGATGAGATGCGAATTTACATGAAATAAGATCCTTGTTAAAAACTGTCTGGCGGAACCTTCCCAGGTCAACCAGGACCACTCCTTCAATTTTTTCATTGATGGAAACTCTCCGTCTTTCTCATATTGCCGGACAAGTTCCGACAGGGTTTCGGGCGTATCCAGGTCGAAATAAGCAACAAAATCGCCCCCAACTTCACGAAAAACAGGAATGTCACTGGCCATGACCGGTAAACCGCGCCACATCGCCTCGACGATGGGCAAACCGAAACCCTCGGCAAAGGCTGGAAATACAAGGCTTCGTGATTTTCGATAGCAATAATCAAGCTCCGTATCACTCAGATCATTAAACATGAATAAGCGACGGTTATATTCACGATGGTTCCTGATGCTCTTCAGAATCTCATCACATTTCCATCCCGCCTTTCCCACAATGCACAGGTTGATCTTCAAACCGCTGTGCCAGAGCAAATCGAAGGCATCGAGCAGATACCTGTGGTTTTTTCTCGGTTCGATCGTACCAACCATCAGGTAAACCGGATCATCCCTTTGAAAGAACTTTTGGACATGATCGCGAACCACATCATTTTGTTTTGACAAATCAAGCCCGGAACCCAAATGAAAATAATCAAACCATTGGCCCTGAGGCTTATTTTCAACATTGCTCCGGAGCACATAAGATTGCACGTGATTTCGTGTGGTCTCCGATATGGCCATAAAACCATCGGAGACTTGACTTGCCCATTGAAACCAATGTTGAAAAACAGAAACTAAACGATCTGTGCAAAATTGCGGATGACTCAGGGGGATCACATCGTAGACAACAGAAACAATGGCGATCCCTTTTGTTTTTTTTTGCGCTTCGACCTGATCAAGAAAGTCCTGATGCCAGGATGCATCGAGCAAAATCAATACATCATCTGATTTCACATCCAATTGAACAATGCGGTTACCGACCTCTCCCATGCGGCATAAACAGGAAAAGACCAAGATAAAAAATCGAAAAGGTAAATCACCGATCTTAAATAAAACAAGCAGGCCTCTGCTCAGGAAAGAGGATGTGCAAAACAACCAAGTCCGCTCACTCCGCTTGCAATATGAAAGGTAAAGTTCTCTGGTGCGTATCAACAGATAAAGAAGATGATTACCAAGATACATCACGTAATTATCCGGAATCATCTGTTTGACTTCGTAGACCTTATTGTACTTCAGGATAACGGGAATGGTATCGACGTCCTCTTTGATCTGGCTCAACCTTGAGAGGATATTGCGCACGACACGCTGAATCCCGGAATTTTGGTTGGGATGTTCATAAATGTGGTTGCATTCGACCAGTAATCTCATTAGTCAAAACCCGGCATGACAGCCATATCACACTTCTTCCCACTTCAAGCCTTCATAAAGAGGTTTGGCACGATCATAAATCCAGTTAGACACATCATTGCAAAAAACGTTTTCCGGGTCGATCTCCGGAAAAATATCAGCACCCACATCATTGCGCATAAAGACAACGTTGAATCC
>Ga0105104_10003770_pt1 | contig 10671 bp, 3 predicted proteins | sample PPLLaktember2015_3_FD_87034 | JGI IMG/M metagenome (GOLD analysis project Ga0105104, IMG submission 87034) | Freshwater sediment microbial communities from Prairie Pothole Lake near Jamestown, North Dakota, USA - PPLs Lake P7 Core (6) Depth... | ecosystem: Environmental > Aquatic > Freshwater >... | reverse complement strand
GATACTGCCATGCTGGTTTCAGCGCGCGTGCGCGCGCGAGGAGCCCCCGACGATGTCACAATTACCGGTATCAACTTTGGAGCGAACGACGATAACCGGGACTGGTGGTATTTCGATTATTCCAGTTGGCGCTCCAGTGGTAGTTCCTTGAATTATGATGACCCAGCTCGGGACCTGCCGAAGGGCGGACCTGTTCTGGCATACATTTACACGGAACGGCCCATTTATAAACCGGGACAGACAGTCAGCTTCAAAGCTATCCTGCGCCAGGATGATGATCTGCGTTACAGCCTGCCTGAGGCCGGGACGCTGGTGCTGGTACGCGTACAGGACACGCGCAACAACAATTTGCACACCTTCACACTGGCGACCAATGACTTTGGCTCCGTGAATGGCGATTTTGTGATCCCGGAAGGAGCCATGCTGGGGAAATACGCTATCGAGGCGGAGATCAACGGCCTGACCAGTTCCGTATTATTTCGGGTGGAAGATTATCACAAGCCCGATTATCAGGTTTCCATCACCTCACTGCAACCGGAGAAACAGAACCGATACGTACGGGGGGAGGACGTAAAAGTACAAGTGCATGTAGCCTATTACTTCGGTGAGCCTCTGACTGGGGCCAGGTTGAATGTGGAAACATTCGGTGAATATTCCTCCGTTTCGACGAGTGTAAGTGGGGAACTTATCACGGACGCCCAGGGTGATGCGACCGTGACCATCAAAGCGCCTGATTTGGATGGCACTTACGACTGGTGGCGCACAGGAATGCAACGCGCACGGCTGCAAATCACAGCGGACGATGGCAGTCATCAGAGCGTGATGGCGCATTATTACTTCGATGTGTACCCCACTGTCGATCAGATCACCCTGGAGACCGGCGGTCCTTACGCTCAGCCGGGAAAACCGGTCACCATCAATATCAGCAATGTAGATATTTTCGACCAGCCCCTTGTCGGACGGGAGTTGACCCTGCTGGTCCAATCCTGGAACCGCACGAAGTTTGAGTTCGACAACGCCAGCCAACACTTACCCATCAAAACGGATGCGAGCGGCAAAGCCAGCCTCCAATTGACCCTGAAGACCGGATATTACAGGTTCAGTGTGACCGGGAAAGACAGCCTGGGGAATACGATCGAAAAGAAGCATTGGCTGTATGTTTTCAAAGACAAAAACGATTGGTTCATCCGCCAGCGGGATAGCCAGTTGGCAATTTCGGCTGAGAAAGAGCACTATAAACCCTACGAAAAAGCCCGTCTGGTGATTGAATCCGCCTTTAGCGGCCCCGCCTGGCTGACGTTTGAGCGCGGCAGTGTGATCAACAGCCAACAGATCGAACTGACTGCCCCGCTGACCATTGTTGAAACTGAGATCATTCCCGAACACGCGCCGAATGTCTTTATCACAGTCAACGCCTGGCAGACGGCATCCGAAGGGGTATATCGTCACAACTATCCGAATACATCTACATCCAGCGCGGATAGCTACCTGCGTATTGCCCGTGTCCATGTGCAGGTGGATGCCAGCCATAAGGCACTGGATATTGAGATTACACCGGACAAGCAAACTTATCTGCCTGGTGAAACCGTTGAGGCAAAGATCCAGGTGAAAGACTCAGCAGGGGGACCGGCATTCACCGAACTTTCACTGGCAGTAGTGGATGAATCCATTTTTGCCCTGGCAAAAGATAATGCTCTGCCCATCTTCGATGCTTTTTACAGCCCGCGTGGTCTCTCGGTGGATACCTACGACACGATGGCTCCCTGGCGGGAGATCTACCACCCGGATGCCGGTGGCGGGGGCGGCGAGACGTTCCCGGACCTGCGCGTCGATTTTCCCGACGTATCCGCCTGGCTGCCTGTCATCGAAACGGACGATAACGGTCAAGCCACTGTGCAATTCACGCTCCCCGATAACACTACTCGCTGGCGGCTGAGCGTCAAAGCTGTCACGCGTCAGCACCAGGTTGGACAGGCACAAACGTCTATCGAGACTAAAAAGGAACTGTTCGTGCGGCCGATCCTGCCTCGCATCCTGACTGAAGGAGATGTCGCCACCCTGACAACTTTCGTTCATAACTACAGCACTATGACTCAGGATGCACAAGTCAGTCTGAACGCGCCGGGTTTGGAACTGAACGATCCTGCGGAGCAACAGATCTCGCTTCAGCCGGGAGAGGCGAGAGTGGTGGGCTGGCGGGTCAAGGTAATTACCGCAAAACCCACCCAGGTCACCATCCGTGTCAAAGCGGGTCAAGCACAGGACGGAGTCCAATTGCCGCTCGATATCCGGCCCGCAGTTGTGCGCGAAGTCCAGAGCCAATCCGGTCAGTTCATCGGCGCGACAATCCTGCACCTGAACTTGCCTCAGGTCGACAGGGAAAACAGCCGGGTGACGCTGACGCTAAACCGGTCCCTGAGCGGAACCCTGCTAAATGGATTGGAGTTCCTCACCGGTTACCCGTATGGTTGTGTGGAGCAAACGATGAGCCGTGCCCTGCCAAATGCTGTTGTTGCCCATGCCGCCAGTGAAATTGGGCTGAATAATGCTGGCTTGCAAAACCAACTCTCTCCTCTCATCCAGGTAAGCCTGGCTAAACTGTATGGGCAGCAGCATGACGATGGTGGCTGGGGCTGGTGGTACGATGACCGCAGCGATGCATACCAAACTGCCTGGGTACTGTTCGGTTTGGGTGTGATCAACGACTCAGGCTATACAGTTGAGCCAAGGGTGATTGAAGACGCCGCCGATTGGCTGAAAAGCAATACAGGTGGTGATCCGCGTACTCGTGCGTATGCCTTCTACAGTCTGGCGCGCGCCGGGCAGGGTGATCGGGAAGCAACCCTGTATTTGGCACAGGAAAGCGTCGACGAGCTTGACCCATTCAGCCAGGCTGCCCTGGCGTTGGCATTGCACGATTTGGGCGAAGAAGAACAAGCCCGTGCTGTGCTGGACCTGCTTGAGCGGGGCGCGCTAAAAGAAGGAGATTACGTCTCCTGGGCTCAATCCAATGAGGATGGTCAATATCATACTAAGACCATGGCTTCCAGTCTGCGTACCACGGCCCTGGCGTTACAGGCGTATGTTGAAATTGACCCACAAAATCCCCTCATCCCTGGCATGGTGGAATATCTGGCTTCCAAACGTAAGGGCATCGAAGGCTGGGGCACAACCAACGAGACCAGCTACACTATTCTGGCATTGACGGAATACCTGGCAATGCAAAACAAAGCTCAGAACGCGACTTCTTACCAGGTCTCGCTCAACGGTAAATCTCTGACAGAGGGAGTGCTGGACGCCAAACAACTCAGTGTGAATCTGGAAATCCCGCTGGCAGAGATGTCCGCAGGTGCCAACATTCTCCGATTGGAAGCCGGAGACAATACGCAGGTGTACTTTGACCTCACTACACACTACAGCCGGCTACAGGCTTCCCCTCAGGCGCTTGGCAAGATCAAAGTCTCGCGCCGCTATGTGAATCCTCGTGGCAAAACAGCTACCAATAGTCTGGAAGCCAATCAATTGGTACAAGTGGAATTGACCATTGATGTGCCGGAAGATGTCTCGTACTTCGCATTGGAAGATTACCTGCCCGGCGGCTTGGAAGCGCTCAACGAGAGACTGAACGCAAGCCTGGATCGTACCGCGAGTTGGAATTACGAAGCTTTTTTCTGGGACGACTACGGCTATAACTACAAAGAGATCCGCGGCAACCGGGTGGTATTCTTCATTACTTCACTACCCAGGGGCAAATACACCTTTACTTACATGGCGCGTGCCACCACCGCAGGTCAGTTCGTTGCTTTGCCTGCCCAAGCCTATGCCATGTATGACCTGCGTCTCTGGGGCCGCTCGGACCGCGCGGACATTCAAATCAACAAATGAAGGAATGGGATTGTGTTTCCAATGAAAAGAGTTCCATTTCTATAACAGAATCGCTTAAAGATAATTAATTCTTTGGCAGCCTTTTAATTACAGCCCGCTATAGAATTTGCTCCAAAATAGTTGGGTCCTTGATCTGCTCATCACGCGCCAACAGGACCACCTTTGAAACAATTTCTGCGGTCTTCGGGTCATTGTCCACAAAGGGCAGGAAGATGCGTCCGCGGTGCTGAGAATGAACCGGAATGATGCAAAGTGCGCCGCCTGGTTGTTTGTGTACCACGCCGCTTCCCAGGTTCACGTTATAGTTTGCCAACTTTCCATCGATGATTACGTGCTTCTCGGACAATTTGACATTTCCAAGATTCAACAAAGCGGAGGTTTCGCGGATCAAAGCCGCCCGTGATTCAATGGAAGAAGTGGACGATTCAGGGTCGATGCCTCCGGCATGTGCTACGCTGACAACAAGATCAAGGTCACGCATCACCTCACTGAAGATGCGAGGCTGAATAGCCTCCATTTTCAGCGCCTGCCACTCGCCGCGTTTAGTGAAAGCAATTCCCTCGATCGTCCAGCCTTCCACTTCAGCCGGCGTGAAGGCTCCCGAGAGAAAGCCCACCCGGGAGGAGATCCCTTCGTGGTGAAATGTCTTCTGTACACCCTCGTATGGATCGACTACCCAGCCACGCTGCCCAAACAAAGCCGCTGCCTGGCGAGGATTGACCTGCTGTCCGGCGTACCGGCGGGATAGATTGCCCTCATCTTTTTCATTCGAAGTGAGCACATACAGTTCGCGAAAGACCTGTTTGAATGGCTGAATGCGTTCGGCGACAAAACATTCCCGCTGCCAAAGATGCCATTCCTTGCTCTCCAGCAAATCCAGCGGATGTGCGATCCGTACGATGTCTGAATCTCTGAGTGTCACCTCTTTGCCTGTGTGGTCACACAAGGCTTTGCCGGATCGAACCGGGTACCCAAAGCTGTGCGTGGAGACAAGCACCAACTGCTCGATCATTACCCTGAGCATGGGATGGCGGAGGAGAGTCTTGATTTCCAACACGGTGAATTCGTCACCCCGGCACATCGACTGTTCCAGGGATAGGCGCATCCGGCTGACCTGGCGGTCCAATTGTTGCTTTCGCTCCAACAGTTCGGCAACATGTTCTTTTTTCCTGATCGCGGACGGTACCGTCTTGATCGGCTTGTCTTTTTTCCTGACCTCAAGAACAGGCTCACCCAGATCATTGATGCTCAAAGAGATCTGGTACTCCTCCGCCTGCAGAGAAATCGCGCCTGCAGATAAATCTTTGGTGGCTTCCACCTCCATCGCCCACTCGAGACGCTGAGGGTCAGTGTAACCGGCCGTGCGCGCCAGATTCTGCATCCCGATGGAAACTGCCAGTCTCTCACTGGCTTTACGCTGGGAGCCGAACTTTTTGCCGGTTCGCAAAAACTCCTGCATTACCTCATAGCGTTTGAGCACTTCAGCTTTTTGTTCATTTTTCCGGCCCAAAGGAATCAAGCCAAGCGCCCGAATGGAGTCCTGGTGGCGTTTTTTCAGAGCGCGTGCGCTCTCTTTTTCGACAGTCGTCTTTCCAAGCATGGCATCCGAAAAGAGACGCGCCCGCCCATGACCGATCCCGCTGGAGGTATAGAGAGCCGCATCATACAGTTGTTGCCAACGTTCCTCGCCCATTTCGGTATAGACCCGTTGATACCAGGCGACATCCACAGCGCCATCCATCAAGTCATCTGCGGAGAGCGGCGTGTGTTCACTGATACGCGCGGCCCATTCTTCACGAATGCTCCCTTCCACAGTCCATTGTCTGTCCTTCGTATGTGCGTACAACCACCAGACGGCATCCGGCAAATGCTCCCAGCCGGTAGTGTGTTCAACACAGCGCGCCCATTGCGGAGCATAGACGGCCAGCTCGATCAATCGCTTTTCAGGGATTGCATGCAAGCGTACTTGCTCTGCAAACGCTTCCGGCGTATCCGATTCGATCGGATAACTGTTTCGGATCAACGAGCTGAACACGGATGAACGGCTATGATCGTGGCCATATCGATATCCGCGCTCAAAGCTGGTCTCGTCCAGAGCGGCCAATACTCGAAAGAGATTCCTCATCCCGGGGACAGAACGGATACTGCCAGCCGGATCAGTTGCGGCAGTGGGGAGCTCCCCGCGCTTGCATTCCACATCCAAAATGCGCTCCCGGCAGGAATCGACAATCTCCCCGATGACAGGGAACTGCTCCAGTAAGGGTTTGGCGTCTGCACGGAAGTTCCGTCCACTAAACTGGTACAGTGGACCGAAACGGGCACCATATCCATCCTCTTTGCGAGGACCCAGGAACATATAGAACAGGTCATCGTGCGTTGCCGCGCCTGCCTGGTAGGCAAACAACACATCCTCGAGAACGGCATAACTTCCGGGCAGCCCTGGTTCCGGCTCGTTGAGCCAACAGACGATCTTCCACAGCCGGGCATGGTGATCATCCGCCCAGGCCTCGAGGCGGATCATGCGTAACGAGCGCGCAATGTCCAGGTAAATGAGCCTGCGCCGGTCGAGAGTCCGAACTTTGATATCGCTGTAATCCATCGCTTTCATGCCGGTCAGCTCTGTGGGTGGGATCTTCGCCACAGCTTCTGCCAGCGCGCCCAGGATAAAATCAATCTCGCCCTGCGGTGGATGTTTCCAGATCAACCATTGGAGGATCGAGCCGATAACCTGCCGATAACTGAAATCAAAATCGATCTGCACGCCGTAAAACTTCTGAAGCTCTCTGGGAATACCTTTCTCCGCCTGCACGAAATAAGTGGAGTGATGCGCAAATAACCGGAAAACTGCAAACGCTCGCAACAGTTCGCAACCGTCCGAGTCACGTAAGTCTGGCGATCTGGACTGCCACCACGCTTCGGCGAGATTGATTAAAGGAAAGCTCTCGAAGTCTGGCGCGCCCGACCGGCCTGCTGGATAAAATGCCCAGCCCCAATGAAGGTTCCCCAGTAACTCGACAACTTTGCCGTTGCCATGGGATATTTCGATGACATCGTTACGATGCTCCTCGATTAGGGTGTCCAGGGATCGCAAACAGGCGACGGCAGCACGACTTCCAAGTTTTATTTTTCTCAGTAGATTGCTTTTGACAGGCGCTGGCTTGGTACGTTTCTCGGGATCCAGCAAACCCAGTGCATCCTCCAGAGAATATTTCTCCACTGCTTCCGCCAGGATCTCCTTCAGCAGGATCATTTCGGCATTCGATAGCTGTGCACGCTGTTTGTAATCCACGGCGATTGTCTGAACCAGATCAGGGAGCCGTTGATTTTCCTTGCAGACCTTCATTATTTCCAACGCAGCAAAATGCTGGTTTTCTCCCTTGTGTCCGATCAATCGATGAATACTTTCGAGGAGTCTTCCATCGGGTAACTCCAACAGAAGTTGGATGATGGCTCGCCGCAGATCAGGGGATTGGCGGGAAAGCAATCCCTCGAGGTGGGCAATGTCCGGGTCGCGCAGCTTGATCCCGCGGAGACCCTGGATGGCGGTTTCACGCACGTCGGGGCTTAAGTCGCCGGCCAACAACAGGAGGGTCTGCAGGGTCTCGCCATCTTTGTTCTTTGACTCCTTCAGGATTTGTGCTACCCTCTCTCGATCTCTCGGATTCATCAGGGAGAGATAAGGGATCAGGCGCTTCGGGGAGCGCGTCCCGCGGCAATCGATCAATTGCCCCGAGACAACTTCCCGGTCCAGCTGGATCGGCAGCCAATCCCAGACCAGCGGCTTGAGGTTATTCTGTTTGTGTTTGAGGCGCGGCAGCAGGTGCTCCAGGCGTTCGAACATGTCGCTCGCCTCGATGAGGTCCCGGTCATAGACCCTGCTGGCCAGACTAAAGAGTGTATGCGCAGAAATACGCAGATCTTCATCATCCAGGGCGGTCAATAAGGGAGGCAGACATTCAGCCAGTTGCAATTGCCCCAGCAGGTGGACGGCCGCGAATCTTTTTTCCACATCCGGTGACTGAGCTAACGTGATCGCATACGGTAATGCCTTTGGCGCATCATCAAATGCCATGGACCAAAGCGCGTAATAGGCATCCTGTGCACTGCCATGCCTGACCGCCTCTGTGCAGGCGGACGGCGAATCGATGTATTGAAGCACCTGTTCCAGAACCATACTCGTGGTCTTTGGGTTCGTCGCTTCGAACGGCAGCCCAAACCAAACGCTGAAGGCCCGGGTCGCGGCGCTAAAGCGGATGAGATTTTGATCTAATACCAGGCGCAGGACCCGCCGGAACGCCTGTGGGTGTGATTCGTCGATGGCTTCCAGAATGACCTGGCGAAGTCCCTCTTCCCGCTGGGCCGCCAGCAGCATCCGTTCGATATATTCCCAGCCTTCAACCCTTGAGGAACACAGAAGCGCTCTGACCACATGGCGTCCCATCATGCCGGTTTCGTGCGTGCCGTTGGCAGAAGCGACCAGGATGTTGAATACTTCGTCACCAGTTCTGTCCTTCTTCCCCATGGCTGCCGCAAATAAATGCCCAAGCGTATCCGGTCCCCAATACCCCAGATGAGAAACCCAGGCTGCCAGCCAGACGATATCCTGATGTTCGTATCCGCGAACGGCATGAGGCAGGCGTTGCAGCCATGCCAGCCGCGCTTCCAGAGTTGTGTCTTTGGAGTTACGAAAAGGTCTGCGCTGATAGTCCGATTGGTAGGGGAGAAGATCGAACAAGTTCCAGGTGTCTTCCACGTACGATGCAATTCCCGGAAAGAGCGCGGCAAATAACGCTTTCCTTTCCGGGCTGGAGAGGGCGATGATCGTCTTATCGGGATCCTGACCAGGCCAGGTCCTCCGGGCACCTTGCTTTTGCAACTTCTCCCATGCAGGACCGGCCTGGATGAGGAGCTGTCCCATGGTGGAAAGCTTGGAGGATAGTTTCTGCAGCCGGGCAAGCTGCTCAGATGTATGATCTGGGTTACGAAAGGACTCTAACCGCTCCTGTGCTTCTTCCTTTGAGATCATGCTTTTATCCCCCCACAAGAGCTGTCAGCCTGAGGAAGACGACTTTGCTGTTGGTCTTCAAAAACACTTCGCTATCCAGGCTGGTCTGCTGAACCTCATCGATGAACACAAAATACAAACCATCTTCAAATGCCTGCAATGCGACAGCCACTGCGTCGTCGAGATTTACCTGTTGTTGAAGGTCGCCCTCTCCAGGGTCGATTTTCCCTCGTACGGCATCCTGTTCTATTTCCACTCGGCTCATGACCCGCGCCAGTTTGCGCTCCTCCTGGCGGATTTTGAACCCTTCCACCTCTTTTGTGACAATGGATGTGATGAGATCGCGTAATTTGAGGTGATCACCTTGATTCTCATCCGGCGGTGGTAACTCGATCTGCCAATCCGCAAAAAGCGGGCGCTTTTGCCCAACCACTTTCGCTTCCACAGTGAACGCAAGGGACATGAGTGCCTCCATCTGCAGTCTAATAAAGAGAATTGTTTAGGATCGGATCATAAATAGAACATTTGTATTATATTCCATTTTAAGTGGACATAGAATACTTTTTATCAATCATTATGTAAGTTCCTTTGATGGGAATTTAGCTTTCATTCTGTAACATAAAAGGCTTTGGTTTTCCAAAGCCTTTTCCATCTCTTGACATTGTACTCATCGGCAGGCGCTCCCATTTTTGGGTGTGAATCCTGCCAGTCGAGTGCACACTGTGTTCGCCTCCTGTGGCGCGTCGGTTAATCCTGAGAAATTTCCACGATAGCCTTCAAGACTACCGGCACACCATTGCGTAAAGAGTTCGCGCCCAATACCGAGCGAGCGTGTAGGCCCTTGCTTTCAAATACATCTACCAACAAATCTGAGCATCCATTAAGAACCTGTGCGAGATCTTCAAAATCTTCCACTGCGTTCACAAATCCCTGTACTTCGACGATGCGAGCGACTCGGTCAAGTGAACCTAGTTCATCCTTCAGGACTGCGAGGATATCTATCGCAGCTGAGCGTGCAAAACGATAACCATCTTCCACGGAAAACTCTCGACCAAGCTTTCCCTTCGGCAGCTTGCCATTCTCCGGAAGTGGAGCCTTTCCTGATACAAATAACAGGTTGCCTGTACGAGCGGCTTTGACATAGTTTCCTGCTGGGGACGTGCCCGCGGGCAAAGATATTCCAAGGTCTTTCAAGCGTTGTTCAATGCTCACTTTTGTTCTCCTCTGAAAACCGGCTGGAAGGATATGTGGGCTAACCAGATACTAGATGGACTTCCTCAATATAATCGCTTACATCTGGAGTTTGTCACATTTACGACAAAAAACTGATCTTGTCCACCTGAACAGCAAAAAAAGACGTTACTGCTTCTCATTATACTTCTGGAGCAGAGTTCTAAGCGCTTCCGCTGGATTGACAGCATGGTTCGCGATCGGATGCGAAACATCTCCTCCTGAGATAGAGTATTCCTGGAAAGCATAGTGCCCCAGCTCAGATGGCCGGGGCACTGAGTTACATGTTCGTACGGATCCTAAGGTTTGCCGATCACCAAAAAGGTTTTCATGCCCTGATTGTCGTACCAGGGGAACCAGTACTCGGTGCTGAGCTGATTGCCGGGATAGCCCATGACTTCATTGAAGCTGGTGCTGTACAGTGACCGCTCGCTGGTGAAGATCGGGATCGCGGTTGGCGTGCCGGCTCCCGTGACGCTCACCACCCGCACCGGTCCCTTGCTCTGCGCGAACCGCGGCAGAACCCGTCCGTTCGCCGGGATGGCGTACGT
>Ga0105104_10003769_pt1 | contig 10672 bp, 7 predicted proteins | sample PPLLaktember2015_3_FD_87034 | JGI IMG/M metagenome (GOLD analysis project Ga0105104, IMG submission 87034) | Freshwater sediment microbial communities from Prairie Pothole Lake near Jamestown, North Dakota, USA - PPLs Lake P7 Core (6) Depth... | ecosystem: Environmental > Aquatic > Freshwater >... | reverse complement strand
TTGGGTGCATCTAATGGGGGCGTTTTAAAGGTCTTTGATAAAAGACTTGGGACTTTGGTCCTGGATGACTGCGGTGTGTTGGGTGAATTAAATAAGGATGAAAAAATCACCACACAGTCTATGCAATTAAGTAATCCATTACTAACCGGCAAAAATGACTTGGAATGCGAAAGTTCCTTCTATCTGATCAAGGACACCCTCCCGAATCCATTTAATTATCTCGCGCTCCGCCTGATGAATCTGACTTTGATGCGCATCGGCTTTTTAAATGAAATGTTAAAAAAATTCATGGTCCGTACTTTAGTAAAGAACAGCAAACGAATAAACATGACCAGGACACGGAAGGTGGAATTAAAACCGCATTCCATAAAGATCACGGATTCATTCAAAAAATTTACCGGAACTGAACTCACCGGATTGTCGCAGGGGTTTAAATTCACTTCTATCCATATGGCATCTGCCCGCTATTTTTATCCTTCCCAAGCAAACCCGCCAGAAATCCAGACCCTCGATCATAGTGAATTAAACAACAAGGGGACTCTTATTTCCCATAAACAGGTCTTTTTTAAGAACTTGCCAGACGGTCGATGACATTGAAAAATACGGCGGCTGTTTCTATTGATGTTGATACACTTTCTTCGATCTATAAAGGCCAGGGATTGTCGCGGTCGGATGGTTATACTTTCATTGAATTACGTACAGGTCTCGAAAACATTCAACAGTTTTTTGATAGATATCACATCAAAACAACTCTTTTTATGGTTGGAAATGATTTTCAATTACCGGCTAACCAGGCTGCAATAAAATCCATTATTAAAGATGGGCATGAGCCAGCCAATCATTCCATGACCCACCCACAAGGTTTCCGTTGGCTGGATCCGGATCAAAAGCGAGGTGAGATCGGATCTATGGGGGATATCTGCGAATCAGTAACCGGTATCCGCCCGGTTGGCTTCCGTTCTCCCGGTTGGAATATTGATGACAGCACCATTCCCGTATTAAAAGAAAAGGGATACCGATATGATTCTTCTGTTTTCCCAACCTCTCTTATGCCCTTAATGAAATTCGCGCACTGGGCAAGCATGTCTGGTCAGGCGAAACCAAACCGGACAACTATGGGTATGTGGCGTTATATGACTGCTCCGATTACACCTTATCAAACAAGTCAAACCTCGCTTTCAAGAAAAGGCGAAAGTGGATTTGTTGAGTTCCCTGTTTCTGTAACGCCTTTTTTACGCTTGCCTTTCTTTGCAACTTTGCTGCTTAAAGTGGGCAATACGTTATACAAAACCTTATATAAAAGTATTAATCAGGCAGGGTTGCCTGTACATTTTCAGACGCATCTCTCGGATTTTGTGGACTACAGCCTGCCTGAGCTACAAAATCAGATCCCCCCGGCAAGCCAAGGAACATATGTACCTCAGGCATTGGCAACGCCATTGAATAAGAAGTTAATTGTCTTGGGAAAAATGATGGATCTCATGGTGGCGGATTATGATTTCATTACCTTGGATGAATGGTCTAAAACAATACTAGGTGCTGATTGATCCCAAGATTGAAACCATTTATTGGATCAGAGGAATTTTTTTCTTTATTCCAAGCGCAGAAAAATGCTGTTGAAAGGTTTGAAAAAGCCTTTGCCGCTAAATTTTCAACCCGGCACGCATTGGCTTTTCCCTACGGCCGCAGTGCCCTATGGGCTTTTTTTAAAGCCTTGGGAATTGAAGGTGATGAAGTCGTTCAGCCTGCTTATACCTGCTCGGTTGTCGCGCATGCCACTGTTCTTAGCAATAATATTCCTGTTTTTGTGGAAATCAGCCTGCACGACTACAACATGAATTTGGACCTGTTCCGAAATGCGATCACTCCCAGGACGCGTGTTGTCCTCCCCACCCACCTTTTCGGATATCCTATGGATATTGACTCAATCAATCAGATCGTGCGCGAAGCTGAAAGCTGTTTTGGCAAGCGCATTTACATCATCCAGGATTGCGCGCATTCCTTTGAAGCGGAATGGAAGGGCAGATCTGTAGTTAATGCCGGAGACGGTGCACTGTTCGGGTTGAATATCAGCAAGCAGCTGACCTCCATCTTCGGTGGGATGTTCACCACCAATGATGATGAGCTTGCATCAAAATTATTGGTATTTCGTGATAAGAATTTTTTCGAAAAATCCTTGATGGAAAAACTTGCAAGGATGGTCTATCTCCCTTTGTCGGCGCTCGCTTTTACTGATCCGGTTTACGGTTTAACATACTGGCTTCAGAACAATACAAGTTTCCTGAAAGGTTTAACCGATGCCTATCATCTTGACCAGAAGATCATTTTCCCGCCGGATTACCTGAAATGCATGGCAGCCGTTGAAGCGCAGGTAGGGATTATGCAATTGAAAAAATACCATCAGATAAAATCCAGGCGCAGGGAAATTGCTTTAACCTATTTTGATCAATTAAAAACACCTGAAACCTGGGTGATGCCGCCACAGATCGAAGGCGCGACCTACTCCCATTATGTAATACGTGTCCCTGATCGCGATCGGGTAATGCAACAAGCCGCTCATCAAGGGGTTCAACTCGGCCAGTTGATAGAATACAGCATGCCACATTTGCCGATGTATCGCATGTACGCTTTAATGGACCAATTTCCTAACAGCCTGCTATGCAGCCAGTCGATGATCAATCTGCCTATCGATCCTGGTCTTGATCAAAGAAAAGTGAAGAGAATAATCGAAACGATTTCTTTACTTAGATAGTGGTTAATCCACTTACAGGAGCGATAGTTGACCCAGTTTTTTTACTTTAATAAAGCAGCTAAAAGGTTGATTTCCAATATTTTCGTAAGATATGATTAGGATATTATAGAAAAGAAACTGATGGGGTTGTAAATTACAATAATGGAAACAAAGGGCAATAAACAAACTTCAAATTACTATAACTCCCATTGGCGAGATTTTGCAGACAAGCAATACCCTCAATCGAAACTACTGCAGGCATCCCATTTTTTTTCTCCCATTATCGAAAATGTTCGCAATAACCAATCAGTTTTGGATGTTGGCTGTGGGGATGGAGCGCTTTGGTTTTTTCTTAAAGAGAACAAGAAATTACCCATCAGATACACCGGAATTGATATTTCGCAAAGTTCCATAGATTTTCTTCAGGAACAATCTTTAGATAAAAAAGAGACTTTCAAGAAAATGGATGCATCTGATTTGCAATTTGATGCTGATTACTTCGATATTGTTTTTGCGTATGGCGTAATTGGTTATGCAGAAAGCCCTTATGAAGTTTTTAAGGAGATGGTTCGAGTCTGCAAACCAGGTGGACAAATTGGGATCTTTTCACCAGAGGTCCTTGGGATCAGTAAGGTCATTCTCTATTCGATCAGAAGCATCGCGAAATTATTAAATGAAAGGGGTAAAAAATTCCTCGCGGATATTTTGGTGCCCTTTTTTGGTCTGGCACCCAGTGAAACAGGTATTAATTTAAAAAACGCAACTTGGCGACAAGTGCGCGAAGTAATCCTAACAGATATTGCTCCGCCGAATTTGATAATACTCCCGCATGAAACCCTTCTTGACTGGTTTAAAACGCAGAATTTTATTATTTTTTCTGATGATATCAATCGTAGAAGTATGATTTGGGGGATAAAGCTAGAAAATAATAGATCAAAAAAATGAAATTTAGAAATATTCTCTCCAGACTTTCTGATTGTGGGCGAGAATTAAACGCTATTCAAATCCGAATTGAACATAGTCATTCTTATTGATATCACTGGAAATAATTAGTTGTGGATTTTCGCTGTCGATAAGAACAACCATCGATCCTTTCGAATCATTTCCATCAACTACATAAACAGACGCCCCATTTTCGAATTCAATGTCTTTAATATTGGTTTTAATGAAAACCTTCTTGTTATTCTTGCCTATTACCCTGAAAACTAACCGGCTGTAATCCTGGTTACCAAACCAGGGATCATTTTTCCTCTCGTAGTAGCCTTCTCCTGCCAAGAAATATCTGGGGTAAATTCCAATTCCATAATACGCTCGGGATTGAACTGAATTGCAAAATTTCAGGAAGGATTCTGTCTGGTTTGAATGATCAGATTCTTCAAAAGACTGCTCAATCTTTTGGCATATCGCCTCTTTTGAAAAAGCAGGGATAAGCTTTGGCAGAAAGTTTTCCCTTAAGGGTATGACTGCTCCTATCATGATGAAAATCAAGCCAAATTTTGCATAAAAGATCCAACTTCGATGTGATTCGCTGCTCTTCACTGGATACTGGATTAGCCCCGCTAAATGTGTATCCAAATTCCAACCCAATTTTCTTATTAGGATCCATTTAACGCTTTCGACCAAACCGATTGCAAAGAATGCGAATAAGATCCAATCCACAGGTAGAATAAACCGCCAACCCGATAAGTTCACAATGGCTGAACTCAAGTTATAAACCAGGTGAAAAGCGAGCAAAATTAAAGCTGACTTGGAATTTCTCTTAAAAATAACTGAAAAACCAAGTGCGATAAATCCAAAATTTATCAGTAAAACACATAAATTCAATAAGTTCGGTTTTGAATAAACCTCCATCCAGAAGGGTTTATATACTCTAAGATTTTGTAAGAAAAATATTTTGTTTCCCAATCGAAGCGGAAAAATCAGGGTCGAAGAGATCTCATTACGAATAAAATTCTGAGCAGTGAAATTTATTACTCCCGGAAGATTTTTTTCAATTGTGGTGAAAATCACTGAAAAATTCCGATTGAGCATTTCCTCCTGTGAGGAAGCTGAGGGAATATCGATCTCTCGTTCTGAACCACTGATAAATCTCTTGTAAAGTGATTGGCTGGAAGATGGATTATCCACCCAATATACCCCGGTAATGGCATGGTTGCGCAGCAAGATCGGAGTTACTACTAATCCAATCCCGACCAAAAAGATGATAAATGATAAGAAAATTGTTTTAAAGTTTCTATAATAGCGGATGAGGATAGCTAAAATCATAAAAGGAATCAGTGCTAAAGTCTGGATACGCATAAGGATGAACATCCCGACCAGTCCCCCGATAATAAATTCATGACCAGTGACCCTTTTTTCGCTTGATTTAAACCAACGGATCAGCATCAGCGCCAGAACACTCGCCAAAAGCGTGGCAGGCATATCTGATAGCAGAAGTTTGGTGCTGGAAACATTTGCAATACTGGTTGCCTGAATCGCGGTCACCTCACGCATTATGGCAAACAAGGCTATCGCGATACCACCCATCCTGCTGTGCAGTTCTTTGCCGATCAAATAAAGCACAGAAGGAAATGCTGCAACTAAAAGCGTTTGCAGGAAAATCACTCGATCATAGTTGAGCCCGGCGATCGCATGGAACAAAGCCAGAAGTGAGACGTATAAGGGTTTTGAAATGACGAAATTTTTCAGGGTGCCATAATAAACATACAGAGAATTAAAATCATACTGCTCTGCGTCTGAAAAGGGATATTTTTCAAAATTTGGGGCTTGAACTTGCGGGGCAAAATAATTATTCTTAGGCAGCGGCAGGCTCATCCATAAGACCACGGCCAATAACCATAATGCCAGGGCTATGGTCAGGTCAAGTTTTAGAAGTAATGGCGGCCGTGATCCTTCAGGGATACATTTCCACGCATATGGAGCCGTCATCATAAGGGTGAGGAGTATCGTTATGTACCAGATCTGCCCTTCCAACAAGGGTGAACCAAGCGATATGATCGATACGCGTACCGGGTTGATCCCAAAACCTGTAAAGGTAACGATCATTAATCCAAAAACCAAAATCCCAAACGAAATACAGAAAGGCAGCCAAGGGAATGAGTTTTTTACTTGTCCATTAATTCGCTTGGAAGGAAAAAGTACAAGGGGCACAAATAGAATAGCTTCTACACCGAGCAGGAAATAACAGGTCAATATGGGCAGCAGACGGATATAGATATTGATATCTACCGATATGGCCATGAAGTGATATAGAAATCCAGTGCTAAGCATGATAGCCGCAATGAGAAAGCCGCTTAAGGTCAGAAATACAGCAAGTCGGGATTTCTTACTCGCATCAGAAAACCAACTCTGTTTTTCAGCATTTCTTTTCAATCCCCGCTTCTGTAGCATTGAACCAATTATGGGTAAAAATAACGGGATCAATAATGCCAACCTTTTGAAGGAAAAGCCAAAAATAACTGCATTGCCTGCTTCTTTTGGAATACTTAATAGCCAAACGATAGAAAGTAGAGCTTGAATTGAGATCAAATTCAGCCAAAAAATTATTTGTTTGAATGATTGCCGAATTTCAGAAGTTTTCTGAGTATTTTTGCCAGCCATGAATTTTCCTGTTTAAAAGATGGGTTGATTTTAATTCAAGAATATGGTTTATCTTTTATCCGAATAGTGCAAATTATTTATAATATCAAACCAATATAATATACTTTGCTTGAGAGAAAGACGATTGAATATACGAAATCTAACCTTAAAGGTCTTTTAAATTTTGAAATTCAGCTCGGTTTAAAAACAAAATGCATTTTACTTCGCAATTATTTCTTTTCATTTTTCTACCAATAACAATTTTTTTATATTGCATCCTTCCATCCAAATCGTGGCGTTCTTTTTTTCTGCTTATCTCATCTATTATTTTCTATGCATGGGGTGAACCGCTTTTTGTTTTTCTTTTGTGTTTTTTGGTCATTTTAAATTGGTTCCTTGGAATAATAATTGACCGCTCCATTCAAAAAGACAACAAGAAAATAGCCGAGCAAATAAAAATAATCGCAGTAATTCTGAATTTGCTTCCCCTGTTGATCCTTAAACTCCTTACCAACCGTTCTCTTATAAATATTTCTGATTACCTTACTGTTGGGGATTTGAGCAGTTTCACTTATCCTATGGGTCTTTCCTTTTTTGCCTTTACTTCAATTTCATACCTGATTGATGTTTACAGGAAAGAAATAAGAGCTGAAAATAACCTATTCGACTTGTCTGGCTTCCTCCTGATGTTTCCCAAAATAAGCCAAGGTCCTATTACCAAATATAAAAGCGTTGTATCAGGTATCAAAAAACCTGTAGTTAATATTGATACTATTGCTAATGGATTGCGCAGGTTCATTGCAGGTCTCGCAAAAAAGGTGATGGTTGCCGATTATTTGGGTGTGGTTTCAAGCAAGGTATTTTCATTGGATCCCAATTCTTTAAATCCAAGAATCGCCTGGTATGGCCTTATCGCTTTTACATTACAGATTTTTCTGGATTTTTCAGCTTACACAGATATGGCGATCGGTCTTGGATGTATTTTAGGATTTGATCTGCCAGAGAATTTCAATTTTCCTTACATTTCTAAAAGCATCACAGAATTCTGGCGGCGCTGGCATATGACTTTGTCAAATTGGTTCAGGTCTTATCTTTTCATCCCGCTGGAAATCTCCAGGAGAAAAGCAAAACGATTCCGCCTGGAAACTAACATCATCTTTGTTTTTCTCGCAACAGGTTTATGGCACGGAATTGGTCAAAATTTTATTTTATGGGGACTTTATTACGGAGTAATCATCGCGCTGGAAGCAAATTTCCTGGGTATGTGGTTAAAAAAGATCAATCCAATCTTCCAGCACGCAATTACGCTTCTGTTGATCACTTTTGGTTGGGTGTTTTTCAGGATCGAAAAGATCAGGTCATGGGCGCCTTTTTTCAGGTCTTTATTTGGTTTGAACAATGACAATATTCATACGTTGCGTTCATTGAGAATTCTTGCATACTGGCCGATATTGATCATTGGAGCCATCCTGTGCTTGCCAATTATTAATATCATCCCAACCAAGATCCAAAACAATTTATGGATTCGAGTTCTGACCGATTGTCTGTTAATAATCCTTCTTCTTGTATCCATCGCAATTATCTCATCTGGAAACTTTAGAGCGTTTCTCTATGCGGAATTCTAAAAAAAGTTTGAAGTTATTATGACAAAATCTTACTTAAAAAATATCCTTCTTGTCAGTTTTATTTTTCTCATATTTGTCCTGCCTTTGATATACTGGGGCTCACTTGAGGGGAAATGGCTGTCGGTCTCAGTAATTGAAGGGAGAAAACTTGTCACTTTTCCCAAGAATCCATTCCAAAATCAAAAAACAGGGTTGAAAAGGCTGGTTCAGGGATATTACCAAGAAGGGTTTGACTTGTTTTTTAATAATATTAAAAATGGGGATTTGCAAAATCAAATAACTGACGCGATCGCTGACCAGTTCCCTTTAAGGATCGGTTTGACCGAATTTGCGCAAAATGTCGAAAAAGGATTAATAGATTCAGCGTTCTCCATTTTTACAGACAATGCGCTGCCGGCTTCGTTACATACAACAATTCTAGTCACCCGTGATAAGTCCCGTTTGTTCATACCCCCGACCAATTTTAATGATTCGAGAAAAGAAAATATCAATTACAGAATACAAAATTATATTGAACTATCAAAAAATAATCCTGATATCAATTTTTATGTGTTTAATATAGAAACTTTAAGATACTCAAAATTTAATCCAGTTGCAAAATTGTATATTAATGCCGATAATGGTCGTTCTTTGGCATATTTTCTTGAGAGCAAACCTGACACACTCCGATTCAATAATTTAGATATTTCAAATTTCCAGGATCATGAGGTGAATTTTTTTAAGACAGACCACCATTGGAATATCCACGGTGCATTAAAAGCCTACCGAATGGTATATGAGATGCTCTCTGAGAATTACGAAGATATCAGTCCAATGCTCAACATTGATAGAGTTAAAACACTTGAAGGTGTCAGTTTCCTCGGTTCCTACGCCAGAGAAAGTCTGTTTCCCATTTCTCCCGAACCATTCGAATATTTGGATATCCAATTACCTTCATTTAAAACCTATTTAGATGGCAAACAAGAAACTTATGGTGCCAGAGACCAATACCTTTCAGGAAATTTTCCAAAGGAAAAATATTACAATTATTACGAAGGGTTTTACGGTTCATGGAAAAAGTTGATCGTTTATGAATTCGACAACACTTCAGATCGAAACCTTCTATTAATTTCCTCGTCGCACGCTCGTATGAATCAAATGTTAATCGCCTCCCATTATAAAAAGACCTATGTGATAGATCTTCGTAAACAAGATGCAAAGACGTACTCAATCAAAAAGCTGGTCTCGGATTATCAGATTGATGATGTGCTTTTTATGGGGCAACCGGAAGTTACATACTTATCAACAGGCTATGCAGTTTCACCATAAATTGTATTTCCTTTGACGCTAAATCTTTTCATTGATACATTGCTGCATTTCCCCCACATTGTTAAATGATCGTATTTCCTCATTTGTGAATTCAATTCCAAAGGCGATTTCAATAGCAATGATCAGATTTATATGTGACATCGAGTCCCACCCTTCGACTTGATCGGCAGTGGTTTGGTCATTAAGCGTTATTGAGTCATCTCTGAAAACCTCCCTGAAAACTTTTGTCAATTGCTCACTGATCATCATTGCTCCTCCATTGTTGAAAGATCTCCCGGGTCTTTGCCTTCATACCATGCCCTTAATACTCTTCGCAGGATTTTCCCGCTGCGGTTTTTGGGGATCGTTTTAACGATCTTGTATTCCTGCGGAATGGCAGTCGTTGAAATGTCATTTGAGATCTTTATTCTGCACTTTAATTCCAACTCTCTCGACCATTCGACAGAATTTTTCAGGCACAGGTATGCCACTATTTTTTCGTGTAAGATCGTATCGGGTTCTCCGATCACGGCGACATCATTAATTTCTTCGATCTCAAGTAAAGAACTTTCGACTTCAAATGGACCCACCAAATGACCGGCGGTATTGATCACATCATCCGCCCTAGATACATACCAAAAATAACCATCATTGTCCTTTACCGCCAGATCCCCAGTCTTGTAATAATTTCCTGAAAATTTGTCCGCATACAATTCGGGTTTATTCAAGTAGGTGCTGAACATTGAAGGCCAGCCTTTCTTAAAACAGAGATTTCCCTGCAATCCTTGCTCGACAGGATTCATCTCATCATCAAGGATCTCCGCTTCAATGGATTTTAAAGGTTTACCCATAGATCCTGGCTTAACGGGAATCCCTGGCCGGTTTGAGATCATGATAGATCCGGTCTCTGACTGAAAAAAGTTGTCAAAAACCTCACAATTGAAAATCCTTTTTGCCCATCTGTAAACTTCGGGATTTAGCGGTTCACCAACACTGTAGATCCTTTTTAATGTTGAGAAATCGTGCCTTGAAAATAACACATCCTCTTCCTGCATCAGCATCCTGAGAGCAGTAGGTGCGGTATACCAGACATTGACTCTTTCATCCTGAAGACACTTCAGCCAATGCTCGGCGTTGAAGTTTCCTGCAAATTGGATCTGCCGGGTATGCGTTGCCATGGGTGCCATAATTCCATAAACAAGACCTGTTATCCAGGCGGGATCAGCTGTGCACCAGTAAGTTTCACCTTTCTTAATTTGGAACACTTCATTGAAAGAACTTTCGATTGATGAGACTGCGCCATGTACATGAACCGCGCCTTTTGGCTTACCCGTTGATCCCGAAGTATATTGAATAAATGCTGGCGTATCAGGTTCAATCGAAGGCGAAAAAGAAAAATCTAACGTGGAATTTGAAAGTAATTTTGGCAGGCTTAAGGAAATGTTATCCA
>Ga0105104_10003768_pt1 | contig 10680 bp, 6 predicted proteins | sample PPLLaktember2015_3_FD_87034 | JGI IMG/M metagenome (GOLD analysis project Ga0105104, IMG submission 87034) | Freshwater sediment microbial communities from Prairie Pothole Lake near Jamestown, North Dakota, USA - PPLs Lake P7 Core (6) Depth... | ecosystem: Environmental > Aquatic > Freshwater >... | reverse complement strand
GGCAGCGGCTGATCCAGGTCGACAATCACGCGAAAGGCAGTGCCTTCGCCGCGGACTCTTACCTGGTAAGTAAGATTCAGATCCGGATAGTCGATGGGGTTGAAACCGCGCCGATTTCGTTCGGGGTCCGGGAACGAGAGCTGAACCGCGATCTCGTTCAATTCCTTGCTGACGGTGCGCTTCAGCTGTTTCGGCATGGGCTGCCACTGGCCCGGTGTGGGCTCGAGCCGCACGTCCCCGTTGGTGGCGACGCGCTCGCCGTTCTGGATAATGCTGACTCCGGCCTGGTGCCCTTCCGGATAGATATCCTGAAAGACCATCACGTTAACGCCTGGTCGTGCGAAGTACTCGCCGTCATTGACGATCAAGGAAGGCGGCGACTGGTGAGCTGCGCTGACGCAGAGAGTAAAGAGTCCAATCCAGGAGGTGAGGCGTAATGCAGATTTCATAACCGGACGATTCTATAAGATCGCGGCTGTCGCGTCAGCGACCGATGTGGTATTTTCGTCCGCGTTCATACGCGGCTGAAACCGGAGTGATACATGAGCAAAAGAACGACGCTTCTAGGAATCGCGCTAGCCCTGGCTTTGGGCGTCAGAAGTTACGCGGAAGTCGTCCGCGCCCGGACGCCGATCCGGATTCCTGACATCTCGGGCTACGTGACGCTTAAGTGTGATTTTCATATTCATACGGTTTTTTCGGACGGAAACGTCTGGCCGGCCGTTCGATCTGAAGAGGCCTGGCGGGAGGGCTTGGATGCGATCGCTATTACCGATCACATCGAGTACCAGCCGCATAAAGACGATCTGCCGACCAATCACAGCCGTTCTTTCGAGATTGCCAAGAACCCCGGAGATGCGCTGGGTTTGATCGTCATCCGCGGCTCGGAGGTGACGCGCAAGATGCCTCCCGGGCATATCAACGCGATCTTTTTGCAGTCGAACCCGCCCCTGGACACCCCCGAGTGGAGAGATGCGCTGAAGATCGCCTCCGATCAGGGCGCGTTCATCTTCTGGAACCATCCCGGATGGACCGGGCAGCAGCCCGACGGGCTGGCCCGATGGTATGCCGAGCACACGGAGCTTTTTGACAAACACCTGATTCAGGGGATCGAAGTCGTCAATTACCGTGACTACTACCCGGAGGTCCATCGCTGGGCGCTCGAAAAGAATCTGACGATGATGGGCAACTCAGACGTGCACGATCCGATAGGAATGGGTTTTGACACCGATCATCAAGAAAGACGACCTCTCACTCTGGTCTTTGCAACCGAGAAGCGTCCCGAGGCGATCAAAGAAGCGCTCCTCGCCCGCCGCACTGCGGTCCTTTTCGGGGACATGCTCATCGGCCGGAAGGAATACCTGGAGCCTATTTTCAAAGCATCAATCCAAGTGATTAATCCGTCGGTTATCGTGAAAGGGAAGGGGCTGGCGCTCGTCCAGATTTCGAACAATTCGGATATCGATTTTCAGATGATTGGAAACAACCGGTCTGATGAGGTCACCGGCTCCTCGCGACTCGTTCTGCATGCGGGCAAGACGGTTCTGCTTCAAATCCGGGGCAATTCGGAGACAACGACAGGCAAGAAAACGGTTGAGTTGAAATATACGGTGAAGAATCTGAAGGTCACGCCCGAAGAGGGACTGTCGGTGGTCATTCCGGTGGAAGTGAATTTCGTGCCGACGAAGTAGGATCGCTCAGCGGACGCCCCCTTCGGCCGCCACTTCCTTGGGTTTCAACACCCTTTGTCGCTTCGATCGGAGAAAAACTTATGCACCTGATCCTTGGCCTCATTTTCCTTTGTGCCCTCCCGCCTGATAACCCGCAGTCTCCGCGCGGGATGGTGTTGATTCCCGCGGGCACATTCACGATGGGCAAGGCGGGAGATGCGGAAGACTGTCCTCCGCACCAGATCTCGCTGAGCGCCTTCTACGTCGATTCGAGCGAAGTCACGAACGCCGAATATCAGGAGTTCTGCACGAAGACCGGACACCGTTTGCCCGAGTTCTGGGGAATGGCGAAATTCAAGAGTGGTTCGGATTTCCCCAACCACCCGGTGGTCGGCGTGAGCTGGGCGGATGCCGAGGGCTATGCCAAATGGGCGGGGAAAAGGCTTCCGACGGAGGCCGAGTGGGAATACGCGGCACGCGGAGGCTTGGACGGAAAAGACTTTCCCGCCGGGGATTCAATCGGCCCAGAGTCGGCCAGCATCACGCAGGCGGGCAAAACCAGCGGATCGATGCCGGTCAGGAGCTTTGCCGCCAATGGCTACGGCGCTTTCGACATGAGCGGCAACGTTTGCGAGTGGGTCGCGGACTTCTACGACACGGGCTATTACAAGATCAGCCCCGCCCAGGATCCGAAGGGCCCGGGCAAAGGAAAATTCCGGGTCATTCGTGGCGGCGGTTGGCATTCCGGTCCGTACTGCAATCGGGTTTACGTCCGCAACGCGCTACCGCCCAGCTGGCTCGACATTAACGTCGGCTTCCGGTGTGCAAAAGACCTGACAAACTGACTGACGGCTGACGGCTGACGGCTGACAAGCTGACGGCTGACGACTGCCAGTCGTCAGCCGTCAGCTGTCAGCTGTCAGCTGTCAGCCGTCAGTTTGTCATTTTGTCAGTGTGTCAGTTCTTGCGCTAAGGCACACACCCTCGGATAGCGTCAAGCAGCAGATTGGGAGGGCCGGCTTTGCTGAGGTAGGTGTCGGCGCCCGCCGCGAGCATGGGGCGGGCAAGATCCGCGGAGTCGAACATAGATAGTCCGATAACCCGAACGGCCGGCATTTCCCGGCTGATAATCTGACACGCCTGGACGCCGTCCATAACGGGCATCGCGACGTCGAGCACCAAAACGTGCGGTTTATGTTCACGGCACAGATCGATTGCCTCCTGTCCGTTTGAGGCCTGGGCGACCACGCAAATGTCGGGTTGCTCGCCGAGGAGCGTCGCCAGCCCATTTCGCATAACGCCGTGATCGTCAGCCAGGATCACCCGAATGGCATTTCCAGCGGTTGTGGGCCCGGAGCGGAGCCGCGATGCTCGCGTGTCTAGGCCTGTTCCATTCTCGAGAACGGACGCCGGTTCCCCGGAATCGCCGGGGGCCAGGAGCGTGAACGTGCTGCCCTGTCCAGGTTGGCTATCGATTTCGAGTCTCCCGCCTATCAGTCCAACCCGCTCTTCAATGCTGAACAGGCCGAACCCCTCCGAAGGGCCGCCCCGTGCCCTCGTCTGATTCGGGTCAAACCCTGTTCCGCGATCCTGGACCGCAATCCGAATCATGTTTTTCTCGCGCTGCATCGTCAATGTGGCTCGGTCGACTCCGGCATGCTTGACGACATTGAAAAGCAACTCCCGTGTGGCGGTGAAAACCAGGATCCGCACCGCTTCGGAGGTGACCTCTGCTGCCGGATCCAGACTGGTTTCGACCTGGAGTCCGTGCTTGCGCTTCATCTCTCCTGCCAGCCACTTCAGTGCATCGGCTAGCCCGGACTGATACAAAATCGGCGGACTGAGGTCGCGCGTCAACGAGCGAGACGTGTCGATTGCCTCGTTGAGAAGACCCTCCAGCTGCTCCAGTTCCGACTTCAGAGCCGGACTGCGATGGCGGCGTCCTTTCATAGCACCCAGGTTGAATTTCGCGCCGACGAGAAGCTGTTGCAGATGGTCATGGAGCACCTGCGCCAGTTGCCGGCGCTCCCGTTGTTCCGCCTGCGTCAGCTCAAGCGCCATTGCTTGCAGTTGAGCGTTGCGACCGTGCAGCTGAGAGGCTAGATGCTCGAGTTGCGCTGTCCTCTCCGCCACCAGCTTCTCCAGCTCCTGCTCCGCCCGCTTTCGGTCAGTTATATCTCGAGTGATGGACAGAACCTGGTAAACGGCGCCCTGGTCATCCAACAGCGGAACAAAAATCATGGCCATCGTCCGAGGAGTGGCTCCAGCCGGGTAGACTGCGGTCATCTCAAATTCCACTGTCTTCTTCTGCGAAAGGCAGCTTTCGAGCTGAGGAACATAACGGCATGTGAGCTCTTCCGGCCAAATCTCCTCGTCGCGCTTTCCCAAAAAGTCACCTATCGGTCGGTCCGAGAGACGCAGGGCCGAAGAATTGATGAATTCGACGCGACGGTTCCGGTCGTAAATAGCCAGGACGTCAGGTGTATTGTCGAGCGCCGCATAGAGCATCCGTTCACTTCGCCGGACTCGCTCCTCGGCCGCTATACGCTCCGTAACGTCCTCCACGACGACATTGATGCCGGCCACCCGCCCGTCCTCATCGAGGAGTGGTAGCCATTGGGAGATCCAAGTGCGATTGGAGTCCTGATTAACAAGGCCAGGCAGCTGAAATTCGACGTCGAAAACGGGCTGCCCCGTCTCGAATATCTGCCTGGCCAGAGCCTCGGCTTTGGGCGCGGCCTCCGGCACGACTTCCCGGAGGGTTCGGCCAATGTGCTCGCGCGCCGGCAGGCCGTTAATCTCGGCTAGCCGCTCATTAACCTTCGAATAGCGGAGAAAGCGGTCAAAGACGCACAGGCCGATGTGAGCCGAACCATAGATCTTTTCGATTTCCTGCAGACGCGCCTGAACCTGATGTTGACTCTCGATGAGGCCGACCTCCCTCAGGTGGAGAGAGCAAGTGGAGGATGAAAGCTGCTCGCGGAGCTTCTTGTTCTCGACGAGCACGTGATCCAAGCGTCGCCAAAGCGACATCGACGGCGCGAGACTTCGTAAAGACTGTCTCATCTCCTCCCCCATGTTGCGTGTGCTGCTGAGCGAATCTGAGGCGGATTCTAACGCGTTAAACCGACGTCTTCAATGGTGGGAGGTGGCCCGAACACAAAGGAATAGCGGCCATCGATCATGCTGTAAGTAATTGATATTTTAGCCTTTGCGAGAACCGTTTCCATTCTTCTCTTCGCTCTCCGCCGGCTCGATTCTCTCCTCAAACCATTTAGACGTATGGGATCGCACCATTTGGTGGAGATAAATGCGGGAGATGAAAGGCGCGGGATAGTGAATGGAATTCAGGTAAAGGTTGATGAGCGCGTTGGAGTACTTGTCGAGATAAATGTTGTCGATTTGGGTCGGATCTCCCAACACGATCAGTTTGGTATCCTCGCCCAGCCGGGTTCCCAGCGTCCTCATCTGGAAGGGGTTTGCATTTTGTGCTTCGTCAAAAACGACAAACGAGTTCGAGAGATCGGCCCCACGCACGTCGGCGAGGTTCACGAGCTCAATCAGCCCCGATTCCAGCAGCTTGTGATAACCGGCCTCCGGCTCGGGCGCGTCGTCGTTCGTGAAATGACGGAGCTTTTCGATAAACGGACGCATTTTGGGGATCAGCTTGCGCTTAACCGAGCCGGGGAGGAACCCGATGTCCTCTCCGAGACGACTCTTGGTAATGACCGGTTTGACCAGCTTAATCGCCTCATACCGGCCTTCCTTGAGCACCTTCTGGAGCGCGGCGGCCATGGCAATGTAGGTCTTGCCTGTGCCCGCCTTCCCAAGAATCACCTGCACTTTGACAGAGTCGTCCAACGCCTGGTGCATGCAGACCGCTTGTTCGAAGTTGTAATCATAGTGCTTTTCATCCAGCACCTTCGGCGGGCAGCCGAGGACCCGAATCGTCTTGTAGTCGAGGTACTTTAGCGTGCTGTTCTTGCGGATGCCGAGCCCGAAAAACTCTCCCTTTGGGTCGAGCAGAACCACACCCTCGTTCTCCTGCAGCTTCCAGCTCTTCTGATAACCGACGGCCCAGGATTCCGGATTCTTGTCGTGGAAGATCTCGTTAACCTCTTCCTGGGTCAGTGGAAGTTGCCGCAGCGGGAGAAAGAGGCTGTTCAGATACTCGTCGGTGATCTTGTCGTGGCGGTAATCCTCGGCCGTCACCCCCAGGATCTTCGACTTGATGCGCAGGTTGCGGTCCTTCGTGACGAAGATGAACTGGCGGTGCGGATAGCACTGCCGGAGTGTGTTGACCTGTGAGAGCATCAGGTTGTCTTTATTCCCCGGCTCCAGGTCCCGGGAAACAGGGCGACCCTGGTCGGAGGTCAGGAAGTAAACCCGTCCTTCCTTGCCGTTCTTGATTTGGAGACCCTCCTGGGGGTCGTACCCTCTGCGCAGCAGTCCTTCGAGTTTCTGACTGATTTCCCTGGCGTTGAAGCCGAGCACCGGGTCGCGCTTCTTCGCGTCCACCTCTTCGAGGGCAATCAAGGGGATGACGACAATGTGCTCTTCGAAACGGAAGATCGCCGCAGGGTCGTGAAGAAGGACGTTGGTGTCCAGGACGTAAATTTTTCGGCGGTCATGCTGGCCAAGCAGAGACGAAATCTTCTCCATGCATCAGGTCCTTGGGAACCGGGGGTGTCCGGGAAAAGGGTGGGCGGATAGCCCGTGGTACGGGATCGAGTTCGGGCCAACCTGCAAGCTGGTGCTCCGGCAACTCGGGCACTTCTCATAAAGCCGAGTGCATGTTATCGCCGGGGGGTGACAGGGGACCGCGCTGACGGCTGACAGCTGACTGCTGACAAAATCGTGCATCAATACGGTTTTTCGTCAGCGGTCAGCCGTCAGCTGTCAGCATAGGAAACCTGACCCCTATCCCAGATCGATCCTTTCCGAGCAAATCTCGTAGCCGAGGAAGATGGCTGCCAGTCGATCGAATGCTTCGCTGCGGTCGGTCGTAAGAAATCGTCGGGTTCCGTCACGTGAAAGCCGACGGTCATGCTCAGGGTGGCGGAGCAGGTAGTCCTGGAGGCTCGGTGCCACAAAATCCGATTGCACAAGTACGCGAATTGATTCGGGTACCCTCTGGCGGATAGCTTTGGCGAGCAGCGGATAGTGAGTGCAAGCGAGAAGTAACGTGTCAATGTCGGAAGCGGCCCTCTCCGTCTCGCGCCAGTATTTGTCGACGAAATAGTCGACCGGTGGGCCATCCAATTCGCCTGCCTCAACCAGCGGAACCAGCATCGGGCAGACTTGCTGGACCAGGCGCACCTCGGGGGCCAGCTTGTCTACCTCGAGCACGTAGCTCAGGGATCTGACCGTTCCTTCCGTGGCCCATAGCGCCACGGTGCGGGAACGAGTGTGCCGGCACATCTGTTCGACGGAAGGCCGGATTACGCCCAGAACGCGGCGTTCGGGAAACATCTTGGGCAGATACTGCTGCTGAATACTGCGCAAGGCTTTGGCGGATGCCGTATTGCAGGCAATGATGATCAGGTGGCAGTCGAGACGGAACAGAAATTCGACACATTCCGTAGTGAATGCCAGGATCGTCTGGAATGACCTGCTTCCGTATGGAGTCCGGGCGTTGTCTCCCAGGTAGACATAGTCATACTCCGGGAGAAGTTGCTCAATTCCCCGAAAGATGCTCAGTCCTCCGTACCCGGAATCGAAGATGCCTATTTTCATCTTCGATGAGACTAACACGGACCAGCAGAGACTGACACGGACGAATACAAACGAACGAGCGGGCGGTTTTTGTCCGTATCCGTCCGTGTTAGTCCGTGTTAGTCCGTGTTTCTCGCAGTAGAATAGGCAATCAGACGCTATCTGGAGGAGCGGTCGTGAGTCTGCCTTGGAATAACAAGAGATTTTGGGTCTTGGTCGTTCTGGCCTTGATCACTGGTCTCTACCGGGGTGTCGACATCTACCGGCTGTTTTTCAGTACGACGGCCCCGCGTATGGTCGGTTTGGCGACCAACATCGAACAGGGGAAGATGGTGGTCGACCCTGCCACCCTCAGTAAGATCTTTGGACAACCCACGGCGGCGTCGCAGGCAGGAATCAAGGCCGGGGACCGGATTCACGCGATTTACAACGCGGCCGGTGAAGGGGAAGTCATAAAAGGGATTTTCGATTACGGGGCAGCGCTCCGTGGTATCCGGCGCGATGAGTGGTGGACGATCGTCGTCCGGCGGCCGGTTGAGGATGGCAAGCTCGAGGAAATCTCCCTTCGTGTCCCTCCCGGCGTAGACCGGCTGTGGGGCGACTTGAGAGTCCAGATCCTGGGCGTCCTGTTTTCAGTAATCCTGCCGCTTATCGCCATCATTACCGCGCTATTCATCGGCTTCGCGCGTTTGGACAACTCGATCGCTTTTCGAGCCAGCCTGCTCTTTTTCTGCTTGTCGACGATCTTCGATGCCAATATCGCACTGTTTCCACCGGCTCTGCGAGACGTCGGGCTTTTCTATAACACGACGTTGAATTCCTTCCTCAGTTACTTTTTCCTGACCTTCTTCCTGCTTTTCCCGTCGCCTTCGGTGATTGATCGCCGCTTCCCTAAGATCAAGCACCTGGCCCTCGGGGTTTCGATCTGCCTGGTCCTGATTTCCTTAGCCTTTGGCTTCCTGACCGCCCGGGATTTCTCGGGCTATTCGCGACTGAGTGCCTGGCTTCCCCGTTTTGGCGGGATTTCGAGCCTGATCGTCCTGGTGATGTTCCTGATCGGCCTGGCATCGCTCACCGCCAATACGATTCGGGCAGACAACAAGGACGAAAAACGCCGGATGGTGATCCTGCTTGCCGGCACGCTGGTCGGGCTGATTCCCCTGATTGCCTTCATCATCTACATTCAACTGGGAGGTTTGGTCAGTCCTTCCTGGTGGCTGCTTGCGCTGGTAGGAAGCACCGTTGGTGTGTTCCCGCTTTCCTTCATTTACGTGGTGTTGCGCCACCGCGTGCTCGGCATCCGCCTGATCCTCCACCGGGGGCTTAGCTATGCTTTCGTTTCCCGGGGTTTCCTGGCCGTTGAAGCCGCCATCATATTCGTGGTTTTCTTCTTTGCGGGCGCCCCGCTTTTTTACCGTCTGATTCCTCATGCGAGCAACAACGTGCTCGCTCTAACCACGGCTGCAGGCACGTTGGGAGCCCTGCTGGTTCTCCAGAGAATCAACCGGGCGGTGATGCCGGCTATCGATCGCAGGTTCTTTCGGGAGGTCTTTAACGCGCGGCAGGTGCTCACTGAGTTAAGCCGGAACGTTCGCCGGTTGGTTCCGAATCCAGGGCAGCTGGTACGAACTGTTACCGATACAGTAAGCGACTCGTTTCTCCCGGAGCACGTGGCCTTGTTTCTGCGCGGAAGTGAGGCTTGGACGCTGCTGTTGAAAGCAGATGGCTCTCTGCATGGCCTGCCTGACTTCAATCCCAGGAATCGAGGAGACTTCCATCTCTGCTGGGTGAGATTTCGTTCCGAGTCGCCGGACGAGGACAAGGCCGGAGGAAGGCCGCTCAATTCGATCGTCCTTCCTGCCGACTCGTTCCTCATTAAAGCGCTCGGCCAGACTGCGGACAGTGACCTCAACGCGCTTGATGTCTATCTTGGGGATCCGAAGTCTTGGGCGGCGCCTCTGGCGAATGCCGGGCCGGGCAAGCTACGCCTGTACCAGGAACGGCTATTTCTGGAAAGCATGCGGGCACGCCTGATCGTGCCCCTTGCCACTCACGACCACTTTGTCGGCTTTTTGAGCCTCGGGGAGAAACTCTCTGAGGAACCTTATTCACGCGAAGACAAAGAGCTGTTGCTCGCGGTGGCCCAGCAGATGGCGATCGCCCTGGACTACGCCTACCTGGTAGGCCAGGCGGCCGAACAGGAGCGGTTGAGGCGCGAGATCGAGATCGCCAAGCAAGTGCAGCTCCAGCTGTTCCCCCAGACGCAACCCCGGATGCGGACGATCGAGTACTCCGCTCTCTGCCGTCCGGCGCGTGAGGTTGGCGGAGACTACTATGATTACCTGCAATTGGATCCCGATAACCTGTGCCTCGCTCTTGGCGACATCTCGGGAAAGGGCCTTTCGGCTTCGCTGCTTATGGCCAGCCTTCAGGCCTTGATGCGCAGCCAGGCACCGCTCAGGGGTTTTTCTCCTGCCGCCCTCATTTCCGATATCAACCGCCTGATGTGCAATTCGACAGACGGGAGCAAATACGCCACGTTTTTCTGCTCCATCTACAACGACAAGAGCCGGGAATTCACATTCGTCAATGCCGGGCACAACCCACCCATGCTGTTCCGGACAAACGGCGGTCCAGGGAAAGGGGCAGATTCCGGCCTGGTCTTGCGACTTACGACCGGCGGCACTGTCGTCGGCATCTTTCCGAGTGCCAAGTACGAGCAGGAAGCGTTGACCCTGTGTCCCGGCGACGTGATGGTGGTCTTTACGGACGGCGTAACGGAGGCCTTCAACGCGGAAAATGAGGAGTTTGGCGAAGAACGGCTGGCGGATGTAGTCCGGAAGTCACTCGACCTCCCTTGCTCGGAAATCCAGGACCGGATCATCAGTGAAATCGACGCGTTCGTCGCAGATGCCCCCCAACACGACGACATCACGTTGCTGGTCATACGCGTCACGGCGTAAGTCGCGTTACCGAGCCGCGCACGCAGCGGAGGGCTGAGTAGCGTTTTCCAGCGGAGCAGCCTGGAGCAAAGTAAGCGGGACCACCCAGTGCAGCGGCGGTTGAGTGACTCGCCGTTTTTTGGCGAGTCGTATCGAAACCCCGCGCCCCTGAAGAGCGGTAGTTGCGACAAACGCGCGTTGTTGGATGCAACTACTGGTGTTCTTCAGGGGCGCGGGGTTTCGATACGACTCGCCAAAAAACGGCGAGTCACTCAACCGCCACTGCGCTGGGTGGTCCCGCTTACTCCGCTCCAGGCTACTCCGCTGGAATACGCTACGCAGCCCTCCACTGC
>Ga0105104_10003767_pt1 | contig 10680 bp, 6 predicted proteins | sample PPLLaktember2015_3_FD_87034 | JGI IMG/M metagenome (GOLD analysis project Ga0105104, IMG submission 87034) | Freshwater sediment microbial communities from Prairie Pothole Lake near Jamestown, North Dakota, USA - PPLs Lake P7 Core (6) Depth... | ecosystem: Environmental > Aquatic > Freshwater >... | reverse complement strand
TGGAAATATCTTCTCACGCGCGGGAAGTCATCCGGCAGCGTTATGCGCACCAGCTTTTTATCGTCGAAGACATCAATCAATTAATTCCCCATGAATTCGATCTCATCCTGATTTCTGATTTGCTGGAACACCTATCCGATCCGTATGAGGTCTTTTATACCCTTTTCGCGAAAGGCGCTATAAGTCCTCGCACCAGGGTGATTGTCACAACGCCGAATGCCCGATCCGCTTCTGCCCTTAAAGATCCCGCCCAATGGGCTTATCGCCATCCGCCGACCCATTTGATCAACTATTCGGGAGAATCTTTCAAGCGTCTGTTTTCCCGTTTGCATTTTTCCTCCATCAATGTTGATGGTTCGTACAACGCGGAAACAATAAGTCCTCCGGGGTTCGCGGACGAATCCTCGGAACTCAATACCTCTCTGGAGAAATTCGAAGGGCTCATTTGTGCGGCATCCGGAAGTAATTTCGCGGATTTTATGCGTGAACGGTATATCTCAGACACCTGGTCCGCGCTCGCCAAATACGAGCATTTACCCCGGTACGTGTTTGCGTCCCGATTTGCCGAGGGGAAAAAGATACTGGATTTTGGGTGCGGCTCCGGATATGGTTCGGGTATTCTCGCCGAATCCGCGAAGTCGGTTCTTGGCGTGGATAACGACCCTTCCGCCCTGGATTGGGCTCGACGGCATTACACGGCATCCAATCTGGGATTCGAAAAGAATGAAGACCTTGGGGCCTCCCTGAGCGGGCATTCCTTCGATCTGATCACATGCTTCGAAGTCATTGAACACATCCAAAAAAGCCAGCAAAAAATCTTATTAGGCAATTTTAACCATCTCCTAAATGACAAGGGGATGCTGCTGGTTTCCACGCCAAATCCCGCGATCAGCAAGCTTTATGGGCCCAATCCTTATCATCTTTGCGAAATCGAAGAGGGGGATTTTCTGGATTTGCTGCGCAACGACTTTCCTTTCGTGCGGATGATGCGGCAATGGATACGCCCGTCGATTCTGATCTCCGGCGAAGGGAAAGGACTCGCGGAAGTAGCGGAGTTGGTCTCGGAATCCGGCACACAGACAATGCCCCCGCCTGCCGTGTTTGTTGCAGTTTGTTCGCGGAAACCCATTCCTCCCGTAACCGACGTCTCGTTCCTGGATTTTTCGAACGATTACGTCACGGAGAAATTGGAATCCGCGAACACGCTGAACGCCATGGCTTTGTCGTTGTACCAAACCCAGGAAGCCGCCAACAACGCCGACCAGACGCTTGCTTTGGAACGCGCCCGTGTGGCCGGTATCGTTTCCGAACTGGATCAGGAGCGCACCCACGCAGCCAACCTGGGTACGTCGTTGGAAAAGGAACAAATCCGAGCCACCGATCTGGAAGGCTCTTTGGAACAGGAACGCAGCCGCAATTCGGATCTTGAGGCTGGATTGGTTCAGGAACGCGCGCGCTACACCGATTTGGAAGGCATCCTGGAACAAGAACGCGCACGTTCATCAGGTTTGGATACCGCGCTCCTCGAGGAACGCCACCGCGTTGCTGATCTTGAAGCATCACTCGGACATGAACGCAACCGCGCCGCCGAATTGGTCAATTCGCTCTCGCAAAAGGATCAAACGCTGTTTGCCATCATGTCGTCGCGCTGGTACCGCCTGGGCCGGGCGCTTCAGCAGCGGCCGGTAACGGGGGAATCCGTTCTTGCCGGTGTGCTTCTCACGATATCCATGGCGACTCCCAAACCCCTGAAGCGTTGGATTCGCAAGCACTTCTTCCGTAAACCTCAGGAATCCAAATCCACTCCCGCCGATTGCGGCAGCTTTGCTCCATACCGGGTGAAGATTCCAAATCCTGCCGGGTCGCCGCGCCCGCGCGTGCTGCATGTTATCGCCAATTTCATGACGGGCGGTTCTTCCCAACTCATCGTCGATTTACTGGAGCGCCTCGGAGACCGGTATGAGCAGGAGGTCGTTACCAGTTTCAAGCCCAACCCCGAATGCTATGTCAATGTTCCGGTCAAGGAAATTAAGATTGATGAGATGGCGCGCAAGTTCGCCGAGGAGGTGGACCGATACCGCCCCGATTGGATCCACATGCACTATTGGGGAGGGTGCGACGAACCATGGTACCGGGAGGTGATCGACTGTGCGGAAAAGCGCGGAATCCGGGTGCTGGAAAATATTAATACGCCGGTGGCGCCGCTGATTTCGCGGTCCGTGATCCGGTATAGCTTTGTGAGCGATTATGTCCGCAGACAATTTGCGCCGGAATTGGGGGATGAAGCTGTCGTTATATATCCTGGAAGCGATTTTTCCCATTTTAACCGGCCGCTGAAAGCGGATTATCCCAATGACTGCATTGGAGCTGTATACCGCCTCGAAAGGGATAAACTCAATGAAGCCTCGATCATTCCCTTCATCCGGGTTGTCCAGCGCAATCCCCGCGCCCGGGCGCTGATCGTCGGGGGCGGAACGCTTTTGGAACCCTACCGCGAGAAAGTGCGGGAAGCGGGCCTCCTGAAGCGGTTCACGTTTACCGGATTCGTAGCCTATGAAAAGCTACCCGAATACTATGCGCGTATGTCGCTGTTTGTTGCTCCGGTTTGGCAGGAAAGCTTTGGCCAGGTCTCTCCCTTTGCGATGCATATGGAGCTACCGGTGGCCGGGTATCAGGTCGGGGCGCTGCCGGAAATCCTCGGCGGGGCGGAAACACTCGCGCCGTCCGGCGACAGCGAAACCCTCGCCGACATCATCCTCGGCCTGCTATCCGACAGGCGACTCCGGCTGGCTATCGGCGTTCGCAACCGCAAGCGGGCGTCTTTCCTCTTCTCGATAGACTCCATGATTGAATCCTACCGCGAGCTCTATGAAGGCGTCATGGAGAGGTCGGCCCAATGAAAGTGGCGCTTTTTGTCCATTGTTTCTTCCCGGATCATATCTATGGTACGGAAACCTACACGCTTCAAGTGGCAAAGCACCTGAAGGGATTGGGGCACGAAGCCGTAGTGGTCACGGCGGTTTTTCAGGGTGAGAAGCCGCTCCCTTTATTGGTGAACACATATGATTACGAAGGGATCCGGGTTTACTCCATCGACAAGAATAAGCTGGCGCATTCCACGGTCCGCGAGACCTACTATCAGGAATCGATGCGGGAGGTTCTGCGCGGATTGCTGCGCGCCATCCGCCCGGATATCGTGCATGTGACGCACCTGATCAATCACACGGCGGTTCTTCTGGAAGTTGCCCATGAGTTCGGGCTTCCGATCGTCGGGACACTTACGGATTTCTTCGGCTTTTGTTTCACCAATAAACTGATCGGTGTGGACGGACGGATCTGCGGAGGTCCGAATTGGATCCGGTCAAATTGCCTGGCGTGCTACCTGAGGGCGCGGCAGGACATGATCGGCGGATCGGAACCGGGCTGGATGCGGTCGCTTCTTCCGTTGCGGGCCGTCGCCGGAAGCCTCGCGGCGACATCGCTCTTTCCGGTGATATTCAAGAACCGGGTAAAGATCCCGGTCCAAGACATCCAGGACCGCCCGGGAGTGCTTGCGTCCTGTTACCGATTGTATGATGCCGTCATCACGCCATCGCGTTTTCTGCACCGGGCGTACCGGCGGAACGGTTTGGCCGTACCAAGCATCAACAGCCGGTTCGGCGTGGATATAGATCGCACTCCCAAACCCAAACGGCCGGCTGGTCAGCCGTTGCGGATCGGCTATATCGGCCAATTGGCGTCCTTCAAAGGTGTGGACCTCCTGGTGAAAGCGTTTACCGGGCTTCCCCGGGGATCCGCACACCTGCGGATATTCGGCCCCGAAGAACAGGACCCGGTCTACACGAAAGTTTTGAAAGAAATGGCCGAGGGTTTTCCCATCACCTTTCACGGCACCTTCCCATCCGGGCAGATGGGTGAAAAACTGCGGGATCTGGATCTGATCGTCATCCCATCCCGATGGTATGAGAACAGTCCTTTGGTGCTGCTGCATTCGCTGGCCACGCACACACCGGTTATCGTTTCCGACGGGGAGGGGATGACGGAGTTCCTCGTGGACGGGAAAAATGGTTTCCGGTTCAAGCAGGGAAGCGCCGAGGATTTACGCAGGCAACTGCTTCGTTTTACGGATGACACCCGGCTTGCATTTCGAATGTCGGAGACGACCGAATATCCCCGCACATCGCGGATGATGGTGGAGGATCTGATCCCTGTGTATGAGCAGGCTAGGGTTTCCGCGCGGATGAGAATGGATTGACCATGACCGATGCCAGGCCAAAGCTGGATACCCTCACCTCGCTACGCTTTTTTGCGGCGATGATGATCGTCCTGCTGCATGCGGAAGAAGTAATCGGGTCGCTTGGTATTTCGCGGCTGTTTGCGCTCACGCAAGGGGTCGCGTTTTTTTTCGTACTCTCCGGATTCATTCTGGCATACAATTACCGGGATTTATCCGGCCCGAGAGATACCGCATCCTTCCTGATGGCACGGGTTGCGCGAATTTGGCCGGTGCATATCTTTTGCGGGATTTTGGCGCTTGCCGCCGCCCCAAGTTACATTAATTTCCTCAAGGCGTATGATCATCCCGGGATAATCATAGCTGCCAACTTATTCCTCATCCAAGCTTGGATCCCGATGACGGAATTCTTTTTTTCAATAAACGGGCTTTCATGGAGCATCTCTACTGAGTTGTTTTTCTACCTTGCCTTTCCGCTGATCCTGGTAGCCTCAGCTCGTTATGCAAAGAGGTTGTTCTTATTCTCGGTTGTTCTCTTAACTCTGGTGCTCCTGATATCTAGTTCACTTTCTCTCCCTTGGTACACAACCGAATCGACTATTAATGGTGCGGGGATTATTTATATTAATCCGATAAGCAGGATATTTGAGTTTATTCTCGGCGTACTTCTGTTCCGTTTTTGGCAAAATAGTGCATCACTTTGGATCCGCGTTAAAACAAGAGGCGCAACCGCTCTGGAGATTATTGCCATCATCCTTTCCATTGTCACCATTAACCTTACTGCAACAATCGGGCAGGCAATGGTCACAAGATTCGGGAACACCTTTGCAGGGCTTGTCGGAGAATGGCTTATTCGCTCAGGATTCCCGCCAGTGTTTGCCTTCTTAATATTGGTCTTTTCCCTTCAAAAAGGAGCAGTATCAAGGATATTAAAATGGCCGATTTTTGTGCTCATCGGAGAGATAAGTTTTTCGCTTTATCTGATTCATCAGTTATTGCTCTATCATTTTAGTCAGCGTTATTCAACATTCCTAACTAGAATTCCAATCGGACCCGCGTATTCCGGTTTTATACTTGCCTCCCTATGCCTTTCTTACCTTATATATACAGTTATAGAAATACCCTCAAGGCGATGGATCATCGCATTGCGCAGCCGATTTACGAAACCAATAAATTCTACGGGTAAAGGTTGGGTAGACGAAATTAAGCAACCGCAAATCAATAAATCAATGAAAGAGGACGGCCGATCCTTTTTATGGAAAACCGTTACATTGGTTGTCGTCATCGGTCTATTAACTTTCGCATGATCAAGTATACTCGCAATTATCGGAAGTAAATTATAATCAGATCTTGGGAATTACGAACAATTGCTGAAATTGGAGATGGAGGTAATTCAGAAATAAATGAACCTGCCTTCTTTTCATGATAATTGCCTATCTTGGGTTTCAAAAGTGAGGAAATGGCTAAATAATAGAGGAATCCATCTACCGATTTTTATCTTCCTAACCATCTTCCTCTTCTCATTTCCAACGATTTACACAAAAATATTTCTACGTATTGGTAAACCAGTACAAATAAATGTTGAAATTCCCAATGAACCAAATATGCCATGCGGGATGGATCAGTTGGATCTCGTAAGGATTGGCGACGAAAAGGTGTATTCGTTAATGGGTTGGGCGTTCCCCACTGAGGATGAAACCCCCCTTGGCGAATTTATCAAACAGGTTGTATTGATTGGCCCTAACGCTTCGACGTATCTCTACGATGCCGAGACAATGCAAAGAAACGATGTAACAAATTATTTTGCCTCATTGAATCGCGATTTGGATAATTCCGGGTTTAAGACATATATTTCCGTACTTTCTCTTGAGGCGGGGATTTATCAATTAGGCATTCAATACACGAATGGCAATTCTGAAAAATATTTTTGCATCACAAATAAATATATCCGAAAAACACCAAATACATTAAAATTAATGACAGTGGATACCATTGAAGAGACTATCACCCCCGAGAAAATATATATCGGGAAACCAACCATCATCGCCGATCCAATGCTAATTGAATACGAGATGTATTCTGGGGTTGATCAAGTAATACCCTACAATTTAGGTTCTGAAGGGATCTATGCCCTTGACGGTTGGGCTTTTCTTTACAATAAATACCAGCCGCTTGAATATTATACAAAGCAGATCGTTTTATTAAGTTCAGAATCCACTGCATATTTCTTCGATGCCGAAACGACGATACGAAAGGATGTCACAGAATATTATAAGGGTCTTCTTAGGGACCTGGATCATTCCGGTTTCCGTTCCTATATATCAATCTCATCCCTGCCCGTGGGAAAATATCGTATTGGGATCCAATATAAAGAACCGGGTGCAAATAAATACTATTACCTAACGGATAGATATATTAAACGCACGACGAATTCCTTGGAACTGCAAAAGAATAATTGACAGGAATTACTCCTTGATAATAGAATCCAATTACCTGTTGAGTTTATTACAATGGATATATCTGAGAATGTCATCCTGAAGGCAGCGAAGGGTCTCAAAAAGCGGGAGGAGATACTTCGCTCAGCATGAAAGTTTTTTCAGAGGTGTCAAACCGAAATTAACTATCACTGCATTGGAAAATAATAACCGAAATAATGGTTGAAGATTAAAGGGAAAGTGTTTATTGGCTTCATGTTATTTTGCAGAAGCGAGTTATCCATTCCTGGAAGAAACAAAGCATTAAGGATATGATATTTATACTCTTTCGAGTATCCTTTCAATTGCGAGCCGTTGGTAAGTGTGTTCCTTGCCCCGTGATCCGATTGAAGAATGATTATCGGCAAATTATCCGGATTGGAGTTCGCAAGAAGATCCCGTACAAGATCCTGGGTTTTCTGTATGGAGAAGAGATAGGTCTCGAAATAGCATTCCCAATTTAAAAAGCAGGAGGAATCATTTATTGTGCCATCCGCATTAAAGACCCATGGCTCATGAGGAATCATTAAATGAGCATAAATGAACTTTGGGGATGGTATGTCATCCAGTTTCCCGATTGTATCAAAGCTGTATAGAACCTCATTAATATGCCTCTTGACGGTAGGACCGTACAGGTCCTCAATATCGGATATTTCCGTGAAAGGGCGCAACATCGTATTGTTAAAAACCATCACAGTAAATGAATCGACTTGAAATACAGAATTACCCTCGTCACTATCAGGATGATGAAGATTATAGTCTGCGATTATCGGCGTTTTGGCGGGATAATATAATTCAGACCGCATTTGATCAAATGCAATAGTTGTGTACCCAAGGGATTTCAGGAGAGCCATTGTATGGTTTTCGGAAATTAAATAATATAGGACATTAATATCCGAAACGTCATGATAATCCCTCCAATTCAATCTCTCGGCAATCTCTTTAAGGGAATTATCAGTTGTACTTCGACTATCCTGTGAGACAAAAAAGCCATTATCGGAAAGAAAATTTTCAAATTCATTTATCTTGGGATATTTCCAGTAATCTCGAGCGACATCTAAACCGGCAAATTCATCCAAGACGATATAATAAATATCTCGAGAAGAAGTGATATTTGCATTTCTTGACACGGATCCCATTGACTGATCGATATTCTTTATCGCGGCTATATTATCCCATTCAAGTAACCCGATACCAATAGAGTTATATAAAAAAAGCAAGCCAACCAAAAATATTAAGAAATTAGAAAAAAGGATCGTGGGTTGTTGTTTTAATTTACTGACTAAATAGGCAATATATATTCCAAAAATGATCAAGGCGGGCAGCAATGTAAAATGATATACGCCAAACAGATCCCATTTAATTAATTGGTCTATAATCGGCCCATACAGGAAGAATATCGTCAAAAACATAATGGATCCATTGCTGGAGGATAATTCCTTTTTACCAAATAGTAAAAAGAAAAAAATATATGTCCCCAATCCTATGAATGCACACAATATCAATGGCAACCAAAGGCTAGATAAAACCAGGATTTTACCGTTGTGGTAATACATAAAAACCACGGGTAGACAAGAAAACATGATGGGAAGGAAGAATCGAGATAATCTTTTCAAAATCTCCTTCTTCCATCCGATCTTAGGGTTTATTAATCTGCGCATAACTCACTTCTAGACAATGCTTGACAGTAATTTCGATTCCCATAATGAATTCAACTTTGGGAGTCCACTGCAATTCATCCTTGGCTCTTGAAATATCCAAAACATTGACCGAAACATCCAGCAACCTGGACGGGGAAAAGTGCACATCCGCCTTGAGCCCCGTGAAATCCTCGATGGTTTGAAGCAATTCCAGGAGGGAAGACCCGGTCCCGCTGCCGATATTAAAAATATTTTGGGGACCTTCATAATCTATGCAATGCAGAGCGGCACTGATGACATCTGATACATGAATGTAATCCCTGACCGCGGACCCATCACCCCATATCGTAATCGGTTCGTGGCGAAGCGTTTTATGGATAAAAACCGCCACGGCGCCCTGGCCCGAAAAAGGCGATTGCCGCTCGCCGTATACATTGGCAATCCGGAGCGTGATGTGGTTCAATCCGTGCAGATGGCCGTATACGTTCAGGTATTTCTCAATCGTCAATTTATGCGTTCCATACGAACAAATGGGATTCGTAGGGTGGTCTTCATCGATCGGAAGGTGTTGAGGGATGCCGTATACCGTGCCGCCGGAAGAGAAAAAAACGAGTTTACGAACCGGGTGTTTTCTTAATTCCTCAAGCAATTCCAGGGTCGGCAATACGTTATTGACGATATCGTGCTCCGGATCCTTGTCGGAAATTGCGGGGACGGCAGTGCCGATCAGATGATATACAACCTCAATATCCTTAAGCGCGGCTTTGATCACACCGGGTTCCCGCCAATCGCCTTCCACAACCTCAATTAAATTGCTGAACGAGGAGATATTATTCCGGGAGAATCCGCTTTTCTCGAGGATCCGGACGGCGCAGCCCCGCTTTATCAGCGCCTCGGATAGATGGGAACCTAAAAAACCGCCTCCTCCAAGGACGAGACAGTTCATGATCCAATAACCCGCTGCCGAAAATTGGCCGAATTAACCAATTGCATCATTCCAGCCCTCTTTCATGGCATAAATCCGAATGACCTGCTTCTGGAGTTCGAAAAATCCGGATTATGGGCGGAGTATCCGATCGCATACGGCCAACATTTGCGTTGCCGTGGTCTCGAGCGTATATCCGGATAGCACGCGTCCCCTGGCGGTCAACCCCATTTTTTCTTTTATTTCACCGTTGTTCATGAGGAAGGTTATCTTCTCCGCCATCGCGCTGGTATCCCCGAACGGAACCGTGAATCCGGCGTCGTCCTGCACGAATTCCGGCATTCCGCCGCTCTCGGCAAAACACAGGATCGGCAAACCGCATTCCGCGGCCTCGAGCGCTACCAGCGGAAACGGATCCTCGCGTGAAGAAAGCAGGAATACATCCGCCGCCAGGAAATACTTCCGGCGGTCACGCTTCCTGCCCATGAAGGTTACTTTCTCCGCCAGACCGGATGCATGAAATTCGGCAAGTGTCGCCCTCCACTCCTGTGACTGTTTCTCATCTCCGGGATCCTCAAAATCGCCGATCCAGTAGAAGTGGAAGTTGCCTGCGCCCCTGTTCCCAAGTTCACCCGCAACCTTAATAAAAAGATCCGCCCCTTTTCGCAGGGGCATGCCCGTCCCGCAGCCGAAGACCAGGAAGCCGTTTTCCGCCAGCCCGAGTTCGCGCCGGCGCCTGCGTTTCTCTTCGCCGGTGAAGGGGCGAACCAATGGATCCGTGGAAATGCTGGAATAAACGGTGGTAATATCCCGGGCGTCCACATTATAGCGCCGCTGCAGGTTTTCCGAGACGGCGTTGGAACAGGCGATGAAATGCACGGAGTAGCGGAGAACATCCTCCATGCTTTCTCCGGCATACCGTTGAATGCTCATTTCCAATTCCTGCACGTTGGTCAGGATCGGCGCTTTCAGACCATGCAGCAGGGGATACTCCCTCCCGGAAGCGACGCTGTTTCCGAAAATCAAATCGGGTGCGCCGCCGCAGAATTTCTCGAGCCATGGGATGATCCGCTCCTCCGGAATCCTGCTTCTCAATTCCTTGAGGATTAGTGTGTCTCCCAGCCGGCGGAATTTCGGCAGCCATTCCCCGCCGTCCAGGCAGAGTATTTTAATTTCCGCATTCCCGCGATCCCGAAGCCAGGCGAGAAAATTCAAAAGAACCGATTGCCCTCCGCCCAACTCGGCGTCATGCGAAACGAAAAGGATTTTCCTTTTCCCCGCGGAGGACGAATCCCGAAGGCCGGCCAGCGCCTTGGCGGTGGCGTTCAGATATGCGTATCCGTATTTCCTGTCCGGCTCCAGGTATGCGCCTTCTCCCCACTCGTTCCAGGCGTTGATGAAAACCAG
>Ga0105104_10003766_pt1 | contig 10680 bp, 9 predicted proteins | sample PPLLaktember2015_3_FD_87034 | JGI IMG/M metagenome (GOLD analysis project Ga0105104, IMG submission 87034) | Freshwater sediment microbial communities from Prairie Pothole Lake near Jamestown, North Dakota, USA - PPLs Lake P7 Core (6) Depth... | ecosystem: Environmental > Aquatic > Freshwater >... | reverse complement strand
TTCAGTGAAAATATCCTGAAACACATAAAAGCGGGAGGAACGGGAGCCTATACCGAGAGCAAGGGAGAGCGATTTATCCGTGAGTCAGTGGCCGAATTTATCAACAAAAGAGATGATTTCGAGAATTCAGGAGGAGCTAGCGCCGATCCGGAAAAAATTTTCCTGACCAGCGGCGCAAGTGAAGGGGTAAAGTACGTGATCGACTTGCTCATTGCGCAGGACAACGATGGCATCATGATCCCAATCCCCCAATACCCGCTTTATTCGGCATCGATTAAAAAGGCAGGCGGCGTTCAAGTCAATTATTATCCCGATGAGGATAGCGGATGGGCTTTCGATCAGGAGTTGCTTGAAGAATCATTAAACAATGCCAGGAATAATGATATCAATGTAAAAGGCATTGTGGTGATAAATCCGGGAAATCCAACAGGCGCTGTTCTTAGTGAAGAGAGCACAAGAGCGGTAATCCAATTTGCCAAGGAACATCAATTGGTGATCATCGCCGACGAGGTATATCAGGAAAACGTGTATGCGGGAAAATTCGTCTCTTTTGCAAAGGTACTGGGGACGGATGAAGTTCCCCTGTTTAGCATGCACAGCATATCAAAGGGGTTTTACGGGGAGTGTGGACATCGTGGCGGCTATCTTGAAGTAAGAAACCCACCGAAAGTTCAGGGCAGCGATTTGGATTTTATCGATTTACTGACCAAACAAGCTTCAGTCAGCTTATGTGCAAATACAGCCGGCCAGGTATTAACTTACTTGATGGTTACACCGCCCGTGGAAGGCAACCAATCATACCGGCATTTCATCCGAGAAAAAGATAAGGTATTAAAAGATTTAGAGGCTAAAGCAACCATGATTAAGGATGCTTTTAACCAAATGGAAGGGGTAGAATGTTTTGGCAGGATTGGAGCTATGTACCTGTTCCCGCGATTGAACAAGCTCCCGGCAGGGACAACAGATTTCGATTATTGCATGGCGCTTCTGGAAAGCACAGGCTTGTGCACCGTCAATGGAGGCGGATTTGGGCAGCAAGAGAGGACAAATCATTTACGAATTGCCTTCTTGCCCCCGCAAGAGTTGCTATCACAGGTATTGCCCGAGTGGATCAAATTCCACAATAATTACGTTGGATGATTGGCGATGAGCGAAGAGTGGGGAAGACATTCAACCTGGATGGCGGTTGATCTGGAGGCGATCAAAGAAAATGTCCGTTACTTCCTTGATCGTTCCCGAGTCCGGGTTATGGCGATTGTCAAGGCAAACGCCTATGGACATGGCGCAGTACCGGTCGCGCGGGCCGCGTTGGAGGCCGGTGCGACCTGGTGCGGAGTTGCCAGGGTAAATGAGGCATTGGAATTACGCCAGGCTGGATTAGATTGTCCAATCCTCTTATTAGGTTATACTCCAGAAGCCCGGTACGAGGAGATGATCAAACAGCGGGTTTCTATGACCGTTTGGGATATCAAGCAAATTGCGGCAATATCGGGTGTTGCATCACGTCTCAACCAGGAGGCAAGGCTGCACCTGAAAGTAGATACCGGGATGAGCAGACTGGGGGTAAATCCTGTGGAAGTTACTGGTCTGTTGCAAGAGGTTCAGGCTCTTCCCAATATCCATATGGAAGGACTATTTACTCACTTCGCCTGCGCCGATGAGGCCGATTCAACGCCGACCGATATTCAAGAAGAACTATTCCACGAGCTTCTGGCCAAATTGAAAGATGCCGGCATTCATGCCCCGGTGGTACACGCCGCAAATTCCGCCGCCAGTTTGACGCGCCCCAGTATTTATTTCAATTGCGTGCGGGTTGGCATTGCGATGTATGGCTTGCATCCCTCATCCGAGTGCCCATTGCCATCGATCTTCCGGCCAGCGTTGATGTGGAAATCTGTCCTGAGCCAGGTTAAGACTCTGCGACCGGGCAGGGGTATCAGCTACGGTCACGAATACATCACCTCGCGAGAAGAACGCATTGGCACCGTACCTGTCGGCTATGCGGATGGCTTCCGGCGCGTTCTGGGCAACCAAGTCCTGGTTGGGGGACGCAAGGTTCCCGTCGTGGGCCGGGTGACGATGGACCAAATCATGGTCCAGCTTGACTCGGTTCCGGATGCTTTCGCGGGCGATGAAGTCGTGCTGCTTGGCGCGCAAGGGGGGGAGAGCATTTCAGCGGAGGAAATCGCTGCTCGCTGGGGCACGATCAATTATGAAGTAACCAGCGGAATTGCGCATCGCGTCCCACGCATTTACTGACCAACCCCTTGCGTTACTTATTAAATCCGAAACCGGGCAGCCAATTGCATTATTGCAGGCAGCCTGGTCTGTAGTTTGCTTAAGGCCTAGCCTCCGAGATAGGCTTTCTTAACCTGCGGGTTTTCCAGCAGCTCTCTCGAGGGTCCTTCAAGGACCAGTGAGCCGGTTTCCAGAACATAACCGCGTTGTGCGAACTGCAATGCCATGCGAGCATTCTGCTCAACGAGCAGGATTGTGGTCCCCTCCTGATTGATCTCTTTTAGTGCGGCGAACACATCTGTCATCAGCAGCGGTGCCAGCCCCATGGACGGCTCGTCCAGGAGCATCAGTTTACGGGCGCTCATCATTGCCCGCCCGACTGCGAGCATCTGCTGCTCGCCACCACTCAAAGTACCTGCCTTCTGATTGATGCGTTCTTTTAGCCGTGGAAAAAGCGAGAACACCCGTTCACGGTCGACATCGATTACCTCTGTATCCTTGCGGGAGAAGGTAGCCAGGGTGAGATTTTCCATCACGGTCAGGTTTTCGAAAAGCCTGCGGCCTTCTGGCACATGTGAGATGCCTAGGTTGGTCACAACCTTATCTGCAGGATAGTCGAGTAAATTTTCACTTTGGAACAGCATCCTGGAACCGGGCTCCGCCGGGATCAAGCGCGAGATGGCGCGGAGCGTGGTGCTTTTTCCAGCGCCGTTTGCGCCAATGATGCACACGATTTCTCCCTGATCGACCTCAAAGCTGATCCCATGCAGGGCTTTGATGTTGCCATAAGAGACAGAAAGGTTTTCAACAGAGAGCAGCATCAGATCACTACCTCCTTCCCCAGATATGCTTCTATGACCTGTGGATCGTTGCGTATCTCCTCTGGCGTTCCTTCGGCGATCACCTCACCGAAATTCAGCGTCTGGATCATCTCACATAACTCCATGACGACCTTCATGCGATGCTCGATTAGGAAGATCGCCATTCCAATCTCTCTATGCACTCGCCGAACGATATCCATCATTTGGATGAGTTCTTCCGGATTCATCCCGGCAGTAGGTTCATCCAGGAACAGCACCTTGGGTTCTGTCGCCAACGCGCGAGCGAGTTCTACCCGGCGCTGCGCGCCATAGGGCAGGTTAGTGACGATCTGATCTGCCAAATGAGGGATGCCAACCAATTCGAGCAGCTCCATCGCCAGGGCGTCGGTTGCTTTCTCTTCCCGAACGCGTTTTGGAGTCCCAAAGAAAGCGCCGGTAAGCCCGTAGGTGAGTTTTGAATAGCGCGCCATTTTCACATGGTCGAGCACGCTGAGATAGCGCCACAACCGCAAGTTCTGGAAGGTTCTTCCGAGACCGCGGTCGGCAATTTGGTTGGTTTCCAGCTTAGTGATGTTCTCACCTTCTAAAAAGATCTTGCCTTCGGTCGGATGGTATACCCCGGTGATCAGGTTGAAGATGGTTGTCTTTCCGGCGCCGTTCGGCCCAATCAGGCCACGGACTTGACCCGGTTCGACAGCAAGGTTGTAATTGTTGACAGCGCGCAACCCACCAAAGTAGTGAGTCATGTTACGGACTTCAAGCAGTGGCATCTTCCGCTCCTTCCGAGGCTTTGTCTTTGGGGTGGAACAGCCTCTCAACGTTGAACTCGGTGAAAGCAATCAAACCTGTCGGCCGGAAAATCATGATCAGAATTAGCATCATGGGGATGATAATCCACTTGTATATTTCGAGCGGTCGCAGCGCTTCGCTGATCAAAGTCAATCCAACCGCCCCCACAATCGAGCCTGTGACAGAGTTCAAGCCGCCAAAATATACCATCGCCAGGACTTCGGCTAACTTGCGGATCCCGAATGAGTCAGGGTTGATATAGCGCAGTACATGAGCGAAAAGACCGCCGGCCACGCCGGCCCAAAACGCAGCGAAGAGGAATGCTGCCATTTTGGTTTTGCGGGTGTCCACGGTCATGGCGTTGGCGGCCAGCTCACCATCCCGCACGGCATTTAAAGCTTTGCCCATCGTGGATCGAACGAAGTTGTTGATGATCCAAATCGCCAAGACTGTCCAGACGAAGACGACCGGGAGACTGGCATAGTTTGGCTGATTGCTGATACCCCGTGCACCACCGACGATTTCCAGATTCTCGAACATGCTTTTCACGATGAACATGAATGCCAGAGAGATGATCGCCAAGTAATCGCCGCGGGTGCGAAAGGACGGAATGGCGACGAGCAATGCGCCGACGGCGGCCACAACGCCACCCAAAATGAGCGTCAGGGGAAAGATAAACGGTCCCAACCCGGGTGGAAGTAGCGCCTCGCCGAACTGATTTTCAGATACAAACAAGACAAGCGTAAACACGGAGGCAACATATGCGCCAAGGGCCATGAAACCCGGGTGGGAACAAGAAAACTCACCCATGTAGCCATTCACAACATTCAGGCTCAAGGTAAGGATGATCGCAATCATCGCCAGGCGGGCAACCAGCACGCGGTAGTCGCTGATGTCACACCATATGGCGAGCACGGCATAGATGAGCAGCAGGTGGATCACCGCTGTTATGATCAGCGGATAACTCACCAATTTTGCAGCGACCTTGTTGGTGAATGGCGCCGTAAAGCGCGCCACAATGCCTATCGGTAGGATGTAAATCAAGCTCAAGAAAAGCACAACGCCGGGTATAAGGGCCGGTTTACTCAACGCCACATCTGCACCGAAAAGTGCCGGGATTTTAGACATTCCTAATGTCCGAGCAAGTGGTAAACCAACAAGTTGTTCCAGGCCGACGGAAACAAGTGCTGCCAGCAGCCATCCCAATAACGGAACTGACCGGTAAGGTCGCCAAAGTCTTGAGAGCGTTGTACGGATTCGCTGTCGAGTGGTGGGCAATGGGGTTGATATCGTTGTCATCGCTTTTTCCTTTCTTCGGGTCTGTCCTTGTTACAGGCGCATTTGCGCGCTGTACGGCTCACCGAAAAAGCCGTGGGGCCGGAAGATCAGAATGACCAAGATGATGCCGAACGCGATCAAGTTCCGCATGGTCGAGGGGAAGATCGTGGCGACGAAAATCTCGATAAATCCCAGCAGGAAGCCTGCCAGCCCGGCGCCCAGGATCGACCCGCGCCCACCCAGGATGGCGGCCACAAAAGCCTTCCAACCAAAGAGAATACCCATATTGGGATCCAGCACAGGGTAGGCGACACCATACAGGATGCCCGCGGCGGCGGCCAGCGAGGAGCCAAGGGCAAACGTCATCAGCGCGATGGTGTTGATCGAGATGCCCATCAGCGGCACAACGACATAGTCATAGGCCATGGCGCGCATTGCCATGCCCCATTTTGTGCGGCGGACGAACTGATCTAATGCTAATGTAAGCAGGATCGAAACTCCCACAATCAAAATTTTCTTATTCGTAACGCTGACACCGGCGAAGTTAATGGTAGCTGTCTGTATCAATTCTGGGAATGCCAGGCGCTGAGGGCCCAGGATTGCCAGGTTGCCGGTCTCGAGGATGATGCCAATCATCAGTCCCGTGATTGCGGCGGAGGCGCGCGGTGCGGCGCGCAGCGGCCGGTACCCGATGCGTTCGACCAGCATCCCGACAAAAGAGTTCAAGAACATCGAGATGATCAGTGTTAGCACCAGCACCAGCCCCAGCGAAACGCCGGTCGGTAACGCGAGCCCGCCGAAGATATCGAGCGCGAGCAAGCTGCTCGAAACAAAAAAGCCAATGTAGGCGCCGACCATGAAGACGTCGCCATGAGCAAAGTTGAAGAGCAGAAGAACGCCATAGACCATCGAGTAGCCTACCGCGATCAGCGCATAGAAACTGCCCCACTGGAGGGCATTGATCAGATTTTGAAGGAAGAATTCCATCGAGATCGCTCTCCTCGTTGAAGAAGGGCGGGCCAAAGATTGTCTTGATGCCCCACCCATTCAAATGTCATTTTTAAATTGGGAGAGGTCGCTGGAAGTTTTCTACCAGCGACCTCGTCGTCCATTTACGGACACGCCTGTTTGTAGAAGGTGAACTTGCCTTCTTCGCTGATCCTCACGATCACCGCGCACTTGATCGGGTCACCCTCTTCTGTGAAGGTCATGTTACCCGTGATGCCGGGAAACTCCTTGATCTTCGCCATCGCATCGCGGACGCACTTGCGGTCGGCTTTAATGTCTCCGGTGAGATTGCCGCAATCCTCGATGGCCTTCTTGACGATATTGAAGGCATCCCAGGTTAATGCGCCAACGTCATCAGGTACGTAGCCATACTTTGCATTGTATTTGTCGATGAAATCCTTGGTCGCACCGGTTGCACCTTCGGCAGCGTAGTGGCTGCTGAAGAACAGACCGTAGCAGTCTTCGCCACACAGGGTCACGGTTTCGGCAGAACCCCAACTGTCGGAACCCACGATCGGTTTCTCAAACCCAAGTTCGTGCGCCTGCTGGACGATCAGCGCGACTTCATTGTAATACTGCGGAGTGAAGATGAATTCAGCGCCGGCGTCTATGATCTTGGTTAGTTGTGCGCTGAAGTCGGTGTCGCCCGTGGTGAAAGTCTCGAATGCTACCACAGAGCCTGCACCATGGAGTTCTTCCCAGGCCTGCTTGAAGAACTCAGCCAGGCCCTTGGGGTAATCGCTGGCGATGTCATATAGAACTCCAGCTTTGGTGAAGCCGAATTCCTCAGTAACAAAGTTAGCTACCACAGGTCCCTGGAACGGATCCAGGAATGGTGTTCGAAATACCCATGGACGATTGAGGGTCGTGTTTGGGTTTGTCGACCACGGGCTGATCATTGGCGTCTCGAGATCGTTGGCTACAGCGCCAGCAGGCACAGCCTGCTTGGAAGCCTGCGGGCCCACGATCACAAGCACTTCATCCTGTGTGATCAGCTTGGTATTCACAGCCGCGGCGGACTCGCCCTTGGCCTCGTTGTCTTCGATGACGAGTTCCACCGTATATTCTTTCCCACCTACGGTAATTTTACCGCCGATTTCTTCCAACCACATTTCAGCAGAGAATTTGGTGCCCTCACCGACCTTAGGAATATCCCCGGTGAGTTCTGCGTTGACGCCGATCTTGATCGTATCAGGCGCAGCCGGGCCGCATGCACCCAACAGGATTATTGTGATGAGAAGAAAGGGGAAAATTTTGTATTTCTTCATGGTCTGACTCCTAGTCTCCATTTGGAAAGAACCGATGAGAATACTAGCAATGCTGCCTGGAGAGAACTTGCGGGGAGCCAACCCGATTAACAGGCGACGCATCCTACAACGACAATCTTATAGCTTGATATCACCTCCTGCCTTCAGTGAGAAATTACGTTATCGCGGTTAAAAAAAGTATATGCTGGAGTTAGTACCTTTGTCAATAGTGTCAAAATTCACTTCCCTTATACGCCTGTTGGTGCAGTTAATTCACGTCCTCCTTATTTTCGAGCTTCTCCTCTTCAGTTGCGTAACTCCTGTCTATTTATTGTGATAGTAATAAACAGGTTAGGAGTCTATTTCACTTGCAGGGCCAAGTAGAGTTCTTCGCCTCGCAACCCATTGTCGATTGCAGCTTGAGCTTCAAGTTGAGTGAACCACAAGCGAAGCTCATCCCTGGGCGCTTGGAAGGTGATGCCCATGTATCCGGGTTGCGGGCCGGGGGTATCTTCTACTGGGAACTGTTCCAAAACACTTAAGACCTGTTCAACCAATTCCCCAAGCGCTTGCTTATCTTCCAGACTCTCAACCTCGAGCGTGACATAAAAATCTGTTTCCATCGCCGTGAAACGCACTACTTCACCTTGACTGTTGATGCAATTTTCGCCGTAGGCTTCGGCATACCCGCTCGCCTCTGGTAGCACTTCTTTGAGTGCTGCATCAAATTCTTTGGAGAGATCAGCCAGAGGCTGGCGCGCCCAGACGAAGCCGCATTCTGTGGAGGTATTATCCTGAGGAGGTGTTTCAGTTACAGGGATTGGCTCAGTTTCAGGAACAACGGTCAGGTCCGGCGCGGACTGTCCCGGCGCGGGGAAGTTGCAGGCGCTAAGCAGAAATAGAAGCAAGAGTGAGATTTTAAATAAAGTATGCATTTGGAGCAATTATACCGATTTGGGGCATATCAGTCAGGGACGAATCTCACTTGGCTGCCCTCGACATTTGGGATATAAACAGCCTGATGAAAACATTGCTTCAATTCTCTCCCGGCGACTCTGTGCGCGTGATCGATTTCAATGGCGGCATTAACCTGCGCAGCAAGTTGATACAATACGGCATCCATCCTGGTGACTGCCTGCGCTTGTTGCGCAAAGCGCCGCTGGGCGGGCCATATCTGGTCGAATGCAATGAGCGCGAGATCGCGCTTGGCCGAGGCGTTGCCGATAAAATCATCGTGGAGTTGGACACTTGCGAATCGCATTGATTGGGCAGCCGAATTGCGGCAAAAGCACCCTGTTCAACCAGGTGGCCGGTTACAAAGCCGAGACAGGCAACTTTAGCGGTACAACCGTCAAGTTTACTGAAAGCAAAGTCCGTGTGGGCGGCGAAGTGGTTGAGATCGTTGACCTGCCCGGTGCTTACACCCTGGAAGCGCACAGTCCTGCGGAACGGGAAGCAGCCTGCTATTTGCGGTCGAACGAAGTGGATGTGATCATCAATGTGGTGGACGCTTCGCGTCTGGCGCTCGGTCTCGAACTGACCCTCGAACTGCTCCCGTTAAACAAGCCTGTCATCCTGGCCCTGAATATGATGGATGAGGCCGACCGTCTCGGTTTGCATATCGATGGTCCCGGTCTGCAGAAAGAGCTCGGGACGCTTGTCCTGCCACTGGTGGCAAGCAAGGGACGCGGGGTGAAGGGCGTTTTTTTGAGAGCGCTTGAAGCAGGGCGGAATGGATCTAGTCGGAAGCAGGCAGAAGTTGGCGAGGCTGGTACGGGGAAAAATTTAGAAGTTAATTCCAGCGAGCGTCACGGACTTGCGCGTACCCTGACGCAAAAGTTCGTCCAACAGGGGGAGCGGCGCGTCTCCCTGCGCGACCGCCTGGATGACGTTCTGCTGCACCCGCTCTGGGGTTATGTGGTTTTATTGTTCGTGCTGTTCTTATTCTTTGAAGCTGTGTACGGGATCGGTCAGTTGATCGAACCGCCTCTGCTGGCTTTCTTCAATGCGGTGACCCGTGGCGTGTTAACTCCTTTCGGGTCCGGTACTCTGTTCTCGGAAATCATTGTGGGTGTATTGCAGGGCATCGCAGCTGGTATTGCCATTGTATTGCCCTACTTGCTGCCCTTCCTGTTCGGCCTGGGAATCCTGGAAGATATCGGTTACTTGCCACGGGTGGCCTTCCTGATGGATGCGCTCATGCATCGCATCGGGCTGCATGGCAAGGCCATCGTGCCATTTATTTTGGGATATGGCTGCAACGTCCCGGCGGTCATGTCCACGCGCACGCTGGAAGAGCCGCGGGACCGTTACCTGGCGGCAGCGCTGGCAACCCTGGTTCCATGCGCAGCGCGTTTAGCGGTGGTGTTCGGGCTGGTGGCCTTTTATCTCGGTCCATTGGTGGCCTTCGCGCTGTACCTCTTCAACCTGCTGGTCATCGCCCTGACCGGGCGCATCCTGAGCAACCTGATGCCAGAAGATACCCCCGGCTTGATCCTGGAGATGCCAACTTATCGAATCCCAACCCTGAAAAATGTAACCGGCAAAGCCTGGTTCCGGGTGCGCGAATTTGTGGTGGAGGCTTGGCCGATATTGATCGTGGGCAGCGCGATCCTGGCAGCACTGAATTTCTTTCATGCCGCAGTGGCGTTCAACTGGCTGGTCCGCCCGCTGACCTGGAGCTTAGGACTGCCAGCGGAAGTCGGCGTGCCCCTGATCTTCGGAATTTTGCGCAAAGAATTATCGTTGGTGATGCTGGGACAGGCGCTGGGGACAGTCAATTTCGATACGGCTCTCAGTATTCCCCAGATGGTGACCTACGCCACCTTTGTGATGTTCTACCTGCCCTGCCTGGCGACCCTGTCGGTGTTGCGGCGGGAACTGGGTACGCGCGCTATGCTGGCTATCGCCGCTTTGACGGTGGTGGTGGCGCAGATCGCTGCCTGGATTGCCTGGGGAGTGGCGGTAGCATTGCTATAACCCTCACTTTGGGGTTCTGCGCAAATGATCTCGACTTGCTTTAACAATCTCCCACTTGCCAGATCTGCTTAGTTTCTCCTCATCTCCCATTCAAGTGCGTAACTCCTGTAAGCATTATACGAGGGATACTGAGCATGAAATGGTTAAGAGAAATTTCCATATTTCTATGAAAGACCGGGCTATTTGCGGCAACGCATAGGACAAACTGGCAATTTGACCTGTATTGTGATGGTACAATAGGGACCCCATCGCTGAACAGCATCATACCAAAAACATCACGGCCTAGATGAACAATGGAATCTGAGCCGCTCTTATTTTGG
>Ga0105104_10003765_pt1 | contig 10682 bp, 5 predicted proteins | sample PPLLaktember2015_3_FD_87034 | JGI IMG/M metagenome (GOLD analysis project Ga0105104, IMG submission 87034) | Freshwater sediment microbial communities from Prairie Pothole Lake near Jamestown, North Dakota, USA - PPLs Lake P7 Core (6) Depth... | ecosystem: Environmental > Aquatic > Freshwater >... | reverse complement strand
GTCCAGACCTGCGCCCGGAAGATCTTTTCCCCGGACCAATTCATTTTTTCAAAACGGGCAGTCACGCTGAGGGGAGCATAGGCGCGCGCCACACCGTAATATACCGGTTTGGGGCGAGCATAGTAATCCACCGCGGAGGTGCAGGCGGCCATCGGATAGGGTTCGTTGAACTGCCAGGGTAATGAACCGCTGTTTTGATAGGCGCGCCGGCGGTTAGCTTCGACGGCATAGCGCAAACCTTCGGCCTGCATCATTTGGATCGCGCGAACCTGTCTGTCCAGATCGGGTATTTCTCCAAAAACCTGCTCCCACATTTTCTCTTTGACCCACCAGGCGCCCAGGTGGAACCAGGTAGGATTATCGCGGGTGACCGGCCAGCGGTTCTCCCCCTCCATCACACTTTCCAGGGTCTTTAGATTGGTCAGCCCTTCGACGCCAAATTCCGAATGGAGCAGGCAGCTCCCCTGGTTGTACAGCTCGAAATGCTCTGCCAGCCCCTGGAATTCCCAGGGACCGTGAACATCGTGCAGCAGTAAGGGATTAAGCTTCAAGTTTTCCAGGTTGTTGGAGAATACCCCGCCCGAGGGTGAGGTCGCAAACCAGGCTCGTTCCGGATCCAGCTCGCGGATCTCATTTTCCAGCCGCTGGAGCAGCGGATGGGTGCTGTCGCAGGGCTGCTCGGAGCCGGTTTGCAGCTCGTTACCCCCGCACCATATCGCCAGGGAAGGATGATTGCGTTTGCGGGGGACGATCTCGCGCACCTGTCCGGCCATAAAATCGATAAAATCCGGTTCAGCGCACGGGCGGTTCTCGATCCCAGAGCTGGATTGGATCAGTTCCTGCCAGACCAGGATACCCATCCGGTCGCACAGCTCGTAAAAAGACTCTTTTTCGATCAGCCCACCGCCCCAAACCCGCAGCAGGTTCACCTCTGCCCTTTTCGCCAGCTCGATCAGGCGCTCTTGTTTGGCCGGGCGTTCGACGCCGTAGAGTACGTCCAACGGGACCCAGTTCCAGCCTTTCATATAAATTCGCCGGCCGTTGACCATCATTACGAAAGGACGCGCCTGTGGATCACCCGAGGGATTGGTAGCGAAGTGGATCTCGCGTATCCCAAAGGTTACCACGCGAGAATCCGAGAGGACAGCCGTGCCATTTATTAATTCGGCTATGCGCAGCGAGGCTTCGTATAAGGCCGGTTCCCCATACCCATTCGGCCACCACAACTGCGGGTCTTCCACCTCCAGCGAGTACTCCTCCCGGATCTCTCCAACGTATAGATGGTGGTTTTTTTCTACCCGCCCGACCACCTGGCCGCCCTGCCGGATCACCAGCTCGCTGTGGATATCCGCTTCTTTGCGCGAGCTGAACATAACCTGGACTGCTGCCACGGCCCGCGTCAAATGGGGGTTGAGCCGGCAGCGCACCCACAGGTCTTCGATCCGCACACCGCCGGTGATCTCCAGGGATACCCGGTCCCAGATCCCCAGGTGGATCATCCGCGGGCAAAAGTCCCACCAGTAGCTCATCCGGGCTTTATGCGTCCGCACCAGGCTGGTCTTCCCTACCTGCGGCTGCTCTTTGGGGGCTGCTTCGATCACGACGGCCAGCAGGTTTTCGCGGTCCGGGTGAAGCAGATGGGTCACCTCCATCAATGCCGGCGTGTACATCCCCAGGTGCTTTCCGGCTGCCTCCCCATTCACAAAGACCTGGCATTCGTAATCAACGCCCTCGAACCGCAGCCAGGCTTGCTGCCCGGGATCCAACGGTATGGCCGCAAAGCTGCGCTTATACAGCCAGGTTCTTTCCGGCACCCACTCGATCAGCAGGCTGTTGCGTTCGTGATAGGGATCGGGGATCTCACCGGCTGCCCACAGGTCATTTTGGACGCTCCCCGGGACTTCGGCGGGTTTCCAGAACCGCGTATCCCTCGTCTCCGCTTTGTGCGCGTTCCGCCAGAGCCAGTCTTCGCCGATAAACGCTTTGAAAGACCAGACCATTCCATTGAGGGACAGATGACCGGGTCTCATCTCATTCTGCCCATTCCAGCAAATTGGTTTCAACAACCGGCTGGCGTGTGTCCAACGGGACCCGGAAAGTTTTGATTTCACACGGCCCCAAATCAGCCGTGATCTCGCGCTCCCACGCTCTCAGGTGGATGGTCGCCCGCGCCGGGATCCGCTGGGTTTCAACCGCCCGCACGATCAGGTCCTGGTTGTCCTCGGCTTGCTTCAAAACGCTGACCAGGACGTTCTCCCGGTCCACCCAAACGTACGACCCGGTTAATGGCAGGGCCCCATCCTCATGGTAGGTACAAATCAAAGCCACCGGAGGTTGGTTGAGCTCGGCCGCTCGCCGGGGGATACCGGCCGACTCCCACCCACCCGAATGCGGGACCAGGCTGTAGTGGAAAGTCTGCAAACCCTGGTCCATAAAAGAATAGCTTTGGCCTTCTTCTGGTTCAGCGGGGATATGGTGCGCATAGATCGGGCTGCGCAGCACGGTCAGCCCCATATCGCGGATGTGGACGTCGAAGCTGTACTTGCCATCATTCAAAATGGATAATCCAACCGAATCGCTCGTCTCCCGGCTGACCCCCGATACGTCGAACCAGCTTTGACCCGGCTCCTCATCACCATTCGCAAAGCGCTCGATGTGCCCGTAAGGGATCTCGTAGACCGGACGCATATTGATCAGGTTGAGGGGGAAGCGTAGTTTGAGCATCTTGAACTGCTCGCGCCAATCCACCCTGACCTGCACGTCGATCTGGTCGGAGTCGGGAGCCATGCTGAAATACTGCCACATCCGCGAAGCGCCAAACTCGCTCGTAACCCGCAGCACCGATTTCACCGGTCCGTGTTCTACCAGGCGGACATCTACGCCGCAAAACTCTCCCACAACTCGGTCGTAGCGAAAAGTATTATGCCCCCAGGTGTCCGCGTGATCGTCGATCACCACACCCCGCGCCGCCTCGGCCTGGAATAATTCCAATCCATGCTGTTTGTCAAACAGGCTGCGGATATTACCGGTGTCGGGGTTAATCTCCAACCGGAAGCGAGCGTTTTCCAGGTGGGTATCCGTCGCCTGCACGGTTGGAAATTCCATAGGTTGCGGGGAACCTTCGCGGTTGACCAGGCGGTAGACGTTGTATCCAAATGGCGGCAGGTAGGCCATAAAGCTGACCCGGTGCCTGCCGCGGGCGGTTGCCGCAGGTTGCACGATTTGGAATGGGATGGTCTGACCGGCCGGGTCGAGCAGTTCGCCTTGTGGGTACCCACCCCCTATTTCGATCTCAATGTTGGCCTTCACCGGCCAGGCATGTGGGTTGAACACGGCGACCGGCAGCATCCCCGCTTCGCGTGGGATGCGCAGTTTCCAGGCCAGGGCCTGGAGGGCATAATTTTGCGCCTGGCTGGCAATCGTACTCGCCTCACCGTACAGGTCGCGCGCATCTTCATAGGCTGTTTCCAGGCTCGTCCCCGAGAGGATATCGTGGAACTGGTTGAACAACACATCCTTCCAGGCCCGTTCGAGGTCTTCCGGATAGGGCTGACCGGTCAGTCTGGATGCCAGGATCGAGAATTTTTCAGCTGCCAGGAGCTGGTTTTCGGCCTGGCGGTTCCAGCGCTTGACCCCTGAATGGGCGGAATAACAACCGCTGGCATGATGCTGCAGATCGCTGTGCACCACCGGGAAAGAGATCAGGCTGGACTGCGCCTCCTCAAAAAATTTTCCCGGAGTGCTAAAGACCAGGGAAGGCAGCTCTGCGTCCTGGTTCAACTGCCGGATGGTTTCCAGGTTCTCACGGGTCGGGCCACCCCCATGGTTCCCCACCCCATAAAAACACATCAACTGGTTGAGCGGCTCGCGCGTCTCATCCGCACAGCGCCGGATATGCTTTTCCAGAGACTTCCCCCAACTGCAGTATTCGAAAGGGATCCGGAAAGCCAGAACCCGGCTGCCATCATCGGATTCCCACCAGAACAACCGGCCGGGAAGGCCTTTCTCGTGGGGCGAGGGTCGCATAAAGACGTAATAATCCAGACCGCTTTTCTTGAGTATCTGGGGCAGCATCCCATGATGGCCAAAGCTGTCCACGTTGTAACCAACCCGGGCCGTGACGCCAAATTTCTCTTTAAAGAACCTCTGCCCATACAACGCCTGGCGGACAAAGGATTCACCGCTGGGGATATTGCAGTCCGGTTGGATCCACCAGCCACCTACGATCCCCCATCTTCCTTCCGCCACCCGCTCCTGGACTTCTCTGAACATGCCCGGGTCACTGTGTTCCAGCCAATCGTAAAATACAGCCGAGCTGGAGATGAAAACGAAATCCGCAACCTCATTCATTCGATCCAGGGCGGAGCGGAAGCTGGCTTTCACCTCATGGAAACCTTCCTGCCAGCGCCACAACCAGACCGGGTCGATGTGAGCGTTGCCGATCATATGTAATTTTCTGGTTTTTTCAGCCATCATAAACCTGCGGTTATCTCCTCATCCAAGCACGGTGATCAAAGCTTCGGTTACCTGTCCGTACATATGGTCCCCGATGCTGATATCAGCGGCCACTCGCTGCCGGCGTGCGGGTCTCGCCGCCGGGTGGATTTGAAAAGCAAATGCTCGCGTCTCGCCGCCGGGAACCCAGCCCAGGGCTTCGGCCGGTTCGATTTTCCATTCCCCAGGCAGCGTCCAACGGATGGCAACCGGCTCAGCCTGGGTAGAAGGGTTGCGGATTTCTACCAGGCAGTCGATCGTCTCGTGGGAGAAAACCTCCGCCTGGTATGGGATGATCCGCGCATTCACTATATCGATTGAAGCCTGGTTTTCCAGATCTGCGTGCAAGCGTTCCAGTGAATCGGCTTGCGCCGCGATCTCTACCAGGTAGTCTTCTGTCACCCAGAACGGCTGCCAGTGACCGGGCAGGATCAGGTCGGGCCGGAAGCTCTGGTAGACAACCGCACTTTGGCGGTAGTCGTCGGGTTGAAAACGGTTCTGGTAGACGTAATTCCACAGATGGCCGCCCTCGCCCTGGTATTGGTCGCCCACTACCAGGACGCGTTTGCCATCCACTTCAAATCCGATCGCCACCGCATACTCGGTATGCCCCGGCAGCGCGTAGAAGGTCAGCTGGTATTCCTCCCAGGCGAAGGGGATATCCAGCGGCAGGCTGCGGTCTACAGGGATCGGGTCATACCACAGGCAGGGTAGATCGTAGCGCTCGGGGTTCATCAGAACATCTGAAAAATTTTCGGCCGCCCAAACCTGCGCACCTTCCACCTGGCGCAGCAAGTTAAAACCGGCCAGGTGATCGTCGTGATAATGGGTGGGGATGACCACATCCACCTTTGTAACGCCGTGCTGCTGCTTCAAGTACGGTATGGAATAAAGCCATGGGCGGCGGCTGGCCCGGTCGCTTCCGGCTGCAAAACCGGTCATAAAATCATATCCATAATCCAGGATCAGGGCTTTCCCGCTCCGGGACAGCAGCACGTATGAGTTGCTGACACTGGTGCGGTTGGTGAGCAAGTGGGGAGTGATCTCCTCATAGGGGTGTTCCAGCCAGGAGAAGAGGTTTGGGTTTTGTTTTCGGTAAGCCAGCAGATCTCGGAAATTCTCGACCAACCGGTCGATCGCTTCGGCAGGCCGCCAGAGGACCTCTCCATGCGATGGCAGCAGCAGGGAGGGTCTGCGTTTCTTCAGGTTGATCAGGGAAGGGATGCTCGCCGCCACCCCTTCTCCACCGTTATAAGTCCATTGGGTGGCCGCCAAAGACCATACTTTCCCTTCCCCTGCAATCAGGTCTCCACAAAATCCAACCCGCTGGTTGTCGATTTCGCACAGCAAACTGATCGATCCGGGGGTATGCCCGGGTGTCGGAACAACTTTGAATGTGGTTGCGCCAAAACGCGGCGTAGAATAGTCGTTGAGCGTTCCCGCAATTGGGACTGGCTCCAACAGAGAAAAGCGGTCCTGCCGGACGTTATAGTTATTGTAGACCGGGCGGGCGCCCCAGTGGTAGTCCACGGATTTGAACAGGTCCTGTTCTTGTTGGGGGACCCAGATGCTCGCCCCATGCTGAACGGCCAGCGCCAGTCCCTGTCCCTGATCGCGGTGATGGTGGGTCATCAATACGTCCGAGATGTGTTGTATGCCCAGGCGGTCCAGGCAGTCCAACACCCGCCCGGCGCCAAAATCGACGCATACAGCGCTCGAACCGTTTCGGATCACGTACACATGGCAGGTATCTTCAATCCGGAAGAGGTTTTCAGAAATCTGGGTGGTTGTGATGGGTAGATCGATGAACTTTGTGACGTTCCTAATCATTGAGCCCTCGCGAGATTTGCTTTAGCGGTTCCTGAAAAGGCAGGAAGCATTCGTGATAAATCTTTTGATATGCATTATGCCGGTTGGGATCGGGCAGGTAGATCTCTGGCCTGGTTTGACGGGCGGTATTCGAAAACCAATCTTCGATAGAGCTCACCCCGGCGCCGGTGCCAGCCAGCATAGCGGCTCCGGCCAGAACCATCTCGGGATTTTCTTGGACTTCGATCCGGCAGCCCGAAATGTCGGCTTTGATCTGCAGCCAGCGCCGGTTTCGCGTTCCACCACCCGCGGCCAGGATCCGCTGGATGGCCACCCCACCTGCCTCCTCACCCGCCCGGCGGATCAGTTCCAGCTCGTATGCCGTCCCCTCCAGGACTGCCTTGAGCAGGTCGGAGCGGGTATGGGCAGCATCCAGGCCGACAAAAGCTCCGCGCACGTGGGGATCGGTATGCGGAGAACCGCTTCCTGACAGGTAAGGAAAATATAGGATTCTCCCAGGCCGGTCATCCAGCTCGCTGAGGATCGCGTCCAATTCCGGGTAGCTCAGGGGCGGATGGTTGATCACCGTCCGCAGCCATTCGACCGATCCACCCGAAGCGGATAGCCCGCCCATCCAATACATCCGGCCGCCGGTAGTATGCCACCCATAAGACAGGCCTGACCGGTATTCGTTGTCACCCAGCCGGCGTTCCTCGAATACACCCATGAACGTCTCTGCGGTGCCCATCGAATCAAAGACCTGTCCGGGGCTGACAACCCCAGCTCCGGAAGCGCCACACACGTGATCGTGCCCGGTAACCGCCACCGGGATTCCCGCCGGTAATCCAGTCAACCGCTCTACAGAATGCATCGTCTGGCCCAGGGGAGCGCCGGCCTGGGCAGCCGGTGGGAAGATATCTGCTGGCAGGCCAAGCATCCGGAGCCGCTCTTCATCCCAATTTTTGGTATCGATGCGAAATGCATAGGTTCTTCCGGCCAGGGAGAGATCGGTTCCCAGGCAGCCGGTCAACCGGTACGCCAGGAAATCTGCCATGCTCAACCAGGTTGAGCCTTCCATAAGCGCCGGGGTGTTTTCCTGGATCCATAAAAGCTTTGCCAGGCTGCATTTATAAGTTGGGTATATCCCGGAACGACAGAAACGTTCGTAAGGGTCGGGAAGATTTGCCAATCTTTCCGCCTGCGGCTGCGCAAACGTCGCGTACCAGGGGTAGATCTCCGTGAGAGCGATGGAACGGGTGCGGTCGACCAGCAACCCCGTTTCTGCCGTACTGGAGATGCCGATCGCAGCGATCGGCTCTCCCCCGGCGCCCAGGGCTAATTCCCGGATCAAGCCCGCGATCAACTGCCATATCTCCTCTGGGTGATAGATCGGGAACCCCTGCTGCGCGGTATGGGTTGGCGTAGGGCGCGATACACCCCTGGTCTGCCGGCCCCCAACCCCAAATAAGCCGGCTTTGCAGTGCGTCGTCCCTGCGTCTACCCCGAGAAACAGCATTTCAGGCTCTCCTCCAGTTCATTTAAATCTTCGCGCGATGCCGCGACCAGACTTCTCGGATCAGGGCATAATCTTCGGCGTTTAGCGCTTCTCGGGTTGAATCGATAAAACCGGTGTAATACAGAGATGGTATACCCAATTCAGGCTGCAGCGCAAGGTAACTTCGCCAGGCCGTCTTATCAGGGATCGGCCAGTTATCTGTATCGATCAAGGCCTCTGGGCAAGCCAGCGAAGCCACGCGCGCCCGCAGGGTCATAGCCAGGTTGACGTCTTTGTCTTTATTGATATCATTCAGGCGGATCATATCAACCACATCCGCCAGATAAGGATGGGGGGTGTGGGTCATGACCAGGGCATCTGGCTTGACCTGCTTGGCCTCGTCATATAAGATCCACAGGTAGCGTTTCATCAGCTCCAAACCCCACAAGCGTCCATAACGGCGCATCCCGGGGCCACTGGGTATCCGTGCGGTAAAGTCGATTTTAAACCCGTCCGCATCGTATCCGCTTGAGGAAAGCATCTGGCGAACCGAACGCCGCATTCTTTGTTCGTAGTCCGGATTTGACGGGTCGACGCTGACTGCCATCCCGGCCGCGTTCGTGATACATTCCTCTATGGGAATTCCTTCAGGGTCCCAGGCCTTCAACCATAAGAGCACTTTTCGGCTGGCCGCGTGTTGTTTGTCGATAAAACCCGGCAGGTCCGGCCATTTACATGGGTCAGCGGCATTCTCGCCATAAGTTGACTGCCACTTGTCATCCAGGACAATGCTCCCCGGGTGGATCCCACTCTCTTCCAGGGTTTTGAGGAAGGCATTATAGATGATCTGGCCGGAAAAATCCCGAGCGTGCCCGCACTCGATGGCTGCCATATATGACTGCGCGCCCCAGCCGCAAAAGATCGGTTCGCACCACCAGGCAGGTTGGGCTGGCGCAGAAATCCGGGCGGTTCCCAGCGTTTCATGAGCAGCCCGGGTGTGGGCTGCCAGGCTCTCAAATTCTCCGCTGGCAAAATCAAAACCGATCGACGGCAGCCGGTATGCGCCTTTTACCCGGGTATAGCCTTCATAAGACAGGGATAAATAAAATACGCCTTTTCGTCCATGATAGGCATATTCAGTAAACTGAAACCCGCCTGGAGAAGATTCAACGCCCATCCCTACCCAGCCGCTGCGTTGCTCAAATCCATAGAAAAACGGGGGCGGTGTAAAGAACCAGTTTCCTTTTCCAGGCAGTGGGACACCCATTAAGTCGATCAGGGCGCCTTCCGCAGGTTGGAAATAATTACACTCGTCTGAATTGGGCTCCGGGTTGAAACCGCGCAAGAAATTTTGCTCTGACCAGAAAAACCCCGATCCCCAGCGCGGGTTAGCGGAATAGTACCCGCCAAAATAAACTGCTTCGGCCAGACAGCCTTCTCCCTCGACTTCGATTTCATAACTCAGCCGTTCCGGGGTGCAGATAAAACGGTAGGTCTTCGAATTCCAACATGAGCTGGCCGCCCTGATCCATAGGTGGACGGCGCCATCCACTTCTTCTATCTGCCAGTTCCCAGTTTGAGGGGTATCATCTCGGTTTTCCAGCGTATGCACGCTGGAGCAGAAGAACAATTCCACGATCCGTTCGCCGTCAGGGCGATCTATGGTGATGTATGGCCGGTCAGGCCGGGTGGTTAAAGTATATAAATCAGCAGCGACCTGAATGGCGCTGCCAACGTTGGAGATTTTCATCTAAGATGCCTCGGTGATGTAAGATAGGTTATCGATTTATCTAATCAATTCGCATAATTTTACTCCACAATATTATTCTATTTGGAGAACCAAATCAACCCACAAAACTGTTAATCATAAAAGGGTGGCCTGATCCCTGCGCTCAGGCCACCCTTTTGGTAATAATTTCGGTCAGCGCCCCTCCATTCCTCCCAGGGTGATGCCTTCCACGAAATACCGCTGAAAAAGGATGAACACCAGCAGTACCGGCAGCATCACCGCCAGGCTGGCGGCCATCAGCCAGTTCCAGGCTGAAGACCCTCCGGCGGCATGTTCAAAAATCCGCAGCCCAAGCTGGAGGGTGTACAACCTTTCACTCTGCAAATAGATCAGCGGCCCCATAAAATCCTGCCAGGCGCCCTGGAATGTAAAGATTGCTACCGCAGCCAGGGCTGGCTTTGATAAAGGTACGATAATATCCCACCAGGTCCGTAGTTCGGAAGCACCATCGATCTTAGCCGCTTCGGATAACTCGATCGGGATCCCGCGCATAAACTGGCGCAGAAGGAAGATATAAAACGCGCTGCCGGTAAAGGCAGGGATGATCAAGGGTAAAAAAGTGTTTACCCAAACCCTCGACCCCTGAAAACCAAAGGCCGGTAATTTCGAGAACAGCACGAAATTTTTTTGGGGGGAGGCAAGACTGTTATGGATCGGGGTAACCGGATCGCTCAAGCTTGCTTGTTTCGGCCAGGGTTATCAACTATCCGCCCTTCCTTCGTTCGGTGAGATTCGGTTATCCAGTAGGGTAAAGTGGACCCCATTGTCAATACAGTAAACGACTGATCTTTAGGTTAAATTTTCCTCCTCTAAGATGAAATCGGCAAGGTTTAGGTTCCGCCTACCACCCATATACCCAGCCAGATGCAGCACTAACAAAGTTAGAACCATATGCCTCAAAAGATTATTACAGCATTGTGAAGGCTTACTCACTCCTGTTCGTTGGTTCGAATCCCATTACTTATACGATGTTTTTCACTTCTGTTAATTATGCGTAGCCCATAACAGAATTCAAATCTTACTATATTGAAGATGCACAAAGCCATTTTCAAATTTTCGCAAATCCACCAGCTTAAGCTTGCTTTTAACGTCTTT
>Ga0105104_10003764_pt1 | contig 10684 bp, 9 predicted proteins | sample PPLLaktember2015_3_FD_87034 | JGI IMG/M metagenome (GOLD analysis project Ga0105104, IMG submission 87034) | Freshwater sediment microbial communities from Prairie Pothole Lake near Jamestown, North Dakota, USA - PPLs Lake P7 Core (6) Depth... | ecosystem: Environmental > Aquatic > Freshwater >... | reverse complement strand
GCCTTTAAAAAGCAATACTATAACAATTAAAATAAACGATAAAAAAATCAGAGTTCCGCAGGGAACAAGTATTTATAAAGCGGCAGCTATGGCGCAAATAAAAATACCGTCATTATGCTATCATCCTGATTTAAAAGCCAGCTCAGCATGCGGTCTTTGCATAGTAAAAGTAAAAGGGATGAATAAAGTTGTAAGATCATGTGCAACCGAAGTACAGGAAGGCATGGAAATAACAACTCATGATAAAGAACTTTATGAAACACGAAAAACTGTAATTGAGCTGATACTATCCAATCATCCTGATGATTGTCTGTTTTGTCAGCGCAACCAGAATTGCGAACTTCAGCGTTTAGCATCAGAATTCGGTGTAAGAGAGACAAGATTTAACAAAAGACTGAAGGATATTCAGAAAGACATGTCAACTTCCTCCTTAATTATTGATCCGCAAAAATGCGTTAATTGCGGAAGATGCGTTGAAGTCTGCCAGAATGTTCAGGATGTATGGGCAGTTGAATTCATCGGAAGAGGCTTTGATATGAGAATAGCACCTGCTGGAAATTTAAAATTAAATAACAGCCCCTGTATAAAATGCGGTCAATGCAGCGCTCACTGTCCTGTCGGTGCAATAGTTGAAAGAGATGAAGTTGAAACAGTACTTACTGCATTAATGGATAAAGATAAATATCCTGTAGCACAAATAGCTCCGGCTGTTAGAGTATCATTCGGAGAAGCCTTTAATTTTGATTCAGGAGATATTGTCACAAAAAAATTATATGCATTACTGAGAAAAATAGGTTTTAAGGCTGTATTTGATACTAATTTCAGTGCTGATTTAACAATAATCGAAGAAGCCAATGAATTCGTTAAAAGATTTAAAAATAATCCGGATTCATTGCCTCTGGTAACATCATGCTGTCCTGCATGGGTTGATTATCTTGAAAAATATTTCCCTGACATGATAGAACATTTTTCAACAGCAAAATCTCCTCATGAAATGATGGGGGTTTTATCAAAAACATATTTTCCTGAAATAAAGAAAATTGATCCTTCAAAGATATTCATGGTCTCAATAATGCCGTGCACAGCAAAAAAATATGAGATTACAAGATCAGATGAAATGTTTGCAAGCGGTTTTCAGGATATAGACGTTGTGTTAACCACAAGAGAACTTGTAAGAATGACAAAATCTGCAGGAATAGATTTTGATAATATAGAAGAAGAGGAAGCTGATTTGATATTAGGCTCTTATACAGGTGCTGGTACGATTTTTGGAGCAACAGGCGGTGTTATGGAAGCAGCTTTAAGAACTGCTTATAATTTACTCACCGGAGAAGATTTGACAAATGTTGATTTTAAAGATGTAAGAGGCCTTGACGGTATTAAAGAAGCTGAAATCGACATAAAAGGCACGAAAATAAAAGTAGCTATAGCACACGGTATCGGTAATGTAAAAGAAGTCCTTGAAAGAATAAAAATCGCAAAAAATAATAATCAGGAAATACCATGGCATTTTGTTGAAGTTATGGCTTGCCGCGGCGGATGTGTCGGAGGCGGCGGTCAGCCTTATGGTGTTACAGATGAAGTAAGAGAAAAAAGAACCAAAGGTATTTACAATGATGATAAAAAACAGGTTTTCAGATGCTCTCATCAAAATCCATATATTGTAAAAATATATGAAGACTTTTTAGGTGAAGCAAACGGTAAAAAATCTCATAAACTTCTTCATACTGATTATAAACCACGGCCGTTATATATGAAATAATAATTTTTAAGTGAATGATAGTTAAAGTAATGATTGATTTTTTTTAAAATTCATAATTAATTATCATTCATTTTCTTAATATAATATTTTAAATTTTATGTATTTCATTTGTAAAAAGCATAAAATAGTGCCACAAATCAGTAAATGAGAAATTTTGTTGCTATTTATTTATAAACTTAACAGCTATAATCAATCAAATAAGACTATATTTTCATATTTAATCTAATTATAAATTATATTTTAATATTTCTTACCATTATTTAACATTTTTCTATCAATTATTCACTTTTTTGAATCATAAATTTTGGCATTGTTCTTGCTATATATATACAAAAGAAAAAATAAAAGTTAACAGTTGGTTTTTAATATCTTTTAAATAAGTATATTAAAATGTCTAATATTTAAATCAAGTCATATATATAAAATACAAGTAAAAAATTTAAGCTAAATTGTTCAAATAAAAGTCGGTCATTAATTCAAAAGTAATATTTAAACCTGTAGTTCATAAGATACTGTTTTTACTTAAGATTTGGTGGAGGTATGTAGTGAAACGATTGATTTCAATTTTATTTTTATCATATATTATATTTTCATGCACAGCACCTGAAGGGGATAATTTCATATTCGATATGCCGAAATTTGATAGAATCAAAGACTGCAGAAACTGGATATTAAATTATGTAGATTATAAAGGAGATTCTTCAGGTACAGATAAATGGCAATTGCCGCAGGAAACCCTGGATAGAAGAAAGGGTGACTGTGAAGATTTCTCAATTTTAATAATGTCGATCTGGTATTATCAGCACGGGGATAAGCTTGATCTCGTCATTTTAAATAATGAAGAGGGTGATTGTCATGCAGTTGTGGATTATCATGGTACTTTTATACAGTCAACAGGTACAGGTAAAGTCAATTACAAAGAAATAATCAGCAGAGTTAATTTTGACACGGCAATCTGGAAAGCTAAATATGATTGATCAGATTAAATCTTTAAATTACAAAAAATAAAAAAAATATTAAAATAATTTGAATTCATTATTCATTTCTTTCTGAAGAAAAGTATGTATAAATGTCTGAATTTTACTTCTTTTCATTTCATCCTTAAAAATATTATCAAACATTACTATATAATAATCATTTTCCTGTTTTCTTACTCCGACAACCTTGCCTGACAGCATTATCAGCGTACCTTTCAGCCTTAACTGAATATCATCAAAAAATGTATTAATAGGTAATTCATTTAAATTAGGATCATTAAAAGAACATGCCATACCAATTGAACTTATATCATAAATATTTCCGGACAAAACTTTATAAGAAACCTTTACATTAAATGTAATATCGGTTTTATTGGTGCATTTCGCCCTGACAAATTGTCTTCGTCCTTTTGCTTCGCTGGCTTCCAAAACTTTTAATAGTATCTTTAAGCTTTCATTTGAACCTTTTTTAAATACTATATATCCGCATGAAACTGATATTTCCATGACATATTTTTCTATCAATTTTTGATTTTCATTAGAACTTAGTATCCCTATTTTTACATTTTCTGTAAGGGGATTCTGTATAATATGTTTAATATACAATTCCCATTCACTCTCTTTTAATGTTGAATCAATATTTATAAACAAAATAGAATTCGGATATTTTTCAATAACTTTTAAAATTATTGCATGATCATTAAAAACATATACTTCATATTCATATTTTACTATCTCTTTAATGAGATCTTTTTGAATAACGCTCTGAGGATATAAAAAAAATACTTTTTTGCCTAAAATATTATTTTGTTCCGACATATTAATTATATTAATTATTAATAAAATTATAATCTTATAAGTTATGTAAAGTCAAGTAAATAAATTTTCTTTATTTTAAATAAATATTTTTTCTCGCCTTTTAATTTCAAAAAATTAAATTTTTTTTAAGATATCTTCATTACTATTCATATCGCGTTGTTTTTGCGCCAAAACTACCGCTGTTTCGCAATCCGCGCATTTTTTTAAAAATAAAATTAATTTGATTTATTTTAAAACAGTACAATAATTTTTATTATTATCTATTTTTTCAAATCTGACAGAATATCTTTTTTTAATTGATAATTCTTTATCGGTCTTAACGATTAAATCAATATAATTCTCTGATTTACCCTGATAAATTCCATTTTCTTTCTTTTCTATTAAAACTTCCAGATTTTTACCTAAAAATTTATTCCTGTAATTATAATTCATGACTTTAACTTTTTCCTTTAAAATATTTAATCTCTCTTTTATTAAATATTCTGAAATTTTAGGCTTTAAATCATATGCTTTTGTACCTTTTCTCGGAGAAAATCTGAAAAGATGTATATAAGAAAAATCGATATTTTTTATAAAATCAGTTGTTGATTTAAAATCTTCATTGTCTTCAGTAGGAAATCCGATAATTAAATCTGTAGAAACAAAAAGATCTTTTTTAACATTTCTAATATCAGTTATTTTCTTAAAATAATCTTCAATTGTATATTTTCTGTTCATCAATTTTAAAATCTTATTACTTCCGTTTTGTAGCGGTATATGAATGTGAGGACATATATTTTCAGACTCAAATATTTCTAAAAATTTTTGATTTACATGTTCAAGTTCAATTGAGCTTATCCTGAACCTTATATCTCTATATTTATCTGAAACAGTTCTTAATAATGCATTAAAATCAAAATTATTAAAATTATAGCTCCCTAAATTAATGCCTGTTAAAATTATTTCTTCATAGCCGTTTTTAATTAATTCATTAATTTCCGCCAGAACTTTTTCAATATCCCTGCTTCTGCTTTTGCCCCTTGCATAAGGAATCTTGCAATAACTGCAAAAATTATCACACCCGTCCTGGACTTTTAAAAATGCCCTTGAATGACCGGATAAATCATAGGTTGTAAAATTAAAAGATCCGTCATCATCTGATTTAAAGATAAGAGGCTTATTCTTTATATTTTTATAATTTTCTATTATTTCATTAATTTTATCCTTATCTTTATTAGGAACAAATATGTCTATGATGTTTAATGCTAATAATTCATCAATATCTGTTTCTACCATACAGCCGCATACCAACAATATTCCTCCATGATTTTCTTTTCTCGCATGTCTTATAATATTTCTTGATTTGCTGTCCGCTTTGGTTGTAACGGTGCATGTATTTATTATAATAATATCTGAATTTTTAATGATATCTTCTTTAATATAATTGTTTTTTTGCAAATTAAAAGAGATAGATTCTGATTCATAAAGATTAATTTTACATCCGAGAGTAATGATATGAAATTTAAGCATTTGTTATTTTTTTAAATTATTAATTCTGTTTATTCCATCTAAAGCAGTCTGGTTATTTGGAGATAATATTAAAGCATCATTGTATAATTTCAATGACTTATCATAATCTTTCAATTTTTCCTTGGTTTCCGCCAATAGTAAAACTATATTAAGATTATTAGGCTGAAAGTATTTTGCAGTAGACAAAGATATATCTGCTTTATATAAATTGTTTATATTTAAAAAACAGATCCCTAAATAATAATATAAAGTTTGAATATAAATATCATTTGTCTTATATTTAAAATTAAGATATTTATGAAAAAAAGGAATAGCTTCATTATATTTTTTTTGAAAATAATAAGCTTCTGCCAAATTCTTTATAATTCTTACATCTTCTGAACTATATTTCAATCCCTCAAGAGAAACTTTTTCCATTTCAGCAAAATTTTTAATTTCCCTGTAATCCCATGCTAAAATAACATAAATGTTTATTCTGTCTGGATAATATTTCTTTTCTTCCAATAAAGCATTGATTGATTCATTATATTTTCCATCTTCAAAATAATCCCAGCCGTTTTTTTTCTTTTTAACTTCTGTTATATTGCTCTGATTATTAATAACAGAAATAGAACTATTTTGTTTATTGTCATCTTTTTTAATATCAGCTGTTGTATCCTGCGGGTAAATATAAAAAAACATAAAATTAAATAAACAAATTAATAAAATCTTTTTCATAATATTATATCTCTAAAAAAATTATTTATTTTTTATCATTTTTCATTTCCACCATACCATTTAATATACAACCTTTTTCAAAAGTCAAATAATTGGTTTTTAAAGATCCGTTTAAAACAGATGGTGAATGAAAATATGCATCTTCATCTATAATAACATTTCCGTTGATCTTTCCGAAACATTCAAGCGATCGCGCAGTTATATCTGCCTCTACAACCGCATTAGGTCCGATAACAAGTTTATCCTTAGAATCAATTTTGCCCTCAATATGTCCTTTAATGATTGAAGCAAATTCAAACTTTATATTTCCTTTGAATTCAAAATCTTCATCTAATATTGTATTATAATACTCTTCATCAATCTTATCAAAATCATCTCTTGGCATTTTTTATCTCATAATTTAAAAATATAAATATATAGTTATATTTTTTTGAATTATTTGTCAAGACTGATTTAACTTACTTTAAACTTATATTTCATCTTCTCCAAAAAAAACATCATTATCATTTATTAAATCATCATTAATTTCAACATCATTTCCAATATTTACATTATCATCCATTTTTACCTCATTTGGACAAATTATTTATTTAATAACAAAAAAAAAATTAAAATCCCAATTGAAAAAATAATTATTAAAATCGGCAAAAGATTAATCAGATATTTTAAAATATTCAATTTATTTTCTTGATGAATATTATTTACTATCAGATTATGCCATTTATCATACTTAATAGAATTAATTGATTTTTTATCAATATTAATGAAAATTTCTTCTGATTTTTTATAATAACCAAGATCAAAATAAGTTATTGATAAGTTCAGCATGATTTTATTGAATTCTTTTGAATTTTTGCTGATTTTTAGTGCATATTTGGTAAAATCATTCAGTAATCCCAATTTGTGATATGTCACTGATAAATAAAAATAAATACTGTCTAAATATTTTTTAGAATGCTTTTCAAGTTTTTTTAACAGATTAACTGCTTTTATATACTTTTTTTTATTAATAAAAATTTTAGCTGTATTAATTTGCGCTATTATATCATTTCTATTTATTTTTAAAATCTCATCCAGTATCTTTTTACACTCATCAAAAAAAGTTAATCTATATAAAGATGCAGCATAAATTATCAAAAGATCAATATTATGTAAAAATTCTATATTATTGATAAAAAAATCTAAAATTTCATTGTATTTCTTTAATTTAAAAAGAGTTTTCAGATAAATCAATTTATAAAAATAAAGATCACAATGCTGATCATAATCTTCTTTAATTATATTAATTGCATTATTATAATCTTTTTTTAAAAGATTATAAATAACTATAGTTAATCTGTTAAATATATCACTTGAATCTTCCGGTAGGATTGATTCAAGATTTTCAATTTTTATTCCAGTATCGATATTTTTATTTGATAATTCATAATATGATAAAAAAATAAAAAAAGGTTTATCAAACCAGTCAAAACTTTTCTTAAAATAGTATTTAGCTTTTTCATAATTATATATTTTTAATGATGAAACGATTAAATAATAATATAAAACTGATCTGTTATCATAATTTCTTGACAAAAGAACGTTTTTTAAAAAATATATTGATCTTTTATATTTACCGCAGTTAGCTGACAATGCGCCATATAAATAAAAAAAATGGAATTTTAAATTTTTATTTGATAAAAAAAAAATTTATATTTTTTTAAAAAATTATAGCCTTTGAAAAATAAGCCTTTTTCTAAACAATATTCACTGTTATTTAATATATTTTTTAAAAATTTTTTTGTCATTTTAAATATCTGAACCATGTATAAAAAGAATCAACAATATGGGCTCCAAAGAAATTGCTCATTCGGGACATCCTGCTCATTATTTCAGAAGCTGTTTTTGGTACACTGGATAATTCACTGCTTAATAAAAGATCAACTTCATCGGCAAGTCCTACAATCAATGCTAAATCATCAATATGATGCCCTTTTAGTCCTTCAGGAAATCCGTTACCCGTTAATCTTTCCTGATGTTGATAAACAATATTCACTGATTTTTTTCTTATAGAATCATGTAATCTCTGCATCATTTCTTTGCCTTTTACAGGATAAGCTTTATATGAGCTTTGATTGGACTGGATAAAATCTATTCTTTTATTTTCAATCAGTTCCACAGGGTAAGCCAATAACCCGACGTCATGCAGCAAAGCTCCCGTTAATAATTCTTCACTTCTTAATCCGTCATGATGCTTATTTTTCTCCTGAATTCCTAAATCAATTACTGTTGCAATTATTCCAACATGAATACTGTGAATAAATAATTTTTTTGAAAATTTATAGATCTTCAACAACTGCTGTGCAAGATGAGGATTGCCATTGATGATTCCGTCTAAAAGCTTTTCACATTCCTTACGTTTTGTAAAATCAAGATGATGAGTTTCATCTATTTTAAATCTGTTTGATGTTTTTAAAATATTTATTGCATTAGCTATTATAGCTTTTCTTATCTTATCATCTGTATTATGTTCAACTGTTGTAACAACTTCAATTAAGCCGAAAACTTTGCCTTCAAGCTTCATAATATCTTTAACAGTGAGTATTTTTTCAATATTAAGCAATATCTGACCTTTAAAAAAAAACGGTTTAAAAAGCCTGTAATTTGCTCCGCTTTTTATTAATTCTTCAAGCTCTTTTAACAAGTATTGCTCAACAGCCATGATAAAATCCTAAATGTAATAATATATAATAATTTATATATGAAATTTTATAAAAAATCAATTCCAAAAAAAACTATTTACATTTATTAATAATCTGTTATTATATCTAAAACTTTTAATTAAAAAATTATCAATATAGGGATAAATCATGAAAAAATTTAGAAGTAAAATAACAACTGAAGGCAGAACAAGGGCCGGAGCAAGAGCTCTTTGGAGAGCTAATGGATTTAAGGACGATGATTTTAATAAACCGATTATTGCTATTGTAAATTCATTTACTCAATTTGTCCCGGGGCATGTTCACTTAGATGAAGTAGGCAAACTTGTTAAACAATACATAGATGCAAACGGAGGTATCGGAGTAGAATTTAATACAATAGCTATTGATGACGGTATTGCCATGGGTCATGACGGCATGTTATACTCATTACCGTCCCGTGAATTAATTGCCGATTCTGTTGAATATATGGTACAGGCTCATGTTGCAGATGCTATGATCTGCATCCCGAATTGCGATAAAATAATACCCGGAATGATGATGGCAAGCATGAGGTTAAATATTCCTGCTATTTTTGTTTCAGGCGGTCCGATGGAAGCTGGTATTTATAAAGACGCTAAATACGATTTAGTCGATGTAATGAAATTAGGCGGTGATGATTCTTATCCTGAAAAAGAACTCAATGAACTGGAAAAGGTTGCATGTCCTACTTGCGGGAGCTGCAGTGGTATGTTTACCGCCAATTCAATGAACTGTTTAACAGAAGCAATCGGTATGGGATTACCCGGTAACGGCACTCTTATAGCTACTCATGTTTTAAGGAAAAAGCTATTTGAAAAAGCAAGCAAGCGCATTGTAGAAATGGCAAAAGAATATTATGAAAAAAACAATGAAAAAGTACTGCCTAAATCCATTGCTACAAAAGAAGCATTCATAAATGCCATGTCTCTGGATATAGCCATGGGCGGATCAACAAACACTGTTCTGCATCTTCTGGCAATTGCACAGGAAGCAGGCGTTGACTTTACAATGAATGATATTGATAAATTATCAAGAAAAGTACCGAATATCTGTAAAGTTGCACCTTCTATTCATTATCATGTTGAAGATGTTAACAGAGCCGGGGGTATTTTAGGAATCATGGGTGAACTCGATAAAGCCGGATTAATTAGCAGAAAAGTTTTAACAGTCGAAGGCAAAACAATTTATGATGCGATAAAAGAAAATGATCCTAACGGCGGCTATAAAGAATATTCAGATGAAGCTAATCAGAGATATTTAGCGGCACCTGGCGGTTTCAGAAATCTTAAAGCATATTCACAGGACAATAAATATAAAAGCATTGATTTGGACAGAAAAATCGGCTGTATAAGGGACATAAATAATGCATACAGCAAAGAAGGCGGATTAGCGGTATTATACGGCAATATAGCGAAAAGCGGAAGTATAATTAAAACTGCAGGCGTTGATAAATCTATTTATACCTTTAAAGGAAAAGCAAAAGTTTTTGATTCACAGGATCAGGCATCAGATGCAATACTTGCAAATAAAATCACCAAGGGAGACATTGTAATAATCAGGTATGAAGGACCTAAAGGCGGTCCGGGAATGCAGGAAATGCTTTATCCGACAACATATTTAAAATCAAAACATTTGGACAAAGATTGTGCTCTTTTAACTGACGGCAGATTCAGCGGCGGAACAGCAGGTTTAAGTATCGGGCATGTTTCTCCTGAAGCGGCTGACCGTGGTTTAATAGGATTGGTAAAAGACGGAGATATTATTGAAATTGACATTCCGAAAAGAAAGATCGAATTACTTGTTTCAGAAGATGAAATTAAGAAGAGAGATAAAGAACTCTTGTCTAAAGACGGTTATAAGCCTAACAGAGACAGGAAAGTAAGCAATGCATTAAAATTATATAGTATGTTTGCTACTAGTGCTGATAAAGGTGCTGTAAGAGACTTGGAAAAAATTAATAAAATGAGTATTTATTAAATAAAAATATTTAAGCAACTTGAAAAAATATTATATTTTTACAACATAAATTTAAGCTATATTTATAAGAATAATTTTACAAAACACAATGAATGAATTTAAAAAATTTAATATTAATGATTTATTAATTGAAAAATTAATTAAAAAAAATATATTTATTCCGACTGATATTCAAAATGAAGTAATTCCTAAAATATTAAAGG
>Ga0105104_10003762_pt1 | contig 10689 bp, 9 predicted proteins | sample PPLLaktember2015_3_FD_87034 | JGI IMG/M metagenome (GOLD analysis project Ga0105104, IMG submission 87034) | Freshwater sediment microbial communities from Prairie Pothole Lake near Jamestown, North Dakota, USA - PPLs Lake P7 Core (6) Depth... | ecosystem: Environmental > Aquatic > Freshwater >... | reverse complement strand
TCGTTTGGCACGGAATATCAGGAATATATGAAAATGACAGGCAGGGTTCTGCCAAAGTTATAATGAGCAAAAAGAGCCCCGCGTTTTCGCGGGGCTCTTTTCATTCCAATCAATTTCTTGTTAACCCCAATCCCGGTCTATCAGGCAGGGTAAACTTCGCGCCATCATATAGCAAGCCGCGGTAGGGATCATTCCTGATCAGCAGAGGCCCATCCAGATCGGCGTAGTCGCACAGCGGAGCCAGATGTGCCGCAGCCGTCACGCCGACTGATGATTCGACCATGCAGCTGAGCATGATCTGCATATCATGCGCCCGGGCGGTATGGATCATCCGCAGGGCTTCACGAATGCCCTCGCTCTTCATCGTTTTCACGACAACGCCGTCGATTGCACCTGCAAGTTTGACAACATCATGCGATGTTTTGGCTGTTTCATCTGCAAAGATCGGGGTGCGCACCTTTTGCGCATGCAATTTTTCTTTGAGCCAGAAATAGCCTTCCACATCGTCTACTGCCAGCGGCTGCTCGATGAATTCCAAACCATACCCTGCCAGGCGTGGGATGATCTGCAACGCACGTTCCCGGCTCCACCCGGCATTCGCGTCCACGCGCAGTTTGGCATTCGTGGCTTTGCAAATCGCCGCGACGATCTCTTCGTCTTTCTCACTTCCCAGCTTGATCTTGATGATCGGGTAATTGGATGCCCTTGCCTGCTCTGCCATCACTTTGGGTTCATCCATGCCGATGGTGAACGAAGTGAGCGGGAGATGATTTGGATCCAAACCAAATAATTTATATAAAGGCTGACCCAGCTTCTTGCCCCACAGATCGTGCAGGGCTTCATCGATTGCGGAGCGGGCCGCCCGTGAGCCCGCGGGCCGCTTCGACAAAACCGCATCCATGGCGAAGGGGTCATCGCCCAGATCCGGGACAGACTTGAGGTATTCGATAATCCCTTGTTGTGTTTCGCCGTAATAGGGCACCGCCGCCGCCTCCCCCACCCCGTCATCGAGGTGGACGAGGACATTGTAGCGTTGGTCGCTCGCGCCATGTGCGACGCGGAACGTCACTTTGAGATCGAGTGTGAGGGGTTCCCAATGCAGCTTCATGATTTCCTTAAACGGTGGTCGAGACGCAAGCGTCGAGACCACAACTTTCAAGCTTAATTGTTATTGTTGGTTTCGATACGCCCCGACAAACACGGGGCTACTCAACCAACGGGTTTCTCTCCAAAAAATCCAACACCCGGGCAACCCACTCCTCGCCTCGTTCCAGGTGAACGTTGTGCCCTGTCTTTTCCGGGACCCAGAGCTCGGCATTCGGGATGTTGTGGGCAATGTATTGTGCGTGCTCGTCCGGCGCGTTGACCGGGTCCTCGGCGCCCATGATGACAAGGACCGGCCGTTCGACACGCGCCAGTTCGGCCGGAGAATAATTCGGCTCCGAGATGATCTCTTTCATGGTCAGCCACAACAGTTCCCGCCAATATTCTTTCCCATTTACCTCACCATGTAACTTGATCATTTCATCGCGCCACTCCGGCGCTTCCCGCGCGACCCGATCGGCGTCGAATAATTTGGGCTCGCGCTGGATGAGATAACGCGTCACATAGGCGTTGGCAGCCTGTGGGATGCAGGTTTGGACCACCTCCGGATGCTCCATCAGGGTCACCAGGGCGACATTCCCGCCATTGCTGTGACCGATGATATGGGCGCGTTCATACCCCATGGCGCGCACAAACGCGGCGACATCATCCGCCAGCTCCCTGAACGAATAACTCATGTGCGGATTATCCGAGCGGCCGTGGCCCCGGCAGTCGGGAGCAAAGACCCGGTAACGGCGGGCAAGCTCAGGCGCGAGCGAATCCCAGTCAGTGTGGCTGTCGATCGTCGAACCATGGATCAGCACGAGGGGAGACCGATGCGGCTGCTCCTCTCCATATGCCTGATAATAAATATTGGCACCGTTGATTTCAATGTAGGGCATGGCTTATTTCTGGGTTCCACGCAGACGAGGTTCAAGAGCATCGCGCAGACCATCTCCGAGGAAGTTAAAGGCAAACATTGTGATCGCAAGAGCAAGTGCGGGGAAAAGCGCCTGGTTGGGATAGGCTCGCAAGGCACGCGAGCCATCGGAAATCATCGAGCCCCAGGAAGGCGTCGGCGGGTTGACGCCAAGTCCAATGAATGAAAGGAATGCTTCGGTATAAATATATCCGGGAATGGAGAGTGTCTCGAGGATGATCAGGGGACCGAGAATGTTTGGAAGGATATGGCGGAACATGATCCGCAGGTTGGAAGCGCCGATGCAGCGAGCCGCCTCGATATATTCCTTTTCCCGAACGGAAAGGATCTGACCGCGCGTCAGGCGCGCCTGCGTCTCCCAGCCTGTCAGGCCGATACCGATCATAATGAAAAGCAAGCCGCCGAACTGCGCGTCCAACTGACCGACATAGTAGGCAAACGTGCCTTCCTCCGGCTGGGCGAGCGTAGTGCGGAAAAACGCCATGAGCAAAATAATAAAAAGCAAACCCGGGAACGCGTAGAGCACATCCACCACCCGCATCATAATATTGTCGACCCGGCCGCCAAAGAAGCCGGATATGCTTCCGTAAACGACGCCAATGATCAGGCTGATGATGGGACCAATAAAAGCCATCGCCAGGGAAATGCGCGTCCCATAGACGATCCGGCTGAAGAGATCCCGGCCGAGCTTATCCGCTCCGATCGGGTATTGCTCGTTGATCACAGCATACGGTTTCAGCGAAGGGAAGAGCCTTGTCACCCAGGTCGGGACGGCATTCGCATTGATCAGGGATTGCTGCTCAAAGGTATAGGGGGCAATCAGATCTGCAAAGAGGGCGATGAGGACCAGCAATATGATAATGATGCCGCCGGTCAGGGCTGCGCGATTGCGCATCAGACGCTGCAGCGCCTCCTGCCATAGGCTCCGGCTCTTGCCGGGAGTTTCACCAGGAATCGGGTGCTCAGTGAGGGCTGCAGGGAACTGAGTGGGTGTTTTCATGAGTTTCCTTCAACTGTAGCGAATGCGCGGATCAAGGACGGCATAGATAATGTCCACGACCAGGTTGGACAAGACCAGGAAGACTGCGTAGAGCAACACTGTCCCCATAATGACCGTATAGTCACGATTGCTAATGCTGTTGACGAAATATCTTCCCAGGCCGGGGATGCTGAAGACCAGTTCGGTCACAAAGGTGCCGGTCACCAGTGCCGCGAACAAAGGACCCAGAACAGTGATCACGGGGATCAGGGCATTCTTGAGCGCGTGACGCATAATGACCATCCGCTCATGAAGACCCTTGGCGCGGGCGGTACGGATATAGTCTTCACGGACCACCTGGAGCATACTGGCACGCGTCAGGCGGGCAATGACTGCGGAACTGCCCAGGCCAAGCACGAACGCTGGCAGGATGGCATACTTGAAATATTCCCAGTCGAACGTGCCGGGAAACAGCCCCAAAACAAATGGCGGCTTGGCTCCCCATCCGGACGGCGGCAGCCATTGAAGGGAAACACCAAAGATCCAGACGAGCAGCGGTCCCAGCACGATCGTTGGAACAGAAACGCCAAAGATCGCCACGCCCATGCCCACATAATCGGGCCACTTGTTGTGATTGAGCGCCGACATGATCCCCAGGGGCATCCCGATCGCTATGGCAATCATCAGGGCGAATATCCCTAATTGAAAGGAAACGGGCAACTGTTCTCGAAATATATCGTTTACCGATCGATTTCGCGACGTGATCGAGGGTCCGAAGTTCATCCACTTGAACCAGTAATTACCCATTTTGGCGGTGATCAGGTAGTCATCACTCGTCTGCAGGGTCGGAGGGGTTGTGGTGATGCGCGGGATGGTCACTTCATAAAGATAGGAAAAGAACTGCACATAAAGCGGATCATCAAGATGGTAATACTTTTCCTTGTTGGCCTGGATCTCAGGAGGCAGATTCTTCTCATTATCGAATGGTCCCCCCGGGACAGCATGCATCAATGTGAACGTGATGCCCGCCACCACAAACAGCACAACCAACAGATAGAGCAAACGCCGAAGGATATAGTTGGTCATCCGGGACCTCTCTACATGCCAAGTACTCTTTTACGCGCGTTCTCAAGTGTGTCACGAATGGCAGCCAGGCCCGCCATTTCATCGCGGCTCCGCAACGCTTTGATAATGCCTTCGTGACCATGGCCCCACTGAAAGTCCTTATTGTGAAGGGATATATCCATGTAGAACAGGCGCTGGGCTTCGTTCATCAATGTTTCGTAGTACCAGAGCAGGCGGCTATTTTTGCCTGCCGCCGCCAACGCCGTATGGAACTTACGATTCGACTCAAGGAACATTTCTACCGATTGAGGGCTTTTCACATCACCATTCACCTGGCTCTGCTTTTCCAACTCGTCGATCTCGGCATCCGACACTTTCTTCACAGCCAGCCGGAATAGTTCCGCTTCGAAGAAGATGCGTGCCTCGAATATTTCCTGAATGTCAGCAACGGAGACGGAGGTCACCATGAAGCCGCGATTGGGGGTGTATTCCACCAACCCATCCTGAACGAGGGAAGTTAACGCTTCACGGATAGGCGTCTTACTGACTCGAAAGCGATCTACAAACTGGTTCTCACTGAGAGGCTCTCCGGGAGCCAGCTTGCAGGTGATAATGTCATGCTTGATCTGGTCGTACACTTGCTGCCGTAGAACTGTTTGACGTGCCATAGTATCCGCTCCGTGGTCATATTGACCTTGCCTTGTCAATATTATATAATAAAAATATAATTCTGGTGTATTGAAAATATATTTAGAATATATTTTCGACATCCATGAAGGAGGCCTACCTCATACAAACTGCCCCGCCCCATCAAACGTTCAAACAACTATTGTGCTAGAGGAGCAAACACTATGTCGAAAAGATACTTGGCACTAAGCCTGCTCACTGTTTTCGTTCTACTCGCCGCTGCCTGTACACCAGCAGCGCCCGCAGCTACAGAGGCACCCTCTGAGCCTGAGCCCACCCAGGCCGCCACGGAAGCTCCTACAGAGCCTCCTGCCCCCGCCGAACCCAAGATCCTGCGCCTTGCCCCCCTCGCCAGTGACTTCGGGACCATTGATCCGGCCCTGGCGACCCAGAGTGCAGAGATTCAGATCGCCGAGACAACCTCTCTTGGCGTGGTCCGCCAGAATGAAACCACAACCGAGATCGAACTGGCAATTGCGACCGGATATGAGGTCTCAGATGATGGGCTGACCTACACTGTTGATATCATGGAAGGTGTCCCCTGGGTTCACTACAATGCCGATTCAGGGGAAGTGGAGGTTGTAAAGGATTGTCAGGGCAATGACCGCATGGTCACCGCGCAGGACTTTGCTTACGGCCTGGTCCGTACCATCGATCCCGCCACCGCCTCCGATTACGCCTATGCGCTGCTGCCTTACATAACTGGCGCTGCGGATTTCAATGATGGCACCAGCACGGACCCTGCCTCCGTAGGAGTCAAGGCGGTCGATGAAAATACAGTTGAATATACTTTCACAGCCCCGGCAGTCTACAACTTGAACCTGCTGGGATTGTGGATCGCTCACGCTGCCCCTCAGTGGCTGATCGAAGGCGATGACTGTACCGAAGCTGCCGGAGACCGATGGACAGAGCAGGAATTCTTCCAGGGCTATGGTCCCTACACCCTTAAGGAATGGGTGCACGATTCCAATCTGACCCTCATCAAGAATCCATTCTGGCCCGGAAATGAGACTGTCCCTCAAGCCAGGATTGACGAAATCGAACACCGTTTCCTGGACACCTCTCCGGCGTTGTCTGAGTTCGATGCCGGTAATCTGGATATTGCAGCCATCCCTTCCGAGGAATGGGACCGCATCCATGCTGACCCGGCGTACGCGGACATGATCCGCCCGGTATACACACTGGGCACGGAGTGGTACGGCTTCAACAACCAGCTCGCCCCCACCGATGACCAGCGTGTACGTCTCGCGTTATCACTCGCCATCGACCGCGAGCTGTTGGTCCAGCAGGTTATCAAAGGCGGGATCCCTGCCCAGTTCTTCACCAATCCCGGCGCGGCCGGCGGTCCCAAGCCGGAGCAGTATCCTGACGGCGGTGTGAAATACGATCCGGACCGGGCCAGGGAACTGCTCGACGAATATCTCACCGAGAAGAATCTCACTGCCGAGGATCTCAAGATGACATTGATGGCAAACTCCTCCGAAGGAAACCAGAAGACCGGCGAAGCCATCGTCGGCATGTGGAAGGATGTCCTGGGGGTCGATGTCACATTCGTCGCACAGGAACGCGCCGTCTATCTCGATACGCGTAAAGATGGTAAAGAAAATATCTACCGCAATTCCTGGGTGCAGGATTACCCCGATGCCAATAACTTCCTCTTCGACGTCTTTGGCCTCAACGCCGCTTTTACCAGTATTGTTGACTGGCCGATCAATGTTGGCTTGGCAGATGCAGAGGAGTACACGCCCGGCTCCAACCCGAACTTCGACAAGTTCACCGAGCTGCTTCAACAGGCTGCCAATGAACAGGATCAACAGGCACGTATGGACCTCTACGCGCAAGCCGAACAAATCCTGCTCGTGGATGAAGCCGTGGTCACCCCGCTTTACTGGTACAGCGACGACATCCTGGTCCGCCCCGAGATTCAAGACACCAAATCGATCACGGGCTACGATCACTATGAGAAGTGGGATATCGTGCCCTAAGCGCTGAAATGCCATAAAATAGAGGGTAATTTGGACTCAGGTTCAAATTACCCTCTACCAAAGCCCTGCAGTGGAATGATATACGCACATTCATAACAATCTACAGGTAAAACATCAGGTTTACAGTTCGGTAATCCAGGTAGCACTCCGTAACCTAAATCGTGTAAAATCAAGCCCATGGAAAACATCCAATCCACTCTTGACAAGCTTGCATCGCAGAGTGACAGCCGTACATCTGTCTTCGACATCGAAATCGTGAGACTCCAAAACTCAAGCCTGACCTTGAGCGGACGCCTGCTCGATGAGGCGCAGCTGGAAACGCTCACGAGCAATTTCTCGAATTGGAAGCTGGATACCAGCTCGATACAGATCCTGCACAAGGGCAAGTTGCCGCACATGCACATCGGGACCAACCTGACAGGTTTATACGAGAAACCCACATTTTACATGCCGCTGTCCAGTGAACTGTACTACGGGACGGAGTTGGAAATCCTTGATGAACAGTCAGGCTGGGTATTTACCCGGCAGAATGATGGCTATTTGGGGTGGGTCTACAAGCCCTATCTGACCGAAGGCTCGCCTGCAAAAGCGACTCATCTGGTCATTGTCTCTTCCTATGGATTGCGGACGCAGCCCGATCGAGAGAGTGAGATCATTACGCGTGTTCTCAGCGGGACAGGCGTGGTTGTGGAAGAAATACGCGGCGAATGGGCAAGAGTCGCTGCAAATAAAACAGGCTGGATGCAAATGACGCATCTGCGTGCACTCAATGAACTGCCAAAATCAGTCCAGGAAAAGCGTAAAACACTGACCGAAGATTTTGCACGCCTGATCGGTGTCCCCTATCTCTGGGGCGGGATGACCGGACACGGGATCGATTGTTCGGGCCTGGCACGGCTTCTCCATCACTGGATCGGGATCGAGATCCCACGCGATGCAGATATGCAAAAGGCGGCAGCGAAACCTGTCGAGCCGCCGTTTGAAGTGGGTGACCTGTTCTTCTTCTCCGAGACCAGCGACCGGCACATTACCCACGTCGGCATAAGTCTGGGTGGCTGGAAAATGATCCATTCCTCGCGCAGCCGCAACGGTGTCTACATCGACGATGTGCAGGAGCGCGAGCCGCTCAAAAAAATGTATGTGAGTGCGGGATCGTTTCTGAGATAAGCCGTACGCTGCCATTGCATCTGTTTTACTAGTCGCTGCCTTTGCGGGCGCGACGAAAGGTTGAGGGCTGCATGAATGGGGATGAATTGCGACAGTTCTGGTCGATCCCTGAACCATTGTCGATCCTTCCCATCACACAGGGCGTTAACAATCTGACCCGGGTCATCGAGACACCTGCGGGGAGCTATATCCTGCGCTCTTATCGCGCTGACCGCGCCCTGGAACAGATCAAATATGAGCTTGGCGTGCTGGAACACCTTCAAGCGACGCCGCTGCCGTTTCAGGTCCCGGTTCCCATCCCCACCGTAGCAGGTGAATTGTTCGCTATTCTGTCCGGAGCCGTTGTCTCCCTGTCGCCGCGGCTGCCGGGCTCTCCCCCACCCAACGATCGTCTGGAACAAGTCTACGCCGCCGGAGAGGCTCTGGCTGAGCTTGTGCAGGCACTGGATGATCTACAGATCGAGATCACACCACAGGTCGCTCCCTTCCCTCCCTCGGGTGATTTCGAGGCGTGGAGTGGAATTCCCATCGTCCCCGCAAATCTTCTTCAGGAGCTGCCCATTGCCCGGGAAGAGCAGGACCAACTCCTGAGGATCATAGAAGAAACGCAAACCCTGGCTCCCTCCCTCTACCGGACCCTGCCCCAGCAGATCATTCACCGGGATTACGACCAGTCCAATATTTTGATGGAAGGCAACTCTGTCACCGGCGTCCTGGACTTCGAGTTCTGCGGTCCCGATCTGCGCGTCCTCGATCTCACGTACGCGTTATCGCAATGGCCCTCCGGGTTTTGGAATACCGGCAAAGAATGGGGGATCATCGATGCCTTTGGTCAGGGATACCTGCATCGGCAAAGACTGACCCTGGCAGAATTGGAGGCATTGCCTCTGATCTTTCGCCTGCGGGCTGCCGCCAGCCTGTCCTTTCACCTGGGGCGTTTCGCGCAGGGCGTTGAGACCGCGCAGGAGATCCTTGAGCGCATTCGAGAAACGCTCACGACCGAAGCCTGGCTGCAGATCCATGCCAGGGAACTGGTGAGGCATGCCCGCAGTTGGCAGCCTTGAATCATCCATGGACGCCACAATAAGCTGAGCGGATACATTCTTTAGCAGTGCAGGAGGAGGTGTAGTGTGTCATCTGCAGACAAGTTCATTCTGGCGATCGATCTGGGCACATCGGGACCAAAAGTAGCGCTGTTCTCCACACAGGGAGAGCTGGCCGGCAGTGAATTCGAGGAAACGCAATTGATTCTCCTCCCGGACGGCGGAGCCGAGCAATCTCCCGGCGAGTGGTGGCAGGCGATCCGGAAGGCAGTCGGGCGCCTGCTCGCCAGAGGCATCGTGCAGAATGAGGAGATCACTGCGATCGCCTTTACCGGGCAATGGTCAGGCACGGTCCCGGTGGATGAAGCAGGCAATGCCTTAGCGAATGCGATCATTTGGATGGATTCCCGCGGTTCACCGTACGTCCAGCAGATCGTCAATGGACCCCTGCAGATCCAGGGGTATGGGCTGGGAAAACTTGTCAAGTGGGTGCAGCTCAGCGGCGGTATTCCCGCAAGCGCAGGCAAAGATCCAACCGCTCACATTCTGTACCTGAAGCATGTACATCCGGAGATCTACGAGCGCACCTATAAGTTTCTCGAACCGGTGGACTATCTCGGCTTATGCCTGACGGGCTGCATGGCCGCCTCGTTCGATTCGATCACACTGCACTGGCTGACCGATAACCGCGACATCCAAAACGTTGGATATGACGAGAGCCTGGTCAGGCTGTCCACGATCGACCGCACGAAGTTACCGGATCTCAAACCCCCGAATTCGATCCTCGGAACGCTGCGTCCGGAGCTCGCGCGGGAGTGGGGCCTGCGTCCAGACCTCCAGGTGGTGATCGGCTCTCCGGATGTCCACTCTGCCGCGATCGGCTCGGGTGCCGTGCGGGATTATGAGACGCATCTTTACGTTGGAACCTCCTCCTGGCTGACCTGCCATGTCCCCTTCAAAAAAACGGACCTGCTGCACAATCTGGCAGCGCTGCCCTCCGCCATCCCGGGACGCTATATGCTGACAGACGAACAGGAATGTGCCGGGGTTTGTCTCCAGTTCCTGCGTGACAACATCCTGTTCCATCAGGACGAACTCGCTTCCGGCGGGAAGCCGGACAATGCTTATCAGCTGTTCGACCAGATCGCTGCCCGCGCACCGGCCGGCAGCCATAAAGTGATCTTCCTGCCCTGGCTTTACGGCGAACGCGCCCCGGTCGATGACCGCTTCGTGCGCGGTGGTTTCTTCAACCAGTCGCTGCAAACGACGCGCGAGCACATGGTGCGGGCGGTGTTCGAAGGCGTTGCATACAACGCGCGCTGGCTGCTGAAATACGTCGAGCGGTTCATCAAGCGGCGCGTGGAGGCGGTCAACATGGTCGGCGGCGGAGCGAAATCGAATATCTGGTGCCAGATCCACGCAGACGTCCTGAACCGTCCGGTCCGTCAGGTCAAAGACCCGCTGGAGGTCAACGTGCGCGGTGCCGCCCTGCTGGCATCTGTGGCGTTGGGGGTTCTGCGCTATGAGGATATCGCCGCCCGCGTACCAGTCGCAGAGACATACTTGCCCAACCCCGATCATCGCAGGATCTATGACGAGCTTTTCGAACAGTTCGTGGCGATCTATCAAAGCAATCGTAAGATCTATGAACGCCTGAACCGCGGCAGATCAAGTGGAGACCAGATATGAAACTGGATTCGTTCATCAGGAAACTGTGCTGGCTGCCCCCGCGCCTCCTGG
>Ga0105104_10003761_pt1 | contig 10693 bp, 7 predicted proteins | sample PPLLaktember2015_3_FD_87034 | JGI IMG/M metagenome (GOLD analysis project Ga0105104, IMG submission 87034) | Freshwater sediment microbial communities from Prairie Pothole Lake near Jamestown, North Dakota, USA - PPLs Lake P7 Core (6) Depth... | ecosystem: Environmental > Aquatic > Freshwater >... | reverse complement strand
TTGTTCAGGGGAAAGTGATTATCGTTCGAGGCGGCTACGGGCCGACGATCTGGGCAGGAAACCATCTTGGCGCTTACGGGACGGTTTGGCATCCCAACGGCAAGAAAGCCATTGACGATTTATCCGCGGATTACGAAGCCTACATGAATCGGATGCTGCCTTTGGATGAGCAGGAAAGGGACCGGTTCTATTTTTCCGAAGTCCGCAAGTTCGTACGTAATCATCCGGTCGACTATTTGAAACTATGCGCCAGAAGGCTGTGGATTTTTCTTTGGTTCGATCCGACTCATCCGCTGGCACAGAACCTTATATACCGCGTGTTTTATGTGGCGGCGCTCATGGTCGCGGTGCCGGGAGTGATTCTCGCGCGGCGCAGGAAGCAGTTGCACGTTATTATTCCGCTTGTGTATTTCGGCTACGCATTGTTTTATATTCCCATACTCATGCTGCCGCGATACCGGATTATTCCGCTGCTGATGATCTTGCTGATGGCAGGCTATTTTTTGGCGTTTCTTTTTGACGAGCTGAAAGCACGAACAACATCGTCTGCCGTTCATACGTAAATTCGTCGAGCACAAGCATGCCTATCCCGTCTGCATTAAAAAAGCTGACTCCCGTTGCATGGCTATGGATTCTCTTCCTGACCGGTTTGACGCTGCGCGTTGCCGTCTCGGTCTTTTTTGGAGACAATCGCACGGTTTATTTCGAGCACATGCTGATTGCCAGGAATCTGCTCGAGGGTAAAGGTTATGTCTGGGACGAATGGGGACGAGTGGCGCTCCAGCCCAGTTCACTCATTCCCCCTCTTTATGTTTATTGGTGCTGGTTTTTTCAGTGGATTTCGTCACAGAACTTTCTTCCCATGTATATCGCGCAGGCGCTGATTGCCGCTACCGGTTGTTTCCCGGCATTTCGCGTCGGACGCCGCCTGTTTTCCGATCAAGTGGGACTGGTTTTTGCTGCGCTTTACGCGTTTTATCCGGAATTCGTTTTTCTGCATTCAAAAGCCGTCGCGGAATCCTTGTACGTCGTTTTTATTTTATGGATGATCGAGCGATATTTGGCCCTGAGTGACGCACTGCCGGGATCGCGCGACGCTATCCGCAAAGCGGTTATCGTTGGAGTCCTCAGCGGCATAGCCATGTTGGTAAAAGAAGCGGCGGCCATTGTGGCACTGTCTATTCTCATCGCTTTAGTGATTCATTTTCGCCGGCAGCGGTCGGCGATGCGGAGTCATATACTGCCGCTGATCGCCGCCGCTGCGATTGTACTGGCTCCGTGGATGATACGGAACTTCATTGTGCAGCGGGAATTCGTGCCGCTGCGGACAGGATACGGCATAAATTTCTGGATATCCAATCATCCGGGATCAGCAGGCAATGATCGCTATAGTGATGGTGTCGGCGTCTTCAGCAGGCTGCCCGAATCGAATCCCGCTTACTGGGAATATATAAATCGTATTTTGCCGTTTGATGAACAGGATCGGGACTGGGTTTACGGGGCGGAAACGATCCGATTTATCAGGGAACGGCCTGGTGAGTATTTATCGCTTTGCGCGCTTAGGCTATCGTACTGGGTGTGGTTCGTCTCGAATCATCAACTGGCATCCAATCCGATTTATCGCGCATCATGGATTCTGCTTTTACTCCTATCGCTTCCCGGTGCAGTAATTGCAGTGCGACAACGGCGAATGGACGCAGTTTTACCTTTGATCCTGCTGGGTTATATGTTACTTTACATTCCGAGTCTCGTTTTGCCGCGTTATCGTATCGTTACCGTATTGCTGCTTCTTTTATTTGCCGCAGTCGCGATCGAACACTGGCGGGTTTTCATGAAAACAAGACGCGCCAATACACGAGGTATCCCAGCTTGAATCAATTTGTTATTGAAGTCATCCGGGCATGACTAATCCGATACTCCGATGGGTGTCGAATCATCCGTTGGCAACGATCACCATTGCCGCATTAGCGGCGCGTTTGGCCGTTACGTTCACTGTTGCCGATGTAAATAAAGTATTCGAGTACCAATTGATTGCAGAGAATATGCTGCAAGGCAAGGGGATGTCGTGGAACGAATGGGGACGCGTACCGCTTTCACCGACATCGCTTTTCCCACCGCTGTATATCTATTGGTGCCGGCTTTTCATCATGATCTTCGGACAGAATTTCCTATTCATGAACATCGCGCAGGCGATCGTCGCGGCTTCGGGGTGCATCCCTGCGTGGTTGGTCGGCGAACGCATGTTTGATCGGAAAACCGGTACCGTTTTTGCGTTGCTTTTTGCCTTATATCCCGAGATGGCCTTCCTGCATTCCCGCAACACACCGGAGTTTGTTTATGTCGTTTTTGCGCTATGGGTCATCTTTATCTATCTTGTGTTGCGGAATAGCGAGTTGATCGCAAAACGAACGATATTTGTGTCAGTCGGATTTGGTTTGCTCGCGGGCGCAGGAATTCTGATTCGAGAAGGCGTCCTGGTAGTGGCGGGAGCGGCGATGCTGTCTCTCGTGATTCATCGCCGCCCCGTATCATTAGTATGGCGGCGAATCGTATTACCAGCCGCTCTGGCCGGGATATTAATGCTCACACCATGGACAGTGCGAAACTTCATTGTGCAAGGGCGTTTTATACCTATTCGCACGGCCTACGGCATGAATCTGTGGATGGGCAATCACGATAAGGCAACCGGTACCGACAAGACGTATGACGGTGGTTATCAGATGAATTTACTTTGGGCGGAGCATGCAGACTACTATAGACAATCCATGCCCGCGGACGAGCAGGAACGCAGCGCTTTTTACCGCCATGAGGCGCTACGATTTATTCAGGCGCATCCGTGGCATTATCTTAAGCTAACGGCACGACGCTTGTATTATTTTGTCTGGTTCGATCCGACCCATCCGTTAGCCCGAAATCTGATTTATCGCTCATCGTACGTGATAGCGCTGCTTATGGGAATTCCAGGTATTATGCTTGCTGCCCGCCGACGGAAAATTGACAGCGTACTTCTCATTTCCTTTTTCGGATTTATTGCACTTTATGTGCCTGTGATCATACTGCCGCGCTATCGGATCATTCCCATGCTTTTTCTCTTGCTTATGGCCAGCTATGCCGCAGTGAGTCTGTGGGATTGGCGGCAAAAACAGCGGGCAACCTCCGCAGTTTAAAATGGCGTGCATGAGCGAATCAGCGATTCTATTTTTCCATCAGTTTCACGCCAAGCTTCGAGATGGAGATCATTGAAAACTTCGAGTGGAAATATGGCAAGGTCCAATCGTTTCGAAATCATGCTTCCGGTTCTGTTCACGATCTTTTCGATTTCGAGTACGGCCTATGCCGATACAACGGCTGCGGCTTTGCAGTTTTCGTTTCCTCTGGTGGATCATCCGGTCTATGCCTATCTGAAGCGACTGGAGACGACAGGGGATATTGCGCTGCAATCGGGCACGAGGCCGTATTTGGGATTTATGCATCATCCTATCCGTCTTGAAGGTGATACGTTTTTTGACCGCGAATTCCAACGCTATCGGGATGAAGCCGCCGCGAATATGGCCGTTGTCAATCAGGATGAATCGTCGCGCGAATCCGGATGGAGGAAACTGCGGGCGAAAGCAGGAATTCCGTCCGATCGAATGCCGTGGTTGTACCGTACGGGTTTTCATCTCGCATCATGGCAATATGACAGCACGTTTTCGGCGGCGATTCAGCCGGTCTACGGACTTGAAACCATCCGCACGGATGATGAGCGTGGAACGGTTCTGCGATTTACAAGCGGGCTGCGAGTGGAGGGGGGGTACGCTCAACGATTGCATTTCATGGTGGATTTCCGGGATCACACGGAGGCGGGCAACGGCCCGTATTGGACACGAGACCGGCTTTATGAAGATCGCTGGGCCGCGGTGGATTTGAAAGGCGGAAAAACGACGAGCTATGATATCTCGGAATCGTTTCTACAATACTACGGGCGGGATCTTTCCCTCAGCGCCGGACGGGGACGGCATCACTGGGGCCCCGCGCAGTTCGGATCGCTTTTTCTAAATTCGCGGATGCCGCCGTTCGATTATTTGCGTTTCGACGGAACGCTGGAATCTTCCCGCGAACAAGCCGTATATTACACATTTCTGCACGGCTGGCTGCAATCGAGTGTTCCCGCCGAGACTCTGTATACCAACCCGGGAGGCAGACCGCGCACGCTGAATTCGCAGAAATATTTAAGCGCGCAACGGTTGGAGCTTCGGCCGCGGACCAATCTGCTGTTCGGCTTTTCGCAAGGGGTAGTCTACGGGGATCGGGGAGTGCAGCTCAGTTATCTCACTCCGCTCAGTTTTCTCTACAGCGTGCAGCATGCGAATGAAGACAAGGACAACATGCTGCTTGGCTTCGACGCGGCTTGGAGGCCGGCGCGCGGAATTCGGATTTACGGAGAGTTTTTGTTTGATGACATCATTGTTTCCCGCCTGACGACGTCATCGGGAGACAACAAACACGCCTACACGTTGGGAGTAAACGCCGCGGGAACACAGCGGTTCTGGCGGCATTTCGACTGGACGGCGAACTATACGCGAGTCCGGCCGTTCGTCTACTCGCATATATTCGCGACCAATGTCTATTCACACTGGACATCGCCGATCGGGTATACTCTTCAGCCCAACAGCGACTATCTCGCATCGGAATTACGGGGAACATACTATCCGTTTCAATTTACTTTCCACGTCTCGCGGCAGAATCACGGAGAGAATACGGCGGAGCGGAATGTGGGCGGCGATATCTATGCTCCACTCTACGATGCGCGGAAAACCGGAATCTATCCTTTTCTGGACGGACGTCTTGTTCGCACCACACACATAGGTCTGCGAATCCATTGGGAACTTTTGCCCGGGCTGCGGCTTGATGCTTCCGGCACGCACATCCAGACGACCGGCGCAGACCATCGAGTCGAAATCTGCGGCGGTTTCGGATGGAATCTGTAGATGGACGAACCGATTACCACTTTAATTGCCGGCGCTTCTCCGGATCTGGTGGAAGCCGCCCGCCTTTTAGGCCGCCGCGGCGAGCGCGTTGCGCTGATCGCGCGTGCTGAACTCCAATTAAGCGAATTTCGCATCTCGCTGGATGCGGAAGGGATTGCCTGCTGGATTTTTCCGGCGGATGTTACGGAACCGTCCCAAGTTATGAAGGCTTTCACGAATTTAACGGGATGGTCAAAGCGGTTGGATCGCTTGATCTATAATGCGGGTGTCGTGTCGTCCGAATTGACCGCGGATTTAACCGGCTCGGAAATGCACCGCGTGATGAGCGCGAACCTGTTTGGATTTGTCAATTGTTTCCAACTGGCTCATCCGATGTTCAAGCGAACCGGCGGCGGCCACGCTGTCATCGTCTCCAACAGCAGCGCATACGGCTCGGATACGATCGGCGCAGCCTATACGGCGAGCAAGGCTTCGCTGCAGATCTACGCCGCCACTCTGCGGCGGGAGCTTGCTGATGAGAACATCCGCATCAGTGAACTTCATCTGGGAAAAATGCAGGACGGCCCGGACTGGCGCTATCTTTATCAAGCCGAAGTCGTCGCGGCTGTAATGCGGATGTTGGATGAGAAGCACGATCGGTATGTCGTTGGAGAGATGTAATTCCGCCCGATTAAACGAATCTTATTAACAATCAGAACGGGAAATCCATGAAGCGCATTTCGATTGAATATTGTGTTGTCTGAAACTACTTGCCTAAGGCGGCCAGTCTGGCCGGTTTCCTCGAGGAGCAGGGATTTGAGCGTCCGACATTGATCGAGTCGGAGGGCGGCGCTTTTGAGATTCGGATGGGTGATAACCTCCTTTTTTCTAAGCTACGTACCGGTCGTTTTCCGGAATATTTTGAAGTGCTTGATTTAATTAGAATAATGGGAATATAGTCCTCAGTGAATTGTCTGGTTTACTTATTGCATCGCTTGACAATCGGTAGCGGGTAGTGTATATTTTTAGCTGGAGTTATCTGCCTAAATTTCATAAGACCTCTTTCCCCAAGAAGGCCCATCATGAAACGGCGCATTCTAATATTGCTGTTGCTGACCGCCGCCGTAGTTTCTACGGCATCTGCCAGCTCGGATACTACGCTTAGCGGTTCGGTTTCCGGCGTTTGGCGGTCGGGTCAGATTATAACGATCTCGGATCGTTGCTATGTTCCATATGGGAAAGGGCTGGTGATTGAGCAAGGCGCACAGGTAATTTTCCAGACTCCGGATGCCTTTGATATTTACGGAGACTTTACCGCTAACGGCAAAGAAGAAGAGCCGATCATCCTCAGCGTACCCGATCACTGGGAAGGCTTTCATTTCTATCCCAACGGAGAGCATATCCGGCTGCTGCAAAATGTGGTGATTCCGTGGGACGGTCCGGCGCCGCATTATGTTGTCACCGCCGATTCTTCGCGACTGGATATTTTCGGATGCCAGTTATTAGCGCATAGTTCCTGTGTAACCATGCATGCCGGCAGACTCCGGGCTGAACATAATCATTTCCGTTCGATCGGCCTCCATTCAGCAACCGTTAAACTCGATTACTTATTCAATGAAATCCGCAGATCGTGCGATACCGACGAAGGCAATTATCTGCGGGATAATATTATCGAGGCCGATGTTCCTTTTCAAACAGTCTGGCAGCCGGAAATCCATTTCACGACCGCCTTGGACGTGAGCGGTTCCAGCAACACGTGTTTCCGCCGAAACACTTTCTCTGTTCGCGGACCGGGCAACATCTACGGAGTCTATCTGGGGGATCAAGTGGTCTTAGGACCGACGACCTGGATTATAGATTTTTCCGTGGTTACTCTGGAAGCGTTGGGCGGACGGCCACGGGGAGTTTTTAATTCCAATGAAGGCACATTGGATTTAAACCGATGCTCAATTGATATCGAGGGCACGTACAGCGATCTTCTATGGCCGATTGGAGTCGCCGCTTCCGGTCTTGCAAATGTAACGGTGAACACGTGCATCGTGGAAATAGACGGCGGACAAGTTTTCTTCTGGGGTCGGTCGGGCGGGGTTGTCTACGTAAAGAATACGGTTGTCTTCGACAATCCCGGCAGTCTCGTACAATCTCCGGGTTTCCCTGAATTCAGTCTCGGCGACCGCAAACAAATGGATGATCTCGGCGGCTGGATTGCCATCGGACGAATTGACACGGTAGATCCCCAATTCGTGCGAGGAACAACGCGCGGGGAATGGGACGACGGACCGGAATCCGTTTATGCCTATTACTCCCTGCGTTCGACTTCACCGTGTATTGATCGGGGGGATCCTTTATTGGGATACGATCCGGACAATACTGTACCGGATATCGGTTGTTTCTATTTTTCTCACTCCATTAGTCCAGTTGGACCGGAACCTGAGATTGTGCAGCCGGTTAGTTTGGTGATTTCTCCGCCATATCCGAATCCATTCAATGCAACGGCGGTTATTCCTTTTATTGTCGGCCGCACTGGAGATGTGCGAATCGCAGCTTACGATGTTTTAGGACGTCGGATTTTAGATCTCGCTTCCGGTATCCGTTCACCCGGAACTTACCGTATCGGATTAGACGGTACAAACCTGCCGTCAGGTACCTATTTGATCGGAATGGAGTTTAATGGAGTCAGGGTAGCGACAACACCCATAGTGCTCCTCAAGTAAACCCAAGAATAAATTGTGTTTACAAAAGTCATGACCTATCGGTCATGACTTTTTTTGTGCGGTGTGCAATATATGTGCACAATTGCACTGACACACTTGATTTGTGTGCAAGAAAGGCTATATTAAAGGGACGACATTTAAGGGTACAACCATGAAAACACTGCACACCATCATTCTAATTATCCTGATGATCGGCGGTTGCTCATGGAATCCGGATCGGGATAATCCGGTGGATCCGCAATCCCGTTTTTACGAAGCACCTCCGCAGAAAAACCGTCCTCCGGAGATAAGAAATTTAAAAGTTTTAACCGATTGCCGGAGCAGCTACGAAGACGATTTTTGCGCAATGGATATCGTCTGTCAGATAAGTGATCCGGACAGAAATATTCGTTACGATACGGTGGCTGCCTTTATGGACTCCACGAATTATCTGGGAAAGCTGGCGTTCTCGCCGGATATCAGCGGCTTTATTCTGCGGCGTACGGATAACGACTTTTCCAGTCAGGATATCCGCGTCTTTAACGGTCATAACGTGTCGGTATTCGTGATGGATGATTCGGGGGCCGTTGCATGGGCTACCACCACGTTCCACATAGAATTGCGGCCCACCTATCCGGAAGTTCTTCATCCGGCTACTTTTGAAGATACGGTGTGGACGCGATACCCCCGCTTGGTATGGCGACCCTGGAACGGCGCGGTAGATACTTTTACTTATTCCGTGGATGTTTTGTATCAAAACATTATTCCCGTTTGGAGCGCACGCGGTCTTTCGTCCGTTGATACCGCCGTTGTGGTCATCCGTCAATTGGAGTATTCCAACGTGTCTGCGCAAACGTATTATGCCTGGTATGTGACCACCGTAGACACCGTGGGCAACCGGCTCACATCAATTCCCGGAACATTTCAGATCTTTATACAGTCCATTCCGCCGATAGCCAAACGGCAGGAAGAGACCGAGGTGGAGTAGCCTATGCAAGACAACTCGACAACAACCCGTATTGCACAAGCCGCCGGCGGCGGAATGCTGCCTCAGGAGCAGCTTCACGCTTTATACGAGATCTCGCAAGTTCTCAACTCGATCACGGACATTGACCGGCTGCTCGAGCGTGTCATGGACATTGCCATTCAAACGGTGGATGCGGAACGCGGCTTTTTGGTATTGCGGGAGGATAATGAAGAGGGAAAGCTGAGCGTCCGCACGGCGCGGAATATCGCGCCGGAATCGGCCTTGTCCATTTCCGACATCAGTCACTCGATCGTGCAGCAAGTGATTGACGATCAACGCGGCGTACTCACGATAGACGCGCAGACCGATCCGCGATTTGCGGGATCGGAATCGGTCATTTTCAAGCAGATTCGGGCGGTCATGTCGGTGCCGTTTATTTTGCGCGGCAAGCTGCTGGGGGTGATCTATCTGGACAGCAAGACGCGGCGGGGCGGATTCACGGATGATTCACTGGGATTTTTAAAAGCTTTCTCGAATTTAGGAGCAATCGCGATTGAGAATGCGCGGCTGATGGAGAGCCTGCGGGACGAAAATTATATGCTCCGCACCGAAGTGCAGAGGACGTATCATTTCCGCGAGATCATCGGCAATTCACAGCGCATGCTGCAGGTTTTCGAGATGCTGGGGAAGATCATCAATTCGGATATTGCCGTGCTGCTCGAAGGGGAATCCGGCACGGGCAAGGAACTGGTGGCACGCGCACTGCACTACAGCGGGCCGCGCCGGGATCGGCCCTTCATCGCTCAATTCTGCGGCAATTTATCCGAGACGCTTTTAGAGAGTGAATTGTTCGGACATAAGCGAGGCGCGTTCACGGGCGCGATCTCGGATAAGAAGGGCTTATTGGAAGTGGCCAACGGCGGCACGTTCTTTTTGGATGAAGTGGCGGACGTGCCGATTTCGATCCAGAGCAAACTGCTGCGCGTACTGCAGGACGGAGAGTTCCGGCGGGTGGGAGATACGGAAACGCGCAAGGTAGACGTGAAGATTGTCTCCGCCACCAACAAATCCTTGACGCGGGAAGTGGAAAAAGGCACCTTCCGGGAAGACCTGTACTACCGGTTGAATGTCATCATGATTCATATGCCTCCGTTGCGCGACCGGACGGGAGATATTCCGCTGCTTGTGCAATACTTTCTTAACAAGCATGCGGCTAAGACCAGCGAGCGGCTGAAAAAAATCACACCGGACGCGATGAAAATCCTCGAGCAGTATCATTGGCCGGGCAACGTACGGGAACTGGAAAACGCCATCGAAAGAGCCATTGTGCTGGCTGAAGACCGCGACATATCACCGAATGAACTAATCATTCCGCGAGTTGCCAAGCCGATGGGCACGGCCAAGACGCTGAAAGAGTACGAACGTGAACTCGTGCTTAAAACGCTTGAGGAAATGAAAGGCAACAAAACGCACACGGCCGATGCGCTGGGAGTCTCGCTCCGCTGGCTGCACTATAAGCTGGCGGAATGGAAGATCGTGGAGAAATAGCCATGGAAGCCGGACGAGCGGGTCGGTGGGGAATGAAGTATTTTCTGCGGAAGGGGGCCCGCTCTCTGGTGATGGTGCACGGATTGGGAATGTCCGGCGATTTTTTTCGCGGTGCGTTCGAGTTTCCCGGCTTTCAAGAGCGCGGACTCTTGGCACCCGATCTGGTCGGTTTCGGCGAGACGCCGCCGCATCCGGATTTCGACTACTCCATGTCCGCTCAAGCGGCTGCGGTATGGTCCTTATGCGATTTGCTGGGAATGGACCGTGTTGATCTGCTGGGTCACTCGATGGGCGGCACGGTCGCCGTATGCATGGCCAAACAGCGGCCCGATCGAGTGAATCAATTAATCGTAGCCGAGGGCAATTTAATTTCCGAGCCGAGTGTATTGTCCGCGAGACTCAGCAGCGCGGGTGAAGCGGGAGCCGCCGCACTTTGGGAGGAGATTATTCAAAAGCTGCCGATTCCCTCATTGAAACAGACCACACTTCCGGTTGTCGTTCGATCCGCCCAGAGTCTGCAGGACACTCCTGACCGC
>Ga0105104_10003760_pt1 | contig 10696 bp, 7 predicted proteins | sample PPLLaktember2015_3_FD_87034 | JGI IMG/M metagenome (GOLD analysis project Ga0105104, IMG submission 87034) | Freshwater sediment microbial communities from Prairie Pothole Lake near Jamestown, North Dakota, USA - PPLs Lake P7 Core (6) Depth... | ecosystem: Environmental > Aquatic > Freshwater >... | reverse complement strand
TGCGGGTAACACTCTAGGCGGCCCGATACGCCCCCTGGACACCCACGCTCTTTCAGCCGGACCTCTCGGTCGGCGGCCCGGTCCTGAAGGACAGGGTGTTCTTCTTCGGCGCCTACCGCTACAGCCGCCAGACGCTTGGAATCGCGCGCGACACCCAGCAGGTGGCGTACCTCCAGGCGCTGCAGCCCAACTTCGAGCCCTTCGACAACGAGAACCGCTTCCACTACGCCTACGCGAAGGCCACCACGCAGTTCTCGCCGAGCCAGCAGCTCGTCGCCTTCGTCCAGAACGACATGAGCCCGCAGGACGCCAACTGGTACTACAACGGCTCGCGCTTCGAGCGCACGTCGTACGGAGGCAAGGCCGTCGGCGTCCGCCTGTCCTCCGTCTGGAGCAACCACCTCACCACCAAGCTCGCGTGGGCCTACAACGACAAGTCGCTGACCCGCGACAAGAGCGTCTTCGAGGGCTACCAGAACCCCGGGCCGTCCGTCCAGGTGTACAGCACCACCGCGGTCTCGGGCGGAAACCTGTCGGGCCAGGGCCTCGTCGCCGCCCTCAACAACACCCTCACTTGGACGATGTCGCCGACGTCGAAATACACGATCCAAGGCGACGCCACCTACTACAAGAGCGGGTGGATCGGCTCGCACGAACTGCAGACCGGGTTCTTCCTGCAACCGAACAACGTCAACCAGAATGACGTCGAGTACCCGAACGGCGGCGCCAACCTCGAGGAGGCGGTGCTGAAGGACCGGAACAACCCGGCCGCCGGCTACACCTTGTTCCACAAGCGGGTCATGGGTGTTGCCTCCATCACCACCAGCTCGGTGAAGGCGCAGGACTTCGCCGTCTACGCGCAGGACACGTGGAAGCCGAACCAGCGGTTGTCGATCAGCGCCGGCCTGCGCGCCGACTACGTCACCACCAAGGACATGATCTTCGACAAGATGCTCGAGGAGGCCTGGAACATCGGGCCGCGCCTGGGCGCCACCTACATGGTGACGAAGGACGGCCGGAACGTCCTCCGCGGCAGCTGGGGCATCGTCCACGACATGCCGCAGTCGATTTATATCTCGTCGATCGGCAGCACGCGCGTGGAGCAGACCGACTACTACGACAACAACCTCGATGGGACGTTCGAGCGGACCGTCGTCCTGCCGCCCAGCACGGCCCTGAACCAAAGCCGGGAGATCGACCCGAAGTTCCACCAGCCGTTCATCCAGGAAGGCGTGCTTGGGTTCGCGCGCCAGTTCCCTGGGCAGATGAGCGTGGACGTCACGGTCCTGCGCCGCAACTACAAGGACCGGCCGGCCCTCGTGGAGGTCAACGGCGTCTACGACGGCGTTGTGTTCAAGGGCTACAAGAACGAGGCGCTGAACGACGTCTTCCTGATCACGAACAACACCTACAACTGGTTCGTCTACACCGGCTTCGAAATGTCGGTTTCGAAGCGGACCAAGCGCATGCAACTGCTCGGCGGGTATACCCGCGGCTGGCAGCACCTCGACGGGACGTGGCAGCCCAACGATCCGGCCGCCTTCATCCAGCCCGAGGCGTTCGCCAACAACGCCGGTCTGGGGACCTGGCGCGGCAACACGTCCAACAGCCTTACGGGAACCTCCGACATCCGCAGCCCCTCGTGGCAGAAGCACGTCTTCCGCCTGGGCGGCAGCTACAACCTCCCGTGGGCCGTCACGCTCGCCAGCAATCTGACCGTCCTCTCGGGCCCGTTCTCCGGCCCCATCGTGACTCGCATCGCGGCTCCCGACCCACGGTTCGGGCCGTCGTCGGTAACGCTCTCTAATGGGCGGAGCGTCCCCAACCCGCTCGCGACCACCATCCGGTTCGCCTACTCCGACAGGGGCGAGGGGCAGCTGAAGACGCCGAACCTCGTGGTGTGGAACGCGAAGCTGCAGAAAGACATCCCATTCGGCGCCAGGAAGATCCAGTTGTCCATCGACGTCTTCAACCTCCTCAACGGCAAGGCCGACCAGCAGTTCAAGGACGGTGGCAACCAGTTGTACAGCGCCAATTACGGATTGAAGGACGGCGTCTGGCAGGGGACCAACCGGCAGGCGCCGCGCATCGGACAGTTGTCGGCGAGGTTCCAGTTCTAAGGGCAGGAGACCACGATTCCGGATTGCGGAAGCGGGCGCATTCCCGAACGAGCCGTGCGGAGCTGTCCGTCGGCAACGGCACCGAACACGACGATGCCCGCGACCAATCACCCTTCGCCCACACCGGAGGATTAGCGACCATGTGCACGACACGCCGCAGCTTCACGGCATTCGCGTTCCTCGTCTTCTCCCTGATGTCGGCTGCCGGACACGCCCAGACCCGGCGGCCGATGACGCTTGTCGACCTGATCGATGTCCCGAGGCTTGGGGATGCCCAGCTGTCCCCGGACGGCTCTCAGATTCTCTTCACGCGGGACCACGCGGATTGGAAGGCGAACAAGCGGGTGGCTCAGATCTTCCGCATCGACGCCGACGGGAACCGCGTCATCCAGATGACGCACGGAGAGAACGGGGCGTCGAACCCGCGCTGGTCGCCCGACGGCCGCACGATCGCGTTCGTGGCGAAGCGCGGAGGAGAGGCGGAGGAGGCCCAGATCTTCCTCATCGCCAACGAGGGCGGCGAAGGGCGGCCTCTCACCCGGCACGCCACCTCGGTGTTCGCCATCGCCTGGGCCCCGGCCGGCGACTGGATCTACTTCCTGGCGCCGGATCCCAAGACCGACGAGGAGAAGCAGAAGGACAAGCCCAAAGACGACGTGTTCGCCTACGACGAGAACTACAAGCAGCAACACCTGTGGCGCATCGACGTGACGCGCGGCGAGGAGCAGCGCCTCACGAGCGGCGACTTCTCGGTGGGGTCGTACCGGCTGTCGCGCGACGGCGCCCGCCTGGCCCATCATCGCGCGCCAACCCCGCTCTACGGCGACGCGGAGAAGAGCGAAGTGTGGGTGATGGATGCCGACGGGCGCAACGCCTCGCAGTTGACGAAGAACGGCGTGTCCGAGAGCGGGGCCGAGCTGTCGCCTGACGGATCGCAGGTGCTGTTCGTCGCCTCGGCCAACGATCGCTTCGACACCTACTACAACGGGAACCTGTTCGTCGCGCCGGTTTCCGGCGGCGCGGCCCGGCCGGTCGCCGGCGAACTCCCGTTCGACGTCAACGCCGCCACCTGGGCAAAGGACGGCCGCTCCATCTACTTCGTCGCGAACATGGGCGTGCACAGCGAGATCTTCCGGCTCGATCTCGCGCCGGCCTCGAAGCCTGCGCAGCTGACGAAGGGCGAGCACGCGATCATTGGGGGACAGTACTTCCCGGGACCCGACCGCTGGGTGCTGCAGCTGGATGAGGCGGCCAGGCCCGGGGAGATCTGGACGCTGACAGTTGGGACCGCGACCGCCGCCCCCCAGCGGGTGACAAAGGTCTTCGAGTACCTGGAGCGCGACTTCGACGTGCCGCGCGTCGAGGCGGTGCAATGGAAGGGCGCGGACGGAGCCACCGTCGAGGGCCTCCTGTACTACCCGCTCAACTACCAGAAGGGGACGCGCTATCCGCTCTGCGTGCAGACCCACGGCGGCCCGATGGCAAGCGACAAGTTCGGGATGGGCGGCGTCTCCAACTACGTGCCGGTCCTGGCGGCGAAGGGATACGCGGTGTTCAAGCCGAACTACCGCGGTTCGACCGGCTACGGGAACGCCTTCCTTCGTGACATGGTCGGGCACTATTTCCAGAACGCCCACCTCGACGTCCTGGCGGGCGTGGACCACCTCATCAAGCTTGGCATAGTCGATCCGGACCGGATGGTGAAGATGGGCTGGAGCGCGGGCGGTCACATGACGAGCTGGATGATCACCTTCACCGATCGGTTCAAGGCAGCCGCCTCGGGTGCCGGTGCGAGCAACTGGATCTCGATGTATGGGCAGAGCGACGTGCGCACGTACCGCACGCCGTGGTTCGGGGGCACGCCCTGGCAGAAGGATGCGCCGATCCCCGCCTATTGGGAGCATTCGCCGATCGCCCACGCCGCGAAGGTGAAGACGCCGACCATCTTCCTGGTCGGGCAGAACGACGTGCGGGTGCCGCCGCCGCAGTCGGTGGAGATGTACCGCGCGCTGCTGGCCAACGGCGTGCCGACGCACTTGTACATGGCGCCGCGCGAGCCGCACGGCTGGGGAGAGCTGCGGCACGTGATCTTCAAGGCAAACGTGGAGCTGGACTGGTTCGAGAAGCACGCGACCAGACGGCCGTACGTGTGGGAGCGGGCGCCTGGGGAGGGGAGATAGCTGGCAGCCCTGCGACTCGGCGCCAACGCGCCTCGCTCACGACAGGCTGAAATGGGGGTCGGGTGACGTTCGGGGTCGGGAGGGGTAGGTCACCCGACCCCGAATTCTGCACCAGAGGAGCGGGCGCATCGCCGAACGAGCCGTGCGAAGCTGGCCGCTCGCAACCAGGCGCCGCCGCTCCTGCATCCGATCGTAATTGAGCCCGCGAACCGCGTCCGAGTGTGGCCTGGGATGCGATCAGAAGAGGAAAAGCTGGAGTACGTTAGAGGCACTTGGCGCGTCTTGCTCGACGTTGAACGCTGATCGGTCGTCCGAGTGTCGATTACGGGAGAGACAACGCCAATCGCTCCACGTCGCGATAAGACTCCGCAAGCCCTCGCTATGAAGCCAACGCGTTTCGATCCTCAAACGATGGTGCTCGATGCGCCTCACTTCAAGAAGGTGATATACCTCGATCAGTTCGGCATCAGTGAGATGGTGAAGGCGCTCGACACACGTTCGAAGGCACACGCTCGCGTGAGCCGGTTCTGGCAACAGGTCTTCGAGGCGCTGGAGAGGGTCTGCAAGCTGCAGTTGGTAGTCTGTCCGTGGTCCCCTATCCACCGCGACGAATCGCTCGTCTCCCAGATGTTCGAGCCACTGAAACGGATGTATGAGCATCTCGGCAATGGGGTCGGGTTTCGTGGCCCCACCGAGATCGAACTGCGGCAGATCAACACGGCTCTCGTTGCCTGGCTTGATGAAAAGACGCCGGACCACGACCTGAATCCCGAACGAATCACAACTGGTTCACTGCACCGATGGCAAGGGCGGTACTTGGTGTCGGTCTCGATGCATCACCCGCCAGAGCAGGTAAGCGGCCTTCGCCAGCGGCGAAAGCGACTGAACAGGTCTGTGGCGCGTTCGTTCCACGAATGTCGACTATGCGCTGAGGATCGAATTCGATGGGTATCGAGAAGTGTTGCTCGGGGCCTATCAGGACACGGTGAATCGCGGGAACGAGCTGCTGCGCTGTATCAGGCCACGACGGGAGAAACGCTGCCCTCGCACATCGAGAATGTGGCTCCCCTAGTCGGACCAGGAAGCGGGCAAGTCACGCTCATTCTCGAAGTGTTGGAAGGACGCGGAATCGCTAAAGGGGAGATCGGTGGGATCCTGAGTGGCTTCCTCGACTCCGAGCACTTTCGGACCATGCCAATCCACGCGATTTCCACCCGCCTGTTCGCCGTGATCGCCCATGCAGCCGCGAACCACCAGAATAGGCCGCCCGATCAAGGCACGGCGAACGACATCGATCTCGTTTCGGCCTACTTGCCTTACTGCGACGCGATGCTCATCGATAACCGAACGCGAGCGATGCTGGAGAAGGGCGTGCCAAGGAAATACGCCCTGAACTATCCGAGCAGGGACGAGAACGACGGCTAAGCCAGCCCGTCTGGTGCGCCTCACGCCTGATTAGACGGCAGCTGACGGAATCCGGCTCTGAGCAGCCAATGCCGCCAAGAACAGCTCATGAACCCGCTCCGGCAGCGAGCGTCACCCTCCGCGCCTCGACCAACGCCTCCCATTCGCTCCGGTCTGCGCCGCAACGTCTACGCTTTCGCACTTTCCGGTTGCCGAGAGCGACAGACAACGAGGTAGTAGCCCACGTCAAATCCCAGCACGGTAACCGCATCAAGACTCACGAACTGCCACCCCTCCGGAGCCATCTGGTTCAGTCGCGCCTCGATCTTCCGGGCTTTGCTACGGCTCGTCAGGCAGAGCCAGTCCGTCACCACCCTGTATTCGGTTGTCACGGCATTGCTCCTTTGCAGTCGCTAGCAGATGTTACAGCAGAACCGGCCGCCCACACGCAGCCGAGCATCACTCCTAGCCGATTACCGGGTCGCTGACAGTCAGGCTGCATGATGCGGCACGCTTCGCGGAGGGTGAGTCTCCGCATGTGGATGTCCTCAGCCCACTTCTCAAACGCTGGGCTGACAAGGTAGGTCACGTGGGGAAAGCCAGCGCCATTGAGTGACAGATCCAGCGGGTGTAGACTTCTGCGAACTGGCGGGGTGTTACCTGGAGGATCGTCCCGATGACCCTGGCGAGCCACGTGATCACCATTTGCCTCTGCGGCTGCGCGGGCGTGTTCCTCGCAGGACGCTTCAGGCTCCCCGTGCCCTGGCACACGTGGGTGCTGCTGGTGCTGGCGGTTGTTGTCGGCAGTTTCGTCGGCGTTAGCACGCACGTTGTGTCGGTGTTAGGTTTTGGGATCCGCCTCAACGTGGCAATCGCGTCGTGCTCCCTGGGCATCTTGGTGGGGCTGTGGGCACGCCGCCGGAAGATCGCCGCAGCCTAGCGGTTCGCCGAAGAGGTCTGCTGCCAAACTGCCAGGGGCCGGTCACGCGACGAACCGCAGGCCCTCGATCTGGCGCAGCCACCCGTCGAGCTGGTTCCAACTGACGAAAATGTAGCTCACCACTTAAACCATATCAAACAACGGACTTGCCCGACGCTCTTCGCAATCTGCGATCCTGTGACCGCGGCCACGCGTACTGTTACGACGGCTGTCGCCGGGAGGGCCTTCCCCGTGACCGTTGCATGTGCAGAGGATTGTTGAGGGGCGGGACAGGCTGGCGCAAAGCCGAACGCAAGCACCACCAATGCGAGCAGATGGATCATTGCCTCGCCCTTCGGATGCCTACGCGAGTCCTAGCCCGAACATCGCGTTTGTATGCGGATCCTATCAATCGCGGAGCGCGACGATCGGATCCACCGCCGCTGCGCGCCGCGCCGGCAGATACGAGGCGGCGAGGGCGACGACGCCGAGTACGACAGGCACGGTTGCGAACGTCAGCGGATCGTAGACGTTCGTCTCGAACAGCGAGGCCTTCAGCAGCCTCGTGGCCGATATCGCTCCAACTGCCCCGACGCCAAGACCGATCGCAACCAGCGTCATGCCTTCACGCACGGTGAGACGCAGCACGCCGCTTGGCTGGGCCCCCAGCGCCAGGCGAACGGCGATCTCGCGGCGTCGCTCTGATACCGAGACAGCCAACACACCGTACAGCCCGATCGCCGCGAGCAGCAGCGCTCCGACGCCGAACCCTGAGACCGCGACCGCGCTGAAGCGCTGCGGCGCCGAACGGTCCCGCTCGAGTTGTTCGATGGTCTGCACATCCGAGAGCGCCAGCGCCGGATCCAGCTCGGCGACGATCGCGCGCACGGTCGGCGCAAATGTCACCGCATCCTGATCTCCGCGGATGCCGGTCATCATGCGCCTGCCCAGGTCGACGACCGGTGATGTGAGCAGGGCGTCGGTGGCTTGCGCGTAAGGAACGTAGACGTGGATGGGCGGGTCGCTTCCGGGCGGGCCATCGACGACGTCGCCTGCGACACCGATGACGGTGAGCCACGGAGCGGGGGATGCGGCGGTCAAACCCCACTTGAGACGCTTGCCCACCGGGTTCTCGCCCGTCCAGTAGGCGTCGGCAAGCCGTTTGTTGACGACCGCGACATTGCGGTTCTCGCGCTGTTCGTCAGCGGAGAAGGTGCGGCCGGCGATGAGCGGAATTCCGTACGATCCGAAAAAGTCCCCTTGCACCCAGGTGACGGCAACGGCCTGCTTGAGGCCGGGGCCGGTCGGGTTCTCGACGGTGGCCGCGCGCCGCTCGCCATCGGGCTCGAGCGGAAGATCGCTGGCAACCGACGCGGCACGGACGCCGGGCAGGGCGCGCAGCCGCTCTTCGAGCGTGCGATAAAACCATCGCGTGCGTGTCGCGTCGCTGTAGCCGGTGAGCGGCAGCCGCACCTGCGCGCTCAGCACGTTGGTCGTGCCGACGCCCGATGCGACCGTGACGAGGTTCCTGAAGCTGCGGACGAAGAGCCCGGCACTGACCAGCAGGATGAACGCGAACGCGACGCTCGTCACGACCAGCGTCCCCTGCACGCGGTGCTGCCGTCGTCCGCCGGTCGCGCGCGTGGCTCCTTCGCGCAGCAGATCGTGCAGATCCCGGCGAAGTCCGGCGGCGAGCGGCACGAGCGCGAAGAGCGCCGCGCTGCCGAGCGCGATCACGCTCGTGAATGCAACGACGCGCCAGTCGAGCGAGATGGTGCTGGCGCCGGGAAGGCTCGTGGTGGCTATCGCGGGGATCGCGCGCACGCCCCAATACCCGAGGACGAGTCCGAGCGCGCCCCCGAACACCGCAAGGATGAGGGCTTCGCTGAGCAGGACCTGGAACAGGCGCAGCCGTCCGGCGCCGAGCGCCGCGCGAACGCCGATGTCGCGTTGCCGCGCCAGCGAGCGGCTCAGGATCAGGTTCGCGACGTTCGCGCAGGTGACGAGCAGCACGAGTGCGACCGCACCGAACAGAATGAGGAGCGGACGCCTCGCCTGTCCCGACAGCTCCTCCCTGAGCGGCACGGCGCCGATCGTGATCTTCAGCGGGAGGTCGGCCGGGTAGTTGTCGCGAATCCGTATCGCGAGGGCCGAGAGGTCGGCGACGGCCTGCGCGGGCGGCGGCCCCTCGCGAAGCCGTCCGATGACGCTGAGGTTGTAGTTCGACCCCCGCGCCTGCCGCTCGGACGGCGTGAAGACGAGCGGCATCCAGACGTCGGCCGGCGTGGCGTTCGACGATGCGCCCCGCCGGGGAAACTCGAAACCGGCCGGCATCACGCCAACCACCGTGAACGGTTGGCGATCGATGGCGATTGTCGCTCCGACCGCCGAACGCCCGGCGAAGTGGCGCGTCGCCAGGCTTTGGCTGATGATGGCGACGCTCGACTGGCTCTGGTCCTCGTCAGCGAGGGACGTCCGGCCCTCGGCTGCTTTCACACCCAGTACGTCGAACAGCGACGAGGTGATCGTCGCAGCATCGACTTGTTCCGGCTCTCGGCCGCCCGACAGTTCGACGGTGGTCGTGCGATACGCGCCGAGGTTCGAGAACGACTGCTGGTACTGCAGCAGATCGAGATAGTCGGCAGGGGACACGCCGAAGCGGTCGCGGCCGGATCCCGGGATCGATTCGTAGATGAGCATGAGCCGCTCGGGATCCTGGAAGCCCAGCGGACGCACCAGCGCCGCGTTGACGAGCGTGAAGATCGCGCTGTTGGCGCCGATCCCCAGCGCCAGCGTGAGGATGGTGATGATCGTGAAGGCAGGCGCCTTCACCAGCGCGCGAAGTCCGTGACGCAAATCGAAGAGCAGCGATCGCATGACGGGTTCTCCGGGGGGAGCGATGGGGCCGGCGATACGCGCGGTTCGCGCCCGCTCCGCGGCGGCGTCGGAGGCGGTGAGCGGCACGGCGCGGAAGAGATCGCTCAGCGCGCGCCGCCAGGCGGACGCCCCTCCGCGCGAGCGCGCCATCTCCAGGAAATCGCTGTCCAGGTCGCGGGCGAAACGCTCCCGGAATTCGCGCGGATACGTGCGCAGCAGCAGCCGATATGTGGCGCGCGAGAATCGGTGTTCGCGCATCGTCACGATTCCCGCGGCACGAGCCGCTTCGCGCGCACCAGCGCGGCAAGACGGGAGAGCCGGCGTGCCTCGTCCTGCAGCGCCGCGCGCCCGGCCGGTTGCAACGCGAAGGTCCGCCGCCGGTCCCTGCGCGCGGCCGGCACCTCTTTCACGAAGCCCGACACTTCGAGCCGCTCGAGCGTGCCGTAGATCGTCCCGGGTCCCATCGCGATCCCCGACGACGCTTCGACCGACTGCATGATCGCGTAGCCGTGCAGCGGGCCCTCGGCGAGCGCCAGGAGGATGTGGAAGACGGCAGGGGTGAGCGGGATCGGCGTCATATTACAGTGGCGGAAATATATCCGTGACTGTAACAAAGGTCAAGCCGAACAGCTGGAACGTCGCACCGCGAACTGCGAATCGGAACTCAGTTCATAGTTCGAAGTGTCATCGAGCCCCGCCTGGAGGCGGCATTCGCGGTCTGCGTATCGGTGAGAAACTCCGTGAGCTTCGAGGGTGACGGCGAAACGGTTTCGCACAGGATTCGCACAATCCCGCCGATCAGCCACTCACGGCCGATCACACGTCACGCTCAGAAGTCTCCGAAAATCTGTTTAGGTAGTGGTGAGCCGCATTTCCCGAGTTGGAACCGCCTCGACGGGTGGTTGCGACAGGTTGAGGCGCTGCGACCAGCGGCGTGAATTGGCTCGATGCCCTCGCGGGTGAGGTCGTGACGGGCAACCGCGAGACCCTGCTCGACGGTGGCCACGTCGACCGAGATCTGGAACATGAAGCGGGTTCGGAGCCGATCGAGAACTTGGGCGGAGGCCGCGTGGGTCTCGTTCGCCACTTGCTGGGCCCAAGCGTAGGTGGGCCGCATCGTCTCGAAGATGGCTGCGGCCGTCAGCCCGCCCAGCGCGAGCCTCCCTGCGCCGCCGAGAAACGACCGCCGGTCGATG
>Ga0105104_10003758_pt1 | contig 10697 bp, 7 predicted proteins | sample PPLLaktember2015_3_FD_87034 | JGI IMG/M metagenome (GOLD analysis project Ga0105104, IMG submission 87034) | Freshwater sediment microbial communities from Prairie Pothole Lake near Jamestown, North Dakota, USA - PPLs Lake P7 Core (6) Depth... | ecosystem: Environmental > Aquatic > Freshwater >... | reverse complement strand
TGGCCCAACTGGCCCCGGATAATGCGGACCAGCTCTTCTCATCAGGAGGGTTGTCAGCGTATGTGGGGCGTATTAACAAAGCAGCTAACCGGCACTGAAACGAGGGTCAGCAAGATTCTCTGCTGCCAGGTTGAATGGATAGAGCAAAATGGCTCATGGAAAGTAAAGGAATTGCCTGGAACTGAATTTGAACTTGAAGCCGATATTGTCCTCTTGGCGATGGGATTTTTGCACGTCGCGCACGAAGGCCTGATTACAGAACTGGGTCTTGAGCTGAACAAACGAGGCGACGTGATAGTAAATAATTTTCAGACGAACCAGCCCTGGGTCTTCGCCGCAGGCGATACAATCAACGGCGCAACATTAGTCGTTCGCGCAATCGACAGCGGAAGAGTTGCCGCAGCGGCAATCGACAAATGGTTAACGTCGAGATAAATTTTGATCCGCTGTCGGCAGATTAACATCCTCAATTAGCTTTTTGCGGTATTGAATGTAGGCCTGGCGCATCGCCACGTATGGGTCAACGGCGGTCTTGAACAGCTCGTATTCCCCGATTTCAAACGAGTATTCGTTGGTGTATCTGACGGCGGTTATACCGATTGCGACCTCGGCGGGTTCCACGTAATAAACCGGATTGAGAAAGGCATCACCCACCCTGCCGGCGGCGTCGCGCAGGGTCGATGGCCCCATAAAAGGCAAAACGATATAGAAGCCGTCGCCCAAACCGAATTTCGCCAGCGATTGTCCGAGGTCTTCGTCTGCCGGCTCGAGACCGTATTTGTCTTTTGCCGGGTCTCCAAAACCGAGGACGCCGACGGTTGTGTTTATGCCGAACCTGTTCAATTCCCTGCCGGCGGCCTGGTTTTTACCCTGCAAAAGACAATTGACTAAGCGAACCGGGGTTTTGAGATTATCGAAGAAATTGCTGATTCCAATCCGGCCGGGAACGGGAACAACATCTTTCCACGTCTGCGCCACGGGTTTTATAACCCAGAAGTAAAGCACATCATTGAAGCCGAAAGTTACGCGATTTAGGCCCTCCAGCGGGTCAGCTATTTTGACCTCTTTGGCTTTGAATTCTTCTTCGAATTCGTCGAAGGTCGAATTGACATCGGCCTGAGTGGTAACAATGAGATTAGTATTGCCTTTGGGAGCAGGTGCGCAACCGCCTGCAACGAGCAAAATCAAAATCAAAAGATAATTTCTCATAGGTCCTTCTTGTGATTATTCATATTATTCCTGCCGTACGGCTTGAGTAACACTAACAATTGCGGCAGCAAAGTCAATGAGGCAAGTAACGCCACAGTAATGGCAAGCACCGTAAACAGGCCGAAGTAGATTGTGGGGATGAAACTTGACAGGCACAGGATGGAAAATCCGATAACCAGTGTTATCGTGGTATAGTAAATGGCGTGGCCGATGCTGTCATGCGAGCGCTGCAAGGCCGTAATGTAGCAGCCCGATGTATCAAGCTCGCGTCTGAACCTGTGGATGTAATGAATCGTGTCGTCATCGGCAAGGCCGACGCCTATGGCGGCAATCGTGATTGTCATCATATCCAGCGGGATATTCAGCCAGCCCATCGTACCCAGAACACAACTGACCGCCAGAATGTTCGGAAATATAGCGATGCAGGCGATTCGCAGGGAACGGAACAAAATTATAAATGCAGCCATCAAAGACAAGGTAGCGAAACCCATAGTTACAATCTGCGAGCCGAACAAACTCTGGAGCATATTGTTATAAAGGACCAAGGCGCCTGCCAGATGCACCTGCTCATCAGCGAAGGCAAACCTGCCCGTCAGGTCATCGCGGATTTTTTTCAGCATTTCGTTACGTTTGAGGGAATGGTCCGAATCCAGAACCCGCACGCTTAAGCGGACCTGGTTATTTTCAACGGATACATAGGGATTGACCAGCATTTGTCTCAGGCGGTCGGGAATCTTCTCGAAAAGCAGCGCCATTTCCACGTTATCGAGGGCCTTTCCGCCGTTGGCCGACTCAATCATCCTGACAAGAGTTACTATCGACAAAACCTTGCCCGTCTGTGGAAGGGCTTCGAGGTAATCGTGCACGGCCTTGATGCGGTCCATCTTTTCGGGGGTGAACCAGTATTTCGGATCCGAGGCCTTTTTATCGAATTCCCCGAATTCCTCGAAGGCGCTGTCGGTTTTGCCTTCATCGGCAACGGCTGCTTTCATTGCCTGTTTGGGGGGAAATTCCAGAACAACATCGAGAGGCGTGGTTCCTCCGAGTTGCCGGTCTATGAGTTCCATACCCTGATGAATCTCGGTAGTTGACTTAAAATAGTCGATAAAACAGTTCTCGACCTGCAGCCGGCGGATTCCGAAGATATTGATTAGCAGAAGGACCGCGCTTCCAATCACAATCAGCCGGCCGTAGCTGACCGTGAACCGGCCGAGCATCGGGGTTACAGACCAGTTGGTATTTCTCTTTGCAACGGGTTTATCTTTCGGCAGAAGAACAAGCACGGCGGGTAATAGCAGGAAAGGCACAATAATTGAAACCGCCACGCCGACGACCATAATATAGCCGAAACTGATAACCGGACGAATATCGCAAAAAACAAGAGACGCAAAGCCGGCCATAGTGGTCAGGCCTGAATACACACAAGGGCGAATCATCGAATGGATTGCGGCAAATATTAAATCGTGATGAGAGGCATCGGGGCTTTCGGCAGCCAGCTCTCTGTATCGCACCATCAGGTGAATGGTCATAGCCAGCGTGATAATCAGTTGCAGGGAGATAAAATTGGAGCTGATTACAGTTACTTCCCAGCCGAACCAGCCCAGAAAACCCACGGTCCAGATTACCGAGACCACGCAGACAAGCATCGGGATGATGACCCAGTAAATCCTGCGGAAAATGACCGCGATGACAAGCACTAACAGTAAAAACACGATAGCTCCGAAGATGCGCAGGTCGCTTTTGATGAAGCTTATCATATCGTCGGCAATCATACTCATACCGCCGAGAAACAACGAGCCGTCCGGGCGGTAGTTATCCATAATCGAGCGTATAACAATAATATCGTTGTGTCGCTGCCTGCGAACCTGGTCGCGATACTGAGCGAATTGCCTAACCACTTCTTTAAGCTCGACCTGCTCAGCAGAGGTCAATACCCCTGCCTGTTTTTTATTATGAAAGTTGTTTCGCCTTTGCCGGAGGTCTTCGTATCGCTGGTCTTTGGGGAAGGTAATCAGAATAGCCGTGGTTTTAAGGTCGGAGCTTACCAGGAGGTCTTTGTATAGCGGGCTTTCCCTCAGCTCGTTTATAGCCAGGGCTTTATCCGCGTCGGGCGATTCGAGGGTTCGGGTAGTGGAACCCATTTCTTTAAGAGGAACCGGCGGGCTTAGCAAAAGCGGCACATCCAGAATCGTCAGCACCGACTCGACGCTGTCGAGTCGCTTCAAGTCATCCCGAAGATGAGCCAGCAAGCCCAGTGTTTTATCCGAGAACAGGTCCTCTTTGGGTCGAAACGTCAGGACAAGCAAATCATTGTCCGCATAGCGGGAAGCGATAAGGCGGGAATACCTGAGCGTTTTGTCGTTTTCGAGGAGCAGCGTTTCCGCGGAGGCGTCGAGTTTGAAGTTCCTGGCCTGAAAACCGAGAAAAGCCGTTATCGCGAGGATGCAAATAATGACAATGGCGGGTTTTTTAAGAACCAGCCGGTTGAAGAAGAAATGCACCACTAAGTGGATTTTATTCATTCTTAGTTATACGTCCGACAAAGCAGGCCGGATTTAGTTAACCGGCTGTTTTTCCGCCAGCCGGGCCAAAAGGTCTTCAACGGTTCCCCTGCTGAGTATATCGTCAAATTGAGCCCTGTAGGTCAAAAGAACGCTGACCCCCTCGATTTCCACGTCGTAAATCTTCCAGCGGCCGTCCGCTTTGCGAAGCTTATACAATAATTCCACCATCCTTTCCTGCGACACCATCTCCATCGGAATCCAGACGGTTCCCTTCCTCGACTCAACGGGCGGTTTGAACGCGGCCACGTCGTTATTATACAGCGATATTTTCTCACGATACGTGGTTCTGAGCTTATCGACGAATAATTTTGCAAATTCCTCCCGCTGGTTTTCGTTCAATTTTGACCAGTGTTTTTCGCCCAGCGCCAGCTTTGCCATCAGCTCAAAATCAAAGGCCGGGGTAATAATCCTATCAATTTCGTCCGCCTTGGTTTGCTCATTGATGTCCTTGTTCTGCAAAACGATCGCAACGGCATCCCACTTTTCGCGTAATAATTCGTTGGCATCGTTGGTGTCTTTTACGCCGGAATCCGGCCGGGCCTGAGCCGCGCCTGCCAGCAGGACAATAATTCCCACTATAAACCTGTGTTTAACCGATACCTTCATAACCACACCAAAACCATAATCAACCGTATTAATATGCAAACGTTCCTAATAAGGTATTCGACATTATTATAAGAAAATTACAGCACCTGAGAATAAAAAAAGCCCCTGATTTTCGCAATCAGGGGCACTTTTGGAAAGGATATGCCAAATTTCCCTAAGTTTATTGAATCCCGATATAATCGGGTTTTATGGTAAAACCACTAAGATTGTATTACTCGGCATACTGACGCCTGCCGCGTTTGCCGCCTTTACGCGGAAAATCAATCTTGCGTTTGACGGCTGTTCGATAACGTGGGCTTCCGTATTATAAGTTGTCTGAACAAGTATCCACGGCCCGAAATTGCCGTCCGGCAGTTTTTCGCATCTTTCGACCAGATAGTTCCGCACAGCCCCGCCGCCATCGGTCGGTTTTTCCCAGGCAAGCCATATCTCGCCTGTTCCTTCCGCAGACGAGACAAGCTTTATCGGAACGCCGGGCGCGACAATAGGAGTAGGAGTGCTTCTCGGCCCCCATCCGATTTCGGCTAAATGTTGCGGCGCTGTTTTGCAGTCCATCTCGGCCTTTGTCAGGTCATCTTTCATCATTTCGACTAAGGTATCGAGATTTTCATCCTTAACCGCCGTCATTACCTGCAAATTTCCTTTTGAGACATCCTGGTCTGATTTTGCCTCCCTGTAAGAGGACAACTGCGCCTGTAATGCGGTCAACTGCGCGGGTGTTACCGAAGGGAAATCGCCCGGGTGAGCCGTTAATCCTGTTACCATAAAATCTGCAAGAGCTAATACAGCAGGTTCGGTAGTTGGAAAGATCGCCATGTCTGGACTCCTTGATTAAAGGTAATTTAATTGTTCATCACGAAGACCCCAAGACACGATGTTTGCGATAAGGATTATTTATATGAAGATGAACGTTTCTCAATGAAGCCGACTGCAATAATTGAGCATTTCGACGATGACGGAGATACAACATATGATAGGCCTGACAGGATTACTAAAATATATTACGACGACCGTGGTAATACTTCGCAAAAAAGGGTTTATGCAGATGACGTTAATTTCGTTCTCACCGAATACCAATATCATCCAAAATACAATTTCCCCATAAGGCAGACCTCCTGGCAACAATACTGTATAGAAACAGATGGCGTAATTATCAAGCCCGCAGCCAGCCGCAAAGTCGAGCAGCTTTGGATTTACGGCAATGCCGACGGGACGCCGAATGCCGACGGTGCATATCTGGTACAGCAAAAGACGCTGCTTGATTCAGCAACGGATAACTGGGCTGTTACAAAATATACTTATTATTCTAATGGACGGCCAAAAACCGTAGAAAATCCCTCAACGCCGGGAAAAGGGAGTTATTTTCTTTGTGACGATAAAGGTCTTGTAACCAAGGTCTGGGAAGGGGTTGATATAACTTCAGGTGAACCTGCCGCTTCTCCTCAAAAAAGATATTTTTATAACGGTCTTGGCAGAGTAGAACTACAGGGCGATTCTCTGGGACAGGTCAGATCATATGAATATTACAATATTGGAAATATCGCCTCGATTAAGACCTATGACGATTCGACAGCTATGACCCGAAGCGATTTTATGACTACTTCCTATTCCAGCAGAAATGATTTTATCAAGTTAAACCGGTATGATTTCTATGATCTGCACGGCAACTGCTGGGCAGAACGTCTCGAAAGCGGCGGTGAAATTGGACATCACTATTGGCATAATGGAAAATACATTATGGATGGAACAAGTGGATATGCATATCCCGGGGGAGCGGTAATTTCGGCTGTAATATACCCATATCCTTCTCCGGATGGTCAAATGCGGGGAACACTTATTGGTGGTCATGGAGGTTTAGGTCCAAATTATGACCTTATTCAGAGAGATTATTTTTATGATTCAATGGACAGGGTAAGCCGCAAAATTACTAAAGCCGGTTCTAATCATGGAAATAATACTTATGACCCGCCAGCATGGCTGTATAAAGTTGAGGATTTCAATTATTACGGTAGCGGCAAGATAAGAAATGAAAAGGTGCGTAATATCATCATTGGTACAGGAATTTATGAATCAAGATTGGAAAAGAATATTGATTATTTTTATGACAGTTTGGATAGATTGATAAAGAAAGTTGAAGACCCTAATCCAGACCCGGCTTTAGGGCTTAATTTAACCGTTCGATACGGTTATGATTCGGCGGGAAATAATACTTATACTGTTGACCCACTTGAAAATATTATTTTTACCGATTTTGACCAGGCAAACCGTGAAAAATATAGTTATTATCCCAAGGCGGTTGTCTATTATCCCGGCACTACGAATATCGACGTGGATTCCAGCCGGGCAGATTTAAAACTGAAAAAGAAAACAGAGTATTTTGCAGACAGCAAGGTCAAATCAGTAATTCATTATGATAGAGATGGCACAACTATTCTTACAAAATCGGACTTTACCTATGACGACAGGGGCAGGATAGAAACCGTCAGTCAGGATATTGCGCAGGGCCAAGCCCCTGCCGTTACAAGGTATGAATACAGGGACGCCGGTCAGGAATTCACCGATTCCTTAGGCAATAAATATCATAATAAAATTACAGACGCCACTAATAAGGTTACATTGATTGCCCTCGATGTTTATGGTGGAACGAAAAGAACCCTATATCCGACCGGCCACTATGAAAATATTGAAGAATGCCTTGAATATACTTGGAATGGATTGAATGACTGGGATGTAACTGCCAATGAAGTTCGTAAAACAACAGGCCAGCTTGGCGGCTCTTCACAAACGATTGTCAGTAAAAGAGGCGACTGGGGAGAGATAACAAAGGTGGAATACCCGGATGAGGGCTATTTGGAATTCGATTATTATATGGTGGGCTTCGAGGGTCTAAGAAAACTTTGGCATGCAAGAGATTACAGGACAGCCGTTGATAAACCAACATCTGCTCCCTCTGATACGCTCGAGTATGAATATGAGTATGATTTAAGGACAGGTAATCTTGATGAATTTATAGTTACTGAAAACAGCATTGTTCAATATACTATCGATTATGAGTCGCAAGTTGCATATCCCGGCCGGAAAAAAGATGTCCAGGTTATCCTGCCCGTATTAGGAACTTTTTATCATGTACTCTATGACTATGATAAAGCGGGTCGGCTTACAGATGTCTGCGACACGTTAATGAATATCAATCAGAACTTAATAGCCGGTTTCGAGTATGACAAAAACGGCAATCGCTCTAAGATGAAATATTATCGTAGCGCAAGCCGGACCGGCGATATTACCACTATTAATTACACATATGGCGCTTGCAGTTGTTCGTGTGATAATATGCTGACAAGCTTTACGACCACAGGCGGACCTACTTTCAGCTTTGACGCGACTCAACCCGGCGATATTGATGGTCTCGGACGGCTGCATCATTGCAGTGAAACAATAACAAAAAGCAACTGGAGTCAGGTAACACACGACTGCACGTATAATTATGATATGCTTTCGCGTTTGACTTATGCTAAAATAACCGACGTGGCCCCTAAGCCGTATTTGGAATATACGAATACTTATGATAATGCAGGCAATCTGACGGATTATATTTATAATGAAGGAGCAGGCGATATAACAAAAACCTATTCATTTAACGGAGACCTTGTAACGGGAGATAATACGGGTAAATCAGTGAACTGGGACGAAAACGGGAGACAGACAAGCCAGCTTAATACCGTACCGGCAGATTATTCTCTTGAGTATGATTATGAAGGCAGATTACGAAAAGGCCTGCTCGGCAATGCAAACAGCCGTATCGAGGCCAAATATACACCCGATGGAGTCAGGGTAAGAAAGAAAAAGATAGTGGATGGCGTTACGGTTTACAATCACAAATATATTGTGGATGTATTCGGCGGGGTTCCGGCTATATTGCTCGTGCTTGATGCCGATAATACCGATTTGACATTGAAAACATATATTCACGCAAACGGCCAGGTTCTGGCACAGCACGACGGCGATTATACCGCAGGAAGATTATTCTATTTGCATGACAGATTAGGCAGCGTTCGTCAAATCATTGATTGCGGCGGGGCTGTGTGGAATAGCTACACTTATGACCCGTGGGGATTACCGGTCGGCAATGAAACACAGGAAGCGATAAGCAATCTGTACCGTTATGCCGGATACGTCTGGGACTCTGAAATTTCGCAGTATCATTGCTTCCGCAGACAATACGACCCCGTTCTCGGTAGATTTACCACAAATGATCCCCTTGCGGGCCATTTCGAAGACCCGATGTCGCTTCATAGATATCTATATTGCTCAAATGATTCCATAAATAGAAGAGACCCGAGGGGTGAAGCCGGTGAATGGGTATTTCGCACTATTGAAGGAGTAAGCTCTTATTACGAAGCATTGAATATGGGGCTTTCGATAACGATTGACCCGGCTGATATGTTGATTTGGCTTCCCGAATTAAATGATTACAGAGAGTACCTATTCAGCGATTGGAGAATAAATAGGCCGTTTAACTGGGCAGTATATCTTCCAACAGATGTACAGCGATTCTTTTGGTTGATGATTGGAGATCCAGCGGCTGCCGGTGAAGAACTTCTTTCAGTATGCGATTGGGGAGGACTGTACGGATGTCTGCGCCCTACGCTGATAAATGCAGGACTATGGAAAGGGGGGCAAGTGATAAGTTGTTTTATTTGCGGTGCATCATCGGGGAATCCTATCGTAAAAGCAGCCTCTTGTGGTATATGTGAAGCATTAGCGATAGTAAATGGTAAAGAATGGCTCAATGCTGTTAAAATGATCAACAACCTGAATACAGTACGTACGTGTATGCGTGACAATTGTGGTAAAAATAATTGAAATGATAAATAATTGATTTTAATGAGTTCAATATATGAAAGTGCGTGAGATGACATATATTATTATTACACATATTATCATCTATATATTCATTTTCTTATTCATATATGTCCCTTTTGCTGTAACAGAAAGAGACTATGCCTATTATTCTTGGAGAGTAATTATTCCACAAAAAACAATCAATATAATTATTCTTGCTCTGTTGATAATAACCTGTCCATTGGCTTCTATAGCTTACGAACTTGATAGGCGAAAAGCAAAAAATAAACAAAGTGATTCTTCGACAAAAACAGCGGACAAATGAGCTTATTGAGTAATTACTCGGAATATTATTATGTAGTTATTACTGGGAAGGTAAATTGTGCAAATGCCGGGTAGGTTTTAGGATTTGGCGAGACCTTGAATCAATTTATGAATAAAAGCCATTTAGTTCAAATTGAGACAAGTTCTTTGATTCTACAGCCCAAAATCCTATCTTGCTGCGGTTTTACGAGATTCTATAGACCAGCTTAACTGTGTTGCTTTTTTAAAATCATTACACCAAAGCCAAGTAGAAAAAGCGTGGCTTGCCGTTAGTGTAACGTTGTTTCTGTAAATTGTGTATGTCAAGGCGATTGGCTGAGCGGAGGCGAGCGCAGCGAGCCGGAGCGAAGCCAATCGCGAATTCGCTTGAAAAGGCGGGTTCGTCCCGTTCTCCTATAAAGGTTTTATCAACAATCTTTTTAAGGAGAAAACAAGATGGCCCGCCAAAACAATGATAACAAGCTGGATGCTGTAATGGAACTGCTAATTGAAAACGGTTTCGATGGGTTAGCGGAGGTGCTGCGAATCCTGCTCAACGAAGCGATGAAAATCGAGCGTGACGACGCCCTGGGCGCTGCTTTGTATGAACGAACCGACAATCGCAGGGGTTACGCCAACGGCTACAAGCCCAAGACCGTCGATACCCGGATAGGCAGATTATGTGTGGATGTTCCGCAGGTCCGCGGCGACGTGGATTTTTATCCCTCATCGCTGGAAAAGGGCTGCCGCTCAGAGCGGGCGTTGAAGCTTGCCATTGCTGAAATGTACGTAAAGGGAATATCGACGCGCAGAGTAACAGATGTCCTGGAGAAAATGTGCGGACTGGATATAACAAGCGTTCAGGTATCCAGGGCAGCTCAAATGCTGGACGATCAGCTCACTAAATGGCGTAATCGTCCCCTCGGAGAATACCCTTATCTTATGCTTGACGCGCATTATGAGAAGGTGCGTAAAAACGGCTCTGTAAGGGATTGTGCGATATTTACGGCCATCGGCATAAACAACGAAGGAAAACGCGAAGTATTAGGCGTAAGCGTATCTTTAAGCGAAGCGGAGCCGCACTGGAGAGCATTTTTGAAAAGTTTGAAAAGCAGAGGCCTCAACGGCGTTAAATATTCCGTCAGCGACGACCACGACGGACTTAAGAACGCA
>Ga0105104_10003756_pt1 | contig 10700 bp, 4 predicted proteins | sample PPLLaktember2015_3_FD_87034 | JGI IMG/M metagenome (GOLD analysis project Ga0105104, IMG submission 87034) | Freshwater sediment microbial communities from Prairie Pothole Lake near Jamestown, North Dakota, USA - PPLs Lake P7 Core (6) Depth... | ecosystem: Environmental > Aquatic > Freshwater >... | reverse complement strand
GTCCTGGCAGTTATCGCGCTGATAGCTATGGCGGCTACTTTGTTCCTATTCATCCAGAAGAACAGGGCATCAAAAGACCCCATCAGATCGGTAAAATACTATAATATGATGGAAAAGCGCAGGCTCTTAATTAGGAAGGTTACAGGAAGGGACAGACTGGAGGTCCTGTTGGGAAAGACCCAGATTAAGGATGTTAACTTGGGGAGGCAAACGGTCATGAGGCCGGGTCATGTCGCGGCCCCAGCTAGGGCAGGACCGTTCCTTCCCCCACCATCTGGAATGATGCAACCACCAAGGCCTCAGCTCCCTCCGGCCCAGCCGATGCATGTCCAGGCATATCCAAGACCCCCTTCCAGACCTTGAAAGGTCAGGTCCACGGCAAATGCTCCTATTCATGGAGTTCAGAGCTAAAGAGCTTTGATAAGAGCAAAGATTAATAATAATGAAAAAAAGACCATAGCCTATTTATATAATAACCAGAGAGCAATATACGGTCATAGGCAATATATGTCCATTGCGTCGGAGGCTCAAAGATGAAAAGGGTACTCGTTATAATGCTATTGGGTATCTTGACCGTGGTATCCTTCACGGCATTGACCATCGAAAATGGTAGCAGTGAGGTCACGAAGGTATTCTACGATGATACGACCAAAGAGGGTCAGGATGGCAAGGTCATAGATATCCCACTTGAGGGGGGGTCTGATTCCAGTCTTTATTTCAGGGTTGGTTTGAACGTCCCTATATCTGAAGCTCATCTGAACATCTCAACGCACATGATAGACCAGGGGACCGCTACCACGGAGCCCTTCGTGGATGTCGGAATAGATAACAGGGTAGATTGGAAGTACAGCGGAACGGGTTACGGTAAGTTCGGGGACCAGAAATATTTCTCTGACGGACTGGTCAGGAAATCCTTCACTTTCGCATCCGGGTCGTCCAATTCGGACGGGAATGTCCTAATTCCCAGGAATGCCGAACTGATCTCTGCGGATATGGACATGAGGGGTAGGTTCAGGTCAACTTCGATCTCCAATTATCAGATCGAGAAGGACCCTGCAACTATATCATTGAACGGCCATTCCGTCAAAGAAGGAGACATGAACGGGGATGGGTACCTCGATGTCGTCATATCCGATACTAGGAACAGCAGGATCATCTGGTTGGAGAATCCGGATGGGAGCACAACGGCAGATTGGACGCTCCATCTCGTATATAGCGGCTCCTATGCCTCCAACTGTTATTCGCTGGATGTAGGTGACATCGACGGTGACGGCGACCCGGACATAGCCGCCACTTCCTACAGCTCATATTCGGTCTCATGGTTTAGGAACGATAATGCCGGCAATACATGGATCAGATGCACCTTTTTCACCAGTTTCTATTATGCGGGCATGGTGAAGATTGCCGATATGGACAGGGACGGGAACCCGGACCTTGTGGTCTGCTCCTATTTCTATTATTACTATTACTACAATTACCCGTTCGTCCAATTGTTCAAGGCCCCTGCCAATCCGATGTACAATGGGACAGTCAACCCTGGTGGTGCATCATCGGCCTGGACGAATTACAAGATCGCTGGCGTCTTATCGAACTACTATTACGAATACACCTATTTCGCTTTCGATGTTGGGGACCTCAATGACGATTCTTATCTCGACGTTGTCATCGCGATCACACCCCAATACTCTCCCACGTACTATGCTAACCAATTGTTGAGGTTCCTGAACCCAAAGACCCTTTCGACCTCTACATGGTCATCTCAGAACATAGATTCAAATCACAATGATGTTCGTACTATAAATATCCTGGATATCACAGGGGACGGCCTCAATGATATCCTAACAGGATCATATGCAGGGAACGTGATCAATGTCTATGAGAACTCCAATTCGAACAAAGGTAGCTCATGGACCAAGAGAGGTCTAATAAGCGTTACCAATCCATTTTTCATAAGGACTAGGGACTTCAATGGGGATAACAAGACCGATATCATAGTTGGAGGCGGCAGCGGTGTCTGCGAGTTTGCCGTATATACACAAGGTTCAACATATACGAGCTGGACCAAGAACAGTGTAACAACGGCGGTCATAAACCCCATTGCCTTTGCCATACTTGATCTCGATAAGGACAATGATCTCGACTTCATGGTCGCTGGAACAACAGGGTCTCAGCTTGTCATAGTACAGACCCTATCCAAGAGCCCTGCGACCTTCAATATCCGGTGGTTGGCTGACGGAGGTGTCAAGGATATCAGGGACATAGATTTCACGGACTTGGATGATGATGGTGATATGGATATGGTGCTTTGTGCCTATAGCACAGGGTGGATAGGCTGGTGGGAGAATGATGGCACACCCTTCAATGGGGCCGGAGGGCTTTTCAGGATAGGGGCCATAGGGAATGCCATAAAGATAATGTTCGCAGATGTGGACGGCGATGGTGACAAGGATGTTGTGGGATTATCCTCATCAAGAGTTCTCTACTGGTGGGAGAACACAGGGAACCTAAAAGCGGCATGGCCGGGACGCCAGATCGCCAACAACATCGATTCACCTTACGGGATGTATGCAGGAGATTTTACCGGTGATGGCAAGGCAGATGTGGTGACATCGTCCTATGTCGGTTACACCAACTGTTATGTGAGGCTCTATAAATGCCCTACGAATCCTCTGACTGCCGGGAACTGGCAGTACAACAACATTGCTACCGGTCTGTCCTATCTAAAGAACTGCTGGGCGGACGATATGAACCTCGATGGTGACCTGGATGTTCTCATAGTTTCCGGAGCATACGGGTCGGGTTCCGCGGCCATATTGACGAACCCATTGGGGTCGAAGGACCCCATGTCCGGGACCTGGAGCGCAACAAGCATCGATTCCAGTCTCTATTACCCGGAAGATATCAAGTCCATTGATATCACCGACGATGGTTATCCCGATGTAGTACTCACCGGTTCCTATTATTATTCACAGGTATATTGGTACCAGAGTCCCCTGGGTGACCAGGTCAATAGCTGGGTCAAGAGGAGCATAGATTCCTTTCAATATTCATGGAACCTGGAAGTAGGTGATATAGGAGGGGACGGATATGCCGATATCTTGCTCAACCAGGGGTCATCTTCATCCCCTACTGCCCTTTTCTGGTACGAGGAACCTGTGGATTATACAGCAAGCTGGGCAAAGACATCCCTTGGCAGTCATTCAGGGACGTGGGGTCTGGGGATCGCCGATCTTGAGGGTGACGAGGTCGAGGAGCTCATTTCCACATCGAGATCATTGGATGAGGTGCGTGCCTGGAAGATAAATGCGGCCTTCCCCAGCAATGTGGGGCTGGATGTCGGCAACGATGAGGCCTCAAATGACTGGTACAACAGCGGGACCCTCAAGGGAAAAAGGTCAGTCGATATCAAGCAGGCCTTGCAGGATATCATAGATACCGAACCTACCTCGGTAAAGATAACCCCTGATAAATGGGGTACAGAGATGATATCGGTCCCGTTCCAGATAACAACCGGGACCGCAGGAAGGGTCCAGATGGAGAACATCAGGATAACCTATGAGGCAACGGTGACCATAGAACAGGACGGGAACGGAAACTCACTCTCAAAGGTCCTCGACAGACTGATACCTGATTACACCTCCGAAACGGAGGACCTGATGAGGATCTATGTCCGGGTCGGGTCCGAATCCAAGGGCAGTCTTTATGTTGATTCCCTCCATGTGGAGTACAATGCCATACCAAAACAGATCAAGAACCTACCACCGATCACCGTTGACGAGGAGACCATCACGGTGCTCCCGTTCAATCTTGAGGATCATTTCAAGGATGATTACACCGAGGCAAAAGACCTGGTCTATTCCCTTAGATTGTCCGGCCAGAACGCCAATAAGGTCTCTGCAAGGGTAGTTGAGAACCAGATAGTCCTCGACACTACCGTGACCAAGGATTTCTATTCGCGTTCCAGCGAACCCTATGACATATATGGCAGACTACAGGTCACAGACGGTGGTGGGCCCAATGGCGTCCCTTCAAGGACGTTGACTCTAAAGGAATTCCCCATAATCGTGAGGAATGTCAATGACCTTCCCCGCAACACAGGGAACAAGCTAACAACCCTCTATGCTTGGGAAGGTAAGGAAACTGTCGTTGTGGACCTGGACGACCACGACCTCTTCATGGACGTCGATGGTGACCCGATCCAGTTCCATCTTGAACCTAGGTTCGGTCCCACTTATAACGAGAGCGCGCTGTTCAAGATCTTCTGGACCAAGTCCACGAACGAGCTTACGGTATCCCTCTCGGAATCGTCAGATTGGACGGGAGAGGTCGAGGTCAGGATGTACGCCTACGACCAGGTCCTCATCCCCTCGATCAACAGTCGGGTCGACTTCGTCGTCGAGGTCTTGAATATAAATGATCCTCTTTCCTGGTCGGCCCAGATCCCGGTCCTTGAGATAGAAGAGGACAGTTCGCATTCACGAGCGATCGAACTCACTCAATACGTTTTCGATCTGGATACCCCAAGGCGCGATATAGATATCGATCTGATCAGACAGACCAACATCTCGTTCTACTGGGTCGGCCTAGAATACCTTGACAATGGCCTTGTCTATCTGGCCTTGGAGCCAAGGATAGAGAACTGGTACGGTTGGATAGATGTTACCCTGTCCGCCTCAGATGGTGAGTTCTCCAGTGTGGTCATGATGAAGGTCCATATCCTCCCGGTAAATGACCTCCCTGCGATATCGATAATCGAACCGCTAGAGAACGGCAGGGTGGGGGGCACGGAGTTCTCCATTTTAGGTGAGGCCTTCGATGTTGAAGGTATCCAGTGGGTCGAGGTGTTCTTTGAAGGTATATGGCACCGTACCCGAACGACCTACTCATGGGGCTATACGCTCAAGACCCCGTCCTATTCCGTACTTACCGAGGACATACCTCTGCAGGTCAGGGTCTACGATGGTTTCGAGTATGCCTATGCCTATGTCAATATTACAGTGCTCCCCCAGTCCCTCGAAATGGATCCAGACTATGACGATGACGGGTGGCCGAACAATATGGACAAGTTCCCATATGATCCAATGGAATGGAAGGACTCTGACAGGGACGGTGTAGGGGACAATATGGACGAGTTCCCTTTCTCTGCGATATGGTGGCAGGACTTCGATAAGGACGGATATGCGGACCAAGCGGACACACATCCTTACGACCCCGAAATGTGGAACGATAAGAACGATGACGGAAGGAACGATGACCTCCCGCCACCGCCCCCCAGAGAGACCAGAACGGAGCAGAAGAACGATAGTATGATAGTAGTGGTCCTCTACGTACTGGCCGTCCTAGCACTATTGGCGGTCATCCTTTCTAGCTATCTGTTCATAGTCAAGCTTAGGGCTTCCAAGGACCCCAGGAAGATGGCCAAGTTCTACAACAGACAGCAGAAATGGAGGATGAGGAGGCACGACCTCTTGGAAAAGCTTCCGCTCGCATCGATGACCTACCAAACGGCGGAGAGAGGCCCCATCCGACCCACTATCGGGTCAAAAGGTCCTTACCAGGATTTCAGACCGGCCCCAGTACAGGTTCAGATGTCCTCACAGCTTGCGCAGACGAAAAGACCCTCGCTTCCGCCAGCCCAGAGGCCCCCGGTCGGTAAATGAGCGATAAGGGACATCATAGTCAGTTGCCTTGGGACCCTGACCTATCCTCCTCTATAGCTTAAAATAAATATTGCGTGTTCATTGCACCTGAGGTATGGTTCCTTGATGGGGGTGCCCGACAGATGCTCATGGACGACCTGATATATTGTGGAGCACTGCGCTTCGGTGATTTCACACTGACCTCCGGGGCAAAGAGCAGGTACTATGTCGATATCAAGAGGGCCTCTTCCGACCCTGCCATCCTCAAGAGGATAACGGAAGGTTTCATGGTCCTGGATTTAGAGGCCGACAAGGTCGCCGGTGTTGAGCTCGGAGCCGTTCCTTTGATAGTGGCTTATTCTCTCAATAAAGGCATACCGTTCATAATAATCAGGAAAGGTGACAGGGAACACGGCACAAAGAAGAGGATAGAGGGAGATATCGTTCCAGGTGAGAGGATACTGCTCCTTGAGGACGTGGTTACGAGCGGTGGATCGGTTTTAAGGGCGGTCGATGAGCTGGAATCGGCAGGTGCCAAGGTCGTCGGGATAATATCCGTCGTGGACCGAGAGGAAGGTGGGACCGATAGGGTCAGTGCAAGGGCTCCGTTCACCGCTCTGGTCAAAGCCAAGGACCTGCTTGAAGAAGCGAGCAGAAGAGGATACTGATAGGTTACGGATAGGTGTGGTGCCCAGCCATGTTGAAGGTCCTTGTGATAGGTTCGGGAGGAAGGGAGCACGCCATCGCCTGGAAGCTCAGGAAGAGCCGATGGGTGAGCAAGGTGATATGTGCCCCTGGGAATGCTGGCACCGGAAGGATAGCCGAGAACATTCCCGTCAGGGATAACGACCTCAAGGGTATGGTCGAGCTATCCCTTGCAAAGGAGATAGACCTGGTCATCGTTGGTCCAGAGGCACCTCTCGCTCAGGGTTTGGTCGATATGCTCGAGGCCAAGGGCATAGGGGTGTTCGGGCCAACGAAAGAGGCCTCGAAATTGGAGAGCTCCAAGGTCTTCTCAAAGAGGTTCATGGTCAGGAACAGGATACCGACAGCCCGGGCCGAGGCCTTCGATGACCTCAAAGACGCAAGAAGGTACGTAAGGGACATGGGCGGTCCAACGGTCATCAAGGTGGACGGTCTTGCGGCGGGGAAGGGAGCGTTCCCCTGCGAGACCGAGATAGAGGCCTACAAGGCCTTTGATAGGATATCCACGGGCGAGTTCGGAGCCTCAGCAGGAAAGGTCCTTGTGGAGGAATACCTAAGAGGCGAGGAAGCATCCATCCTGGCCTTCAGCGATGGCAGGACCATCGTTCCTTTGGAATCGGCCCAGGACCATAAGAGGGCCTACGACAACGATACGGGGCCGAATACTGGCGGGATGGGGGCCTGCTCACCTGCACCTGTGGTCACAGAGGAGATTTCTTCAAGGGTCTTCGATGAGGTCCTTCTACCGACAGTGAGGGGGATGTCAAAACTTGGAACACCCTACAAAGGCCTTCTCTATGCTGGTCTCATGATCACTGATGATGGTCCTAAGGTGATAGAGTTCAACTGCAGGTTCGGGGACCCGGAGGCCCAGGCAGTAATACCCAGGCTTGCGACCGATTTCGTCAGGCCGCTAAAAGCTTGCTGCGATGGGGAACTGGACCGTGTGACCCTTCGATGGTCCAGGTCGAGCAGCGTCTGTGTCGTGATGGCATCCCAGGGCTATCCAGGTAAATATGATAAAGGCCACATCATCAGTGGGACCGATAGGGCTGAGAGGATGGATAACATATCTGTGTTCCATTCAGGTACCGCATTGGACGGGAATGGAGACCTGGTCACAAACGGTGGAAGGGTGCTCGGTGTGACAGGGATGGCCCCGACCGTCCAAGAGGCCATAAGATCGACCTATCAGGCCGTTAGGAAGATAGACTTCAAAGGGGCCTTCTACCGAAAGGACATTGGTCAGAGGGCACTGGACCATCTATTATAGTTGCAGATCAATTGATAGGAGAATCGGTTTCTGGTCCGGGGCCGGGACCTATATCGACCTTCGCTGCAGGGACTAATTTTTCATTTTCACCAGGTGATAGAGGTCCTTGGGTCGAAGGTCCTTCTGCGCGCGGTGGTTCCATCTCCGATAATCCATGGACAATACCAAGGTCATCTGTCGGGGAGGGGAGAGTTGCATTTGGGTCCAATGGACCTTCAGGGTCAGGACCTGCAACTTCCTCGCCAGCAGTTCGATCATCCAAGGATGTTTCGGCCGCAGGTCCTTCCTTACATTTGGCCGCCCTCTTGATAGTTAAGAAGAGGAGACCAGCAAGTATTAAAAGGAAAATGACGGCCAATGTTAATAGGACCACTATGAGGACGATACCTTTGCCATTATCATCATCATCGTCCGATGGGAGGTCGATCAGGGTCTCTATCCCGACCGTTCTGGGGACCGTTTCGTTGGTCTTGATACCATTGACCTCTATCCAGGCATTATAGGTAAGATGTGTGAACTCGAAGAGGTCGTCCCCCTGTACCGATGCCCTGTAAAGGTTGCCTGAGTAAATGGTCAGCGTAAGGTCCTTTGGTATACCGCATCTCGCATCATCACCGTAGAAGCAGGGGACCACCCTGCCCCTTATGATATCGTTCGAAGTGACGTTCACTGCCCTGACATAGAAGAAGATGGAGAGTCCCTCTCCCTTGAGGTAATATTCCGTGATGGCAGAGGTATTGAGAATAGGGCCGCTCCCATCCCCTACGTCCAAAAGGAGGGTTAGATCAAAGGCCCTGGCCGGTGTAAGGACGGACAGGGTCATCTCTCTAAGTCCCTCTTCTCCATCCGCCAGATGACCTTCCGCTCTGATATGCACCAATGCGGAGGTGTTGAACCTGGTCCTCCCCACTGAAAGGACCGTCCTGGTGGCCGTGGCCTTGGTGAAGGTTAGGGAGATGGATCCACTGGTCCAGGGTCCAGATGTCGTGGGGCCTATGGACCAATTTTCGGGAAGGTCGGATATCTCGACGCTGCAGGTGACATCCTCTACCTCATCCTCATCGAATGGGAAGCTCTCTAGTCCCAAGGGGATGACACTTTTACCCGGAACATCCAGTACAGCAAGTACCGGATCGTCCCTCACAAAGATGGCAGGTTGCCTCCCGTCGTCAAGGTTCGCGCTCTGGACCGAAGAACCGTCTAGGGCGAAGACCACTGCAATGAGGGACCTGCCGTCGGAAGGGGTTGCAACGATGAGATCGAGACCTGACCCAGGTCGCAGGTCTGTTATATCGAGACCTCCTGATGTCCCTATGAACCTGTTGGCGATGGGGAGCCCAATATTGTTCCTGATGTTGGAGAAGGGTTCGATCTCGTAAACCTGCAAGAGCCCGCTGAAGTTCTCGGAGTATCCGGCCAAAAGCTGGACCGTGACAGTGGTGTTGGGCCCATCCGGGGACAGGTCCAGGACCAGGGGCGGTGCCTCTCTCATCGAAGCCTCTTCTATGGACCCATTCATCAGGTCCACCAGCGAATCGACGTTTTCTCCGGTCGGGACCCCTTTGATCCTTTCGTAGGTCCTGTCTATAAGGACCTCTGGCGTTGATGTTACGTTATTACGCTGGAATGCGCCGCTCGCAGACTCGTCATCGAAGACATAGAGCAAGAGCGACATCTCATCTGGATATGTCCTGTGAAGCCTTTCGAGCGCTTCCTCCATATAGACACAAGGGACGCATGTCGTCTGTGTGAACATCTCCACGAACGGACGGTGGCCTGTCCAAACAGGTCTTGGGATGAATGTGACCATGAAGTTCACAGGTTCGACCGGGACCTTCATTCCTTCAGGGGCCAACTGATCGAACGATGCAGTGACCATGAACGTAGCCAGACCTATCATCTCAGGGTCCGGGAAGAGGTGCCCCTCATACCTCTGTGAGACCTGCAAAGTGCCTACGGAGACGTTCGAGAACATCCCGTTACGGAGGTCCATGATGACAACGGTCACATTGAAGGCTTCACCGCTGCCCTTGTTATCGACCTGATAGGAGATATCGGTCTCTGTCCCTACGTAGAGTAATGAGCCGTCAGAGCCAGGTGGAAGGTCCGTACCTTGGTAGGAGAGCTCCCCAGTTATTTCGAGATGAGGCAAGGGCCAGGAATCGACATGGACCGTCCATTCCTTGTAGGTGTGGAGGTTTCCGCTGGAAACCGTGAGGTTCAGGGTCCGATCACCCGTCTCCGATATCGGGAGAGCGATGGAGAAGCTGCCGTTGGGGTCCGTCAATGTCGAATTGGTCCGGGTGGTCCCCTCGTGGGTCAATATGACATTCGCACCGCTGACGTTTAGGCCAAGGTCGTTCATGACTCTCCCCGAAACGGAAACGGTCGTGTTCGGGAACATTACGGTCCTGTCTATCTCCGAGGTCAAGAGAAGGGCTTTGGGTATTCTCCTTAGCGTTATGTTATATTCATGGGATTCCGGGTCCTCCGGTACTATCAGTGAGGAAGAGACCCCGTATTCTACGAAGAAGTGAAAGTAGATGAACACCTCATCGTTCCCAAAGTAGTTCCCTGGGTAATCTTTGAAGAAGGTGGTCCCGCTGCCATCCGTGCCCATAACTGAAGGAAGGTCGCACAGATCCCCATGGCAGGATTGGACGGACACCTGGGTTATCGGTTCTCCGGAGACCACAAACGTAACACTGATGTTCAATGGGGCATCCACGTCATGGGATGAGGGTAGGAACGAGAAGGAGGCCAGGACCGGTACACTTGCTTCAGTAAAGGGCAATAAGATCGGTATGAGCATAACCGACATTAGCGCGGTCATCATGACAAGGATGGTCCTGTTCGGATAGGTCCTATGCATAAAGCTGGTAAATATCCCTCCGATTAAATAGTAATCGGTACAAAAAAAAACCCTTCCCCGGAGGGAAGGGTCAGTTCGATAGACCTTGCTTATCGATCTCAGGCGATACCGTCGTTGTCCGTATCGGTTACATGTCCATCGGTGGAATCACCTTCGCCTTCTTCTACTCCATCAATGAGCATATCATTATCAGTATCCCAGTCGTTCGGAT
>Ga0105104_10003755_pt1 | contig 10702 bp, 9 predicted proteins | sample PPLLaktember2015_3_FD_87034 | JGI IMG/M metagenome (GOLD analysis project Ga0105104, IMG submission 87034) | Freshwater sediment microbial communities from Prairie Pothole Lake near Jamestown, North Dakota, USA - PPLs Lake P7 Core (6) Depth... | ecosystem: Environmental > Aquatic > Freshwater >... | reverse complement strand
TGGCTTCGATCCGCGAGCAGGTCTCGTGGGTGCACACGGACAAAGCTGTCGCCACGGAAAAATCCAAGGCGGTGGTGGCAGGCGCGGTGTCCCGCGTGGTCGAGAATGTCCCGCTGGATGAGATCAAAGTCCCCATAAATCCCAATACATTGATCGTGGGCGGCGGCATCGCCGGAATCCAGGCGGCGCTCGAGATCGCCAACGCTGGTTTCCATGTTTATCTTGTGGAACGCGAGCCGTCCATTGGTGGGCACATGGCGCAGTTCGATAAAACGTTCCCAACACTCGATTGTTCGGCATGTATTCTCACGCCGCGCATGGTCGAAGCAGGGACACATCCCAACATTACCATGCTCACGTGGAGTGAAGTGGTCAATGTCTCCGGTTATGTGGGCAGTTTCAGTGTAACGATCAAAAAGAAAGCCCGCTGCGTCAAGGAAGATCTTTGTACCGGTTGTGCGATCTGTATCGAGAAATGCCCGAAGAAAGTGGTCGATGATGTGTTCGAAGCAGGGCTTGGTTACCGTAAGGCGATCTACACACCGTTCGCTCAAGCCGTGCCAAAATACCCCGTGTTGGACAAAGAGAACTGCACGTACTTTATCAAAGGGACGTGCAAGGCTTGCGAGAAATTCTGCCCGACCGAAGCCATTGACTTCAACCAGCAGGATGAAATGATCAATGTGGATGTGGGTAACATCATCCTGGCAACGGGCTTCGAGTTGTTCGACGCGCGGCGCATCACGAACTATGGATATGGACGCTTGCCGAACGTCTTCACGAGTCTCGAATTCGAACGCCTGAGCAACGCGGCAGGACCAACCAACGGCAATATCGTCCTGCGCGATGGAAAGACCACGCCGAAGTCGGTGGCGATCCTCCATTGTGTGGGTTCACGCGATAAGAATTACAACAATTACTGCTCTGTGATCTGTTGTATGCAGAGCCTAAAGTTCGCTCATCTTGTGGAAGAGCGGACCGGCGCGACCGTCTATAACTTCTACATTGACATGCGCACTGCCTTCAAAGGCTATGACGAATTCTATCAAAGAGTACTCGATGAAGGGACTCTCTTTGTGCGCGGCAAAGTCGCTGAGATAACGGACGCAGCCTATAACTCCGATGAAAAAGGCAAGCTCATTATCCAGGTGGAAGACACACTCGCCGGAAAACAGAGACGCATTCCGGTTGACATGGCGATCCTTTCCAGCGGTTTGGAACCACAACACGATTCAAAGGAAGTGGGCAAGATGTTCGGCATCTCCTGCTCCACCGATGGCTGGTTCACCGAGAAGCATCCGAAGCTCGATCCGGTCGCCACGATGACCGATGGTATTTACATCGCAGGCTGTGCACAGGGACCGAAGGATATCCCCTCGAGTGTGGCGCAGGGTGCTGCGGCAGCCGCGCGTATCCTGGATAAGATCCTGCAGAAGGAAGTCACGCTCGAACCGGTCAAAGCCAGTGTGGACCTGGAGAAGTGCTCGGGCTGTCGCATTTGCAATGGGTTATGCCCGTACAACGCGATCAGCTTCCTCGCAGACCGCAATGTGAGCGAGATCAATCTCGCCTTGTGCCAGGGTTGTGGCACCTGCGTGGCGGCTTGTCCGGCAGGCGCGATCAGCGGCACAGGCTTCAGCGATGAGCAGATCCTGGCTCAGATCGATGGCCTTCTGCTTCGTAATCTCGAGTCAGTTGGCGACTAGGAGTGACGTTTATGACCGACAAATTCGAACCAACCATTATCGGCTTTACCTGTAACTGGTGCAGTTACCGTGCTGCAGACCTGGCAGGGACTGCCCGTATGAAATATGCGCCGAATGTACGCCTCATCCGCATGATGTGCTCGGGACGCCTCGATCCGACCTTTGTCCTGCGCGCGCTTTCGAATGGCGCGGACGGTGTGATGATCACAGGCTGCCATCCCGGCGAGTGTCATTACGTGGAACAGAATTACAAGGCGCTGCGACGCTACCTTCTGCTCAAGCGTGTCCTTAAGGGGATGGGCATTGAGCCTGAGCGCGTGAAGCTGGTATGGGCAAGCGCGGCTGAGGGTGCGCGTTTTGCCAGCGAAACAACCCTGTTCGTGGAAGAGGTTCGCAAGCTGGGTCCGTTGAACTGGGGAAAAGACCATGGACCACAGACCATGGACGATGGTCTATCCCACGGGGATACTTCGCAATCGTCTATCGTCGATGGTCAAAAAGAGGAGGTGCCGGCATGACCGTCAATGGTAATAAACCAAAGTTCGCCATGTATTGGGCAGCCTCCTGCGGTGGATGCGAGATTGCCGTTCTCAACACCCATGAAACGATCCTGGATGTGGATGCAAACTTCGAAGTTGTCTTCTGGCCTATCGCCATGGATGCCAAGTACAAAGACGTGGAAGCAATGGAAGATGGCTCGATCCTGCTGACACTCTTCAATGGCGGGATCCGCAACGATGAGAATGAACACCTCGCCAAACTCATGCGCAGGAAATCGAAGATATTGGTTGCATTCGGTTCATGCGCCTCCGAGGGATGTATTCCCGGCCTGGCGAACTTCAGTCCCGTGAGTGAGATCGTCCAAACGGCATTCAATACCATCACCACGGACAACCCAAACCAGATCTACCCGCGCACTTCGTATGACGTACCTGAAGGGGAACTGCACATTCCAACCCTTTCACCGCTGTTGCGTCCATTGGATCAAGTGGTGGATGTGGATTATTACATGCCTGGGTGTCCGCCTGAATCACATCAAATCGCAGCAGTGATCGATCTTGTGATCAAGGTCTTAAAAGGGGAAGCACAGTTGCCGCCGAAAGGCGCGGTCATCGGTGCGGGCAACTCAACCGTGTGCGATGAGTGTCCGCGGACGCGCAACGTGAAGTTGATCAAGGAATTCAAGCGGATTCAAGACATCGCTCCTGTCGATCCAACATTATGCTTGCTCGAACAGGGCATCCCGTGCAACGGTCTCGCGACGCGCAGTGGATGCAACGCGCGCTGTCCGCAGGCGGGCGCGCAATGTATCGGTTGTTATGGTCCCGCAGAAGGCGTGATCGATTATGGCTCACGTCTTATCACAGCGTTCTCGTCTGTGATCGATGCGAATGAACCTGAGGAAATCGAAAGAATCCTCGATGGAATTCCTGACCCCGCCGGTCAGATGTATCGCTTCAACCTGGCAGGCTCATTGATGAAAGCCAGTAAGTCCGCGTGGGAGAACAAGTAGGCCAAGAAGCCATCTTGTCCTACAGGAGAAATCTATGACACAAAGAATTAGCATTGACCCCATCACCCGTCTGGAAGGTCATGGCAAGATCGAGATCTTCCTCGATGATAAAGGGAATGTAGCCAATACATATTTCCAAATCCCTGAACTGCGCGGCTTCGAGCGATTCGTTGTGGGGCGGCCCATCGAAGAGATGGCACTGATCACAAACCGCATCTGCGGTGTCTGCCCGGAAGCGCATAACATGGCAGCCTCCAAAGCCGCGGACATGGTCTATAAAGTTGACCCGCCGCGCGCGGGAAAAATGCTGCGCGAACTGCTATATTCCGCATTCTATTGCGCCGACCATACGACACACTTCTACGCGTTGGGTGGTCCTGATTTCATCATGGGACCCGATGCACCGGTCGCTGAAAGAAATATCCTCGGCGTGATACACAAAGTAGGACTGGAGATCGGCGGCAAGGTCATCCAGATGCGCAAGTATGGACACAATACCGTCGAGATGATTGGTGGGCGTAAAGTTCATCCATGCGCATCGATTCCCGGCGGCATGACAAAAGGCATCACTGAAGAACAACGCAAAGAGATCGAAGAGATGGGTCGCTGGGCGGTTGAGTTTGCGCAGTTCAGCCTCAAGATATTCAATGACATTGTGCTCGGCAATCCACAGTATTTGGATCTGATCGTTGGTGATGTTTACACTCATCATACCTATTACATGGGGCTTGTGGATGAGAACAACAAGGTCAATTTCTATAATGGCAAAGTCAGAGTGGTCGATCCGAACGGCAAGGAATTCGTGAAATACGAGCCGAAGGATTACATGCAGCATATTGCCGAACACGTCGAACCGTGGACGTATTTGAAATTCCCGTATCTCAAGAATGTTGGCTGGAAAGGTTTCGTGGATGGACAAGACTCAGGCGTGTACATGGCAACGCCGCTCTCCCGCCTCAACGCCTCCGATGGGATGGCAACACCGCTTGCACAGGAACAGTATGAAAAGTTCTATGCAGCGCTGGGCGGCAAGCCGGTCCATCAACGACTCGCCACGCACTGGGCGCGGTTGATCGAATTGCTCTACGCGGCGGAACGCTGGGTCGAATTGGTGACCGATCCTGAGATCACTTCACCGAACGTTCATACCAAGCCGACGGAGACTCCAACGGAAGGCATCGGTATCGTCGAGGCACCGCGCGGGACTCTTACGCATCACTACTGGACTGATGAGCGCGGTATCGTGACCCAGGCGAATCTCATCGTCGGCACCACCAACAACTACGCGCCGATCCAGATGTCCACGCAGAAAGCTGCCTCAAGTCTCATCAAAGAAGGTAAAGTGACCGAGGGCTTGCTCAACATGGTCGAGATGGCATTCCGTGCCTATGATCCGTGCTTTGGTTGTGCCACTCATTCCCTGCCCGGGCAGATGCCTTTGGAGATCACCATCCGAGATTCGGATGGGAATCCTATCGATGTGTTGATGCAATATTGCTAATTGCCACAACAGAAAGGAGTCTTACAATGATTGCTCTCAATCGTCTGCAGCGTTTCCCTTTTTTTGCTTTTATGGAGGAGAAGCAGTTGAAGGCGGTGGCCGCAATCGCCCAGGAATTGGAGTTTAACGCGGGTGATGTGATATGCGAGGCGCACACCTCATCTGACGCGTTATTTTTCCTGACACAAGGCAGCCTGCTGTATTACATGGTGGTGACCACTGAGCATCAACCGGGCTATCGAAAGGATTATTTCATTGGAGTGGTGAATCCCGGGGAAATATTCGGGGTCTCCAGCTTGATCGAGCCTCACTTGTATACTGCCACATTGCGCGCCGAAAAGACCTGTCATGTGATCAAAATCGATGCTGCGTCGTTGCGTGCCTTATGCGAGGAAGATCTGCATCTTTCAGTCGGTCTGATGAAGGCTGTGGCAAAAACTGCCATGGATAGATTGGAAATGACACGCGTGCAATTAGTGGCACAACTGGCTGAAAAGTCGAACGAACCGGCAAAGTGAAAATCGTTGTAATTGGTCTCGGGAACCCTATCCTTGGCGATGATGGCATAGGCTGGAAGGTTGCCGAAGAGGTGAAGAAGCAACTCTCCTCTCCCTCACCCTGCCTTCGGCACTCCTCTCCCGGCGGGAGAGGGGCGGGGGGTGAGGGAGAAATTGATGTGGAATTCCTCTCCCTCGGCGGCATCAGCCTGATGGAATACCTCATTGGCTATGAACGCGCCATCATCATCGATGCACTTGCCTCGGACGATAAGCCTGGCACTGTGATTGTGTCGAAATTGAGTGAAATGCCGGATTATTCCACCATGCATACCACCAGCACACATGACACATCCCTGCAGAACGCGCTCAACCTGGGAAGAGAAATGGGGGCAAGCCTGCCTGATGATGTGATCGTTGTTGGAATAGCAACCAACCGCGTTTATGATCTCAGCGAGGAACTATCAGAGCCGGTTGCAAAAGCAATTCCCAAAGCAGCAAAAATTGTCATTGATCTGTTGTGAATAATCATAGTTCAAGGAAGAAGAAAGTCATCCAGACCGGTGACTTTCTCCATCTTGGATATAACTTGTTAAGGGATTAATCTAAGGTATCTATGCACGAATTTTCTCTTACTCGGAACCTACTTGATACTGCACTGAAGAGTGCCGATTCCAAGCGAATTGTGAGTGTAAATTTGTTAATCGGTTCATTTTGCGATGAGCGTGAAGAATCAATCCAGTCTTACTGGCGGGATCTGGCAAAGGGCACACCAGGGGAAGGTGCGCAATTACACTTCCAACATGTGCAGGCGGAATTAAAATGTCTTGCATGTGGTGGCACCTTCCTGCTGGATGGCGAAGGATCGCTGTGTATTTATTGTCAACGCGAGCGTCTGCACCTGTTGAATGGAGAAGAGGTCAAACTCGAAAGTATTGACCTGGAATGAAATAAGGCGAGACTTCGGACCAGAAATACATGGATGCAAACAAGACAGACTTCCGAAGTTCATGTGAATTATGGCAAAACATATTTCTGTCAAAGGTGTGGTGCAGGGAGTCGGGTTTCGTCCATTTGTCTATGGACTAGCCACCCGGCTCAATTTACACGGCTGGGTCTGTAACACCTCGGGTGGTGTGGAAATCCTGGTTGAGGGACAGAATTGCCAGCTCGAAGAATTTATTCAATTGCTCACAATGGAAAAGCCTCCACTGGCAAAGATCGACTCGGTCGAAGTGGAAGACGCGTCTCCTGCTGCCTCACCGGTTTTCGAGATACGCGAATCGGAAAGTGTCGAGGGTGCCTATCAGCCCATCTCTGCCGATGTAGCCATTTGTCCCGATTGCGAGCGTGAGCTGTTCAATCCGAAGGACAAGCGTTATTTATATCCCTTCATCAATTGCACAAATTGCGGACCGCGCTTTACCATCATCAAGGATATTCCGTACGATCGCCCCAACACAACCATGGCGGAATTCCTGATGTGCGATCATTGCCGGTCGGAGTATCTAAACCCGCTGGACCGGCGTTTCCATGCTCAACCTATTGCCTGCCCTGATTGCGGTCCAATCGTTGAGCTGCGGGAAATCCACTCGCATTTCTCCACCTCCGTTCCACGCATATCAAGCATAGAGATTCGCCTCTCGGCAATTCTCAAGGCTCGGCGTTTGCTGCGGGAGGGATCCATCCTTGCCATAAAGGGCTTGGGTGGCTTTCATCTTGCCTGTGATGCGTCCAATCCATACGCGGTTGCAGAATTGCGTAATCGCAAGGGACGTGTGGACAAACCGTTTGCCGTCATGGCGGCGAATATCACTGCAGTTGCATCTGTGTGTAACCTTCTAAGAGAGGAACACCTCCTCCTGGCAGGTCATGAGAAGCCGATTGTCCTGCTTACTCGAAGGAAACAAACAGGATCGCTCACCAACAGCGTTTCCGAGCTGGTTGCTCCCAATCTGGATACGCTGGGCGTGATGCTGCCATACACACCACTCCATCATCTGCTCCTAAATCAGACTGACCCCATGTTAGCGCGCGAGCCTGTTCCTGCGATTCTGGTGATGACCAGCGGCAACTATAGCGAAGAGCCAATCGCCATAGATAATAAGGACGCTCTCGAAAGACTTTCGCCACTTGCCGACGCTTTCCTGCTGCATAATCGCGATATTCATATTCGCTCCGATGATTCGATCGTGAAGGTGGATGGAGGCAGTACGGCTTATCTGCGCCGCTCGCGCGGCTATGCTCCCTATCCTGTTAAACTTCCATTCGAAGTAAAACCAATCCTTGCCGTGGGCGGCGAGTTGAAGAACACATTTTGTCTGACCCGTGATCATTACGCATTTCTCAGCCATCACATCGGTGACATGGAGAATGCCGAAACGTATGCCTCCTTTGAACAGGGTGTTCAACAACTTGCGCATATTTTCCGCATAGAATGCGATGTCATTGCACACGACCTGCATCCCAATTACTTTACAACTCTCTTTGCCAGAAGCTCAAAATTGGATGTTCCCCGCGTGGGAGTCCAGCATCATCACGCGCACATTGCTTCGTGTATGGCAGATAATGGCTTGGATGACAGGCGATTGATAGGACTCTCCTTCGATGGGACCGGCTACGGGACCGATGGCGCGATCTGGGGTGGGGAGGTCCTGCTCGCCTCCTACGCGGACTTCGAGCGGTTTGCGCACCTCGAATATTTGCCTCTCCCCGGCGGTGACTCTGCCATCCGTTCTCCATGGCGCATCGCCGCAGGATATGCTCATGCTTTGGGTATTGATGTTGACGACCTGCCATTCCTGCAAAACATAGACAAGCAGGCGCTGCGCATCGTCAGACAGCAGATTGACAGGAAGCTGAACACACCGCTCACTTCTTCGATGGGACGTCTTTTCGATGCCGTGGCAAGCCTCATCGGGATCCGCAATGATGTGAGCTATGAAGCCCAAGCCGCGATTGAAATGGAAGTACTATCGAAGCCATTTATTTTGTCGGCGAAACCATATCCATATGCCATTGATGAAACCGGTAATGGAACAAATATCCATTTGAAGGAGTTGCTCACTGCCATTATTGAGGACGTACGCGCGCACGAAGCCATTGGAAAGATCTCTGCACGTTTCCACAAAACAGTTGCCGAAATTGCAATTGACATTTGCAAGCGTGCGCGTGCCTCCACCGGCTCAAACGAGGTCGCTTTGTCCGGCGGCGTCTGGCAAAATCAGATCCTGCTCGATCTGGTCCGCGATGGATTGAAGCGAAAAGACTTTATTGTATACTTCCATAAACAGGTTCCAACCAATGATGGCGGTATCGCCTTGGGTCAGGCTGTGATTGCAAATTTTTCTTATGACGTGCGGGAGCTTGCTCCTGCAACTACGGACGGTAAGCCGTCCGACTCCAAACTTATAAGGTAGGTTACCATGTGCCTCGGCATTCCCGGAAAAATTACTGAGATTTATCAAAAAGATTCCCTCCAAATGGCGAAGGTCGACTTTGGCGGCATCCTCAAGGAGGTTTGCCTGGCTTATGTCCCTGAAGCAAAGGTCGGAGAATATGCATTGATCCATGTCGGTTTTGCGATCAGTTTAATGGATGAAGAAGAAGCGCAGGAAACTTTAAAGTTAATCAAGGAAGTAGTAGATTTCAACAATGAAATACCTGGATGAATACCGCGACCCTGCAAAAGTAAAATCACTTCTACGTGAGATCGAATCCGCTGTAACAAAGAACTGGGTGATCATGGAAATCTGTGGGGGACAGACTCATGCCTTCCTCCACCATGGGCTCGACGACATGCTCCCATCGCAGATCGAATTGGTACATGGACCAGGCTGCCCTGTTTGTGTTACACCTCTCGAACAAATAGACCGTGCCATTGCCATCGCTTCACACCCCGATGTGATTTTCACCTCTTACGGCGATATGCTGCGCGTCCCGGGCTCGACAAAGGATCTATTTGCCGTCCGTGCGCAGGGAGGGAATGTGCGTGTCGTCTATTCGCCATTGGAAGCCGTGCAGATCGCCGAGGCAAATCCTGAGAAACAGGTTGTCTTCTTTGCAATTGGATTCGAAACGACTGCACCCGCCAATGCAATGGCTGTGCTGCAGGCGAAAAACAAAAACATCAAAAATTTCTCCGTACTGGTTTCACACGTCCGTGTGCCGCCCGCCATGGAAGTCATCCTTGGTTCGAAGACAAACCGCGTCCAGGCATTTCTGGCTGCGGGTCATGTTTGTGCAGTGATGGGATTCCACGAGTATCCGCCCATCGCCGAGAAGTATCTCGTGCCCATCGTGGTCACCGGCTTCGAGCCGATCGATCTGTTGAACGGTCTGCTCGCCGCAGTCAGGCAGCTCGAATCGGGTCGCGCGCTGGCGGAGAACCAGTATCAGCGGGCGGTCAAGTTCGAAGGGAATGAATCAGCTCAACGGACGATCCGAAGCGTGTTCCAATCCGTTGATAGGAAATGGCGCGGCATCGGCGTCATCCCTCAAAGCGGATGGGGTTTGTGTCCCGATTTTGCAGAGTTCGATGCCGAAAAAAGATTCGATGTGGAAAACATCTCCACGCAGGAATCAGCGCTTTGTATCGCGGGCGAAATCCTGCAGGGATTGAAAAAGCCGCCCCAATGCGCAGCATTTGGAAAAGGATGTACACCGCAAACCCCGCTCGGCGCGCCGATGGTCTCTGCCGAAGGTGCTTGCGCGGCATATTACAGATATCATCGTGAGGACGTAAACACACAGACAGGTAAACAAGTATGAATGATAACTTTGACTTCGAAGGCTACACCTGTCCCGTGCCGATCCGCCCGATGGATACAGTGGTGCTGGGGCACGGTTCCGGCGGGACCCTGAGCCGTGATCTGCTCAACCGGCTTTTCCTACCCGAATTGGGCAAAGCCGCCCCGCGTGCATTGGACGATTCTGCCGTTGTGACAATCGATGGTCAGCGATTTGCACTAACCACTGACTCCCATGTGGTCTCGCCGCTGTTTTTTCCCGGCGGTGACATTGGGCGACTCGCCATTTGTGGAACTGTAAATGATCTTGCGATGACTGGTGCCCAACCTGTCGCGCTGACTTGTGGATTTGTGGTTGAAGAAGGCTTATCGTTTGATACCTTGCAGCGTGTGGTTGCTTCAATGAAAGATGCCGCGCAGGAGTCGGGGGTATACATTGCCGCGGGGGATACGAAGGTTGTACAAAGAGGCGGCGCAGATAAGTTGTTCATCAACACATCAGGGATTGGAAAAATTCAAGAGGGAGTGAACATCTCCGGTGCAAATGCTAGAGAAGGAGATGTGATCATCATTTCAGGAACGATTGGCGATCACGGCATCGCTGTTTTATCGGCGCGTGAAGGCTTGGGATTTGAAACCACCCTCGAAAGTGATGTCGCGCCGCTGAATCAGCTCGTGCAGGCGATGATCGGAGCAGGGGAGGTCCATGTGCTGCGCGATCCCACCCGCGGCGGTCT
>Ga0105104_10003753_pt1 | contig 10704 bp, 8 predicted proteins | sample PPLLaktember2015_3_FD_87034 | JGI IMG/M metagenome (GOLD analysis project Ga0105104, IMG submission 87034) | Freshwater sediment microbial communities from Prairie Pothole Lake near Jamestown, North Dakota, USA - PPLs Lake P7 Core (6) Depth... | ecosystem: Environmental > Aquatic > Freshwater >... | reverse complement strand
TGCGCGCCTGGCTGCAGGGGCTGAGGGCGAAGCGCAGCCGGATCCGCTGGCAGATCGAGGTCGATCCGCAGGAGATCTGACGCGCGGTCGACCGGGCGCGGAACAAGGCCCGCGGCCGGCCTGTGGATGCGACCGGCAGCGGCAAGATCGATGGTCCCTTCGGCTATGCGCTCGCGGGCGGCATCGAGCGCGTCGAACGGCAGCAGATTGCGCGCGGCGTGTACCGGCAGCTCAACCCGAAACGACCGGTGCAAACGGAAACGGGCGCCGAGGCGCCCGCCCTTTTCGTTGAACCGCTGCGCCTACTTGGCGGTGGCGAGCATGTGTTCGACGGCGGCGCGCAGTTCGGCCTCGCTCGCATTCATCTGTCCGCCCATCGGCGGCATCGCGCCCTTGCCCTTGACCACGGCGGCCGTCAACGCGGCGATCCCCAGCGGGGCGCGCGCGGCCCACGCGGCCTTGTCGCCGAACTTCGGCGCGCCCGCCACGCCAGCTGCGTGGCAGGCATTGCAGCCGGCCGCGTACACCTTCGCGCCATCGGGCTTGCCCCCCGCGGCTGCCGCCGCGGCCGGTGGCGTCGAAGTGCCGGTTGCGGTCGCTGAGGCTGGAGCGCTCGCCGCGCCCGCGGCGCCACCGCCCGCATTGAACATGTAGAGCACCGCGGCCCGCATCTCGGGATCGGTGATGCTCGCCATGCCGCCGCGCGCCGGCATGCCGGCGTGGCCGTGGATCGCCGAGTCCGTGACCGCGTCGATTCCGTGCGACACGCGCTTGGCCCATGCGGCGCGGTCGCCGATCTTCGGCGCCCCGCCCGTGCCCGACTCGTGACAGCTGCTGCAGACCCGCTTGACGACCTGCTCACCGGACAGCCCGGCGCTGCCGGCCGCGGCGACCTTGGCGGCCGCCGGCGCCGCCGGCTCGGTGAACTTGCCACCCGACTGGTTGCCCATGAACGCGACGGCGCGGGCGACCTCGATCGGGTCGAGATCCGGGTTGCCGCCCTTGGCCGGCATCGTCTTGAATCCCTCGACGGCGTGCTTCACGAGCGTGTCGAAGCCCTGCCTGAGGCGCGCGCCCCAGACACCGGCATCGCCGGTCTTCGGCGCGCCCGCCACGCCGGCGGCATGGCACACGGCGCACGCGGCCTTGTAGACGGCTTCGCCGCCTTGCAGCGCCCGGGCGCCGACGGCCTGCTGCAAGGCCACGGTGCCGACCGGCCTCAGTCGATCGGAGACGGCTTCCGGCGTCATCGCGTCGGATCCCGCGCCGCCCGACTTGCTGCCCGTGACGAAAACGGCCAGCAGGATGATCACGATCACCGGCACGACGAACGCGAGGATGACGACGGTGATCAATTGACGCGGGGTCTTGATCAGGGCGGTGTGCTGGTCGGACATGCGTGGCTCCTGGCCTCGGCAGCGGTGCGCGCGGTTCTGTATGGGACGGTACGGCAGCCCCGGCAGGGCCGGTTCTGCGAAGCGTTCAAGTATAGCTTGCAGCCCTGTCGCGACCGGCCCGAGCCCTTGATTTCATTCGCGTTTCGAGGGCGGTCGCGGGGACGCGCGAGCGAGAAACGGCTACCATTCGGCCTCGCTTCGACCGCTCGCGGTCGACTAGCGCCCGTAGCTCAGATGGATAGAGTACTGGCCTCCGAAGCCAGGGGTCGTGGGTTCGAGTCCCGCCGGGCGCGCCATTCGTCGCGGAGCTGAACGCTCCGCCCGCGCTCTCCTCACGACGCCGCCAACCGTGCCCATCGCGCCGACCAACATTACGCTGCACGCGGCCTCGCGCGTGCTCGAGATCGAGTACGAAGACGGGCAGCAGTTCCGATTGCCGTTCGAGTTCCTGCGCGTGTACTCGCCGTCCGCCGAGGTGCGCGGCCATGGTCCGGGGCAGGAGACGCTGCAGGTGGGCAAGAAGGACGTGACCATCACGGCGCTGCAGCCGGTCGGCCACTACGCGGTGCAGCCCGAGTTCTCCGACGGCCACACGAGCGGCATCTACTCGTGGGATTACCTCCACGAGCTCGGCGTGAACCAGGAGCGGATGTGGGCCGAGTACCTGGCCGCGCTCGACGCCGCGGGCGCGAGCCGCGAACCGGGAGCGCCGGAGAACGCCGCGTTCATGCCCGGTGGTGGCGCCAGCTGCGGCCACCACTGATCGCGGGCATCCGTTCCGGCCCGCGTATCCTTTCGGCATGAACGACAAGCAGCGCGAATCGGCGACTCACTTCGGGTTCGCCCAGGTGGACGAATCCGAGAAGGCGCAGCGCGTCGCCGGCGTGTTCGACTCCGTCGCGTCGAAGTACGACGTGATGAACGACGTGATGTCGGTCGGCCTGCACCGCGTGTGGAAGGCGTTCACCGTGCGCCAGGCCAACGTGCGGCCGGGCATGAAGGTGCTCGACATCGCCGGGGGCACCGGCGACCTCGCCAAGGCCTTCGCCCAGCGCGCCGGCGCGACCGGCGAAGTCTGGCTCACGGACATCAACGGCTCGATGCTCGCGGTCGGCCGCGACCGCCTGTTCGACAGCGGGTTGCGCCTGCCGCTCGCCCAGTGCGATGCCGAGCAGCTGCCGTTCCCCTCGAACCACTTCGATCTCGTATCGGTGGCCTTCGGCCTGCGCAACATGACGCACAAGGATGCGGCGCTCGCCGAGATGCAGCGCGTGCTCAAGCCCGGCGGCCGGCTGCTCGTGCTGGAGTTTTCCCGCATTTGGCAACCGCTCGCGCCGCTCTACGATGCGTACTCGTTCAGCGTGCTGCCGTGGCTGGGCAAGAAGATCGCGGGCGACAGCGACAGCTATCGCTACCTCGCGGAGTCCATCCGCATGCATCCACCGCAGGAAGAACTGGCGAAGTTGATGGAACAAGCTGGCTTCGACCGCGTCCAATGGTTCAACCTGACGGCGGGCGTGTGCGCCCTTCACGTCGGCACGAAGTACTGATTCCGGAGGTTCGATGAGGAAGTTGCTGGCTGGCCTGATGATCGGCGTCGTCGCCGCGAGTTTCGCTTTCGATGCCGAGGCGCAGCGCCGTCTCGGTGGTGGCCGCACCATCGGCAAGCAGTCGCCAACCGTGCAGCAGAAGCAGGCGACCCCGCCGGCGCAGTCGCCGCAGCAGGGCGCGTCGCAGGCGGCCCCCGCGCAGCAGCCGGCCGCCTCGGCGGCCCGCCCCGGCGCGGCTCCGGCCGCCGCGGCGCGCAGTCCGATGCGCGGCGCGCTGATGGGCCTCGCGGCCGGACTCGGCATCGCGGCGCTGGCCTCGTGGCTGGGCTTCGGCGAGGCGCTGACGATGTTCCTGACGGTCCTTCTGGTGGGCCTGGCGCTGATGATGGTCATCGGCTTCGTGATGCGCCGCATGCGCCCTGCACAGCAACCGGCCTATGGCGGCGTCGGCGCCCAGCGCGGACCGGGCACCTACTCCAACGTCGGCTATGAGACGACGCCTGCCCCCGCGCCCGCGCCGGCGCAGCGCACGGCGGCGCCCGTCGTCGGCGCCCTCCCCGGTTCGGCCATGGACGAGTTCGCGCGCGGTGGCAATGCTGCCTCCGGAGCGCCGTGGGGCGTTCCGGCCGGCTTCGACACCCAGTCGTTCCTGGACGCGGCCAAGAGTCACTACGTGAAGCTGCAGCAGTCGTGGGACACGGGCAACCTCGACGAACTGGCTGAGTTCACCACCAACGAGATGTTCATCGCGCTGACGCACGAACTGCGCGCGCGGGCCGGCCAGTCGAAGACGGAGGTCGTGTCGATGGATGCCGAACTGCTCGGCATCGAGTCGACCGCCGATGAGCACGTCGCCAGCGTCAAGTTCGACGGCACGCTGCGCGTCGACGGCGAGATCGAGCGGGTGTCCGAGGTGTGGAACCTGTCGAAGCCCGTGAGCGGGGGCGGCTGGCTGCTCGCCGGGATCCAGCAGCTCGCCTGACGCCGGGCGCTTGCGTGCATCGAGGGGCGCCGCGGCGCCCCTTCTTTTTGCCCTCTACACTTCGCGCATGATCGATCGATTGCTCAACCAGGCGGCGGTGACCGTGCTGAACCGCATGCTCGGTCGCGAAGAGTGGGCACGCGAAAAGCTGGCGCCGTTTGCCGGGCGCGTCGTGCGCCTCGAGGCCCTGCCCTTCTCGTTGCAGTGGGCCGTGGCGGAGGGCGGCACGCTGGCCGCGAACGACGACGATGGGGCTCCCGCCGTCACGATCGGCCTGGCCCTGTCGTCGCTGCCGTTCGCGCTGCTCGACCCGCAGGCCGCCACGAAGGACGTTCGCCTGCAGGGCGACGCGGAGTTCGCGCAGGCGCTGTCGTTCGTCCTGCAGAACCTGCGGCCGGAGCCGGAGGAAGAGCTGTCGCGCTTCGTCGGCGACGCCGCGGCGATGCGCATCGTCGGCCTGGTCCGTCTCAGCGCCTCCCATTGGCGCGAACTGGCCGAGCGGATGCTCGACAACACGGCCAACTACATCGTCACCGAAAACCCGATGGTGGTCGGGCGCGGCGAGGTCGCCGCCTTCGTGGAGGGCGTCACGCGCCTGCGCGACGACGTGGCGCGCCTCGAGAAGCGCATCGACCTGGCCGCTCGCGCCGCCTGAGCGTCGCGTCGGCCGAACCTACAATCGTCGGCCATGCGCGTCTTCCGGCTGCTACGCATCCTCGCCGTCGTCTGGCGTTACCGCCTCGACGAGATCGCCGTCGCGAGCCTGCGCAGCCCGGCGCTCGTGCGCGTCGTCGCCTGGACCACCGGTCGCGGTCCGCGCGAGTCGCGCGCCGTGCGCCTGCGGCGCGCGCTGGAGGATCTCGGTCCCATCTTCGTCAAGTTCGGCCAGGTCCTGTCGACCCGCCGCGACCTGCTGCCGGCCGACGTCGCCGAGGAACTCGCGAAGTTGCAGGACCGCGTGCCGCCGTTCCCGTCCGACGTGGCCATCCGGGAGATCGAGCGCGGCCTGGGGCGGCCGCTCGACGACGTCTTCACCGACTTCGAGCGGGAGCCGGTCGCGTCGGCGTCGATCGCGCAGGTGCACTTCGCGGTCCTCAGGGACGGGCCCCACGCCGGCAAGGAGGTCGCGGTCAAGGTCCTGCGGCCGGACATGCTGGGCGCCATCGACAAGGACCTCGCGCTGCTCGAGACCGGGGCGCTGCTGGTCGAGCGGCTGTGGCGCGACGGCAAGCGGCTGCGCCCGCGCGACGTCGTCGCCGAGTTCGACAAGTACCTGCACGACGAGCTCGACATGATGCGCGAGGCGGCCAACGCCTCGCAGCTGCGCCGCAACTTCGCGGGCTCGCCGCTGCTCGTCGTGCCGGAGATGTACTTCGACTACTGCGCCGACAACGTGCTGGTGATGGAGCGGATGCACGGCATCCCGATCAGCCAGGTCGAGCGCCTGAAGGAAGCGGGCATCGACATCAGGAAGCTGTCGCGCGACGGCGTCACGCTCTTCTTCACCCAGGTGTTCGACCACGCGTTCTTCCACGCCGACATGCACCCGGGCAACATCCTAGTCGGCGTCAACGGCGACCAGTTCAACAAGTACATCGGGCTCGACTACGGCATCGTCGGCACGCTGACCGAGAACGACAAGAACTACCTGGCGCAGAACTTCCTCGCCTTCTTCCGCCGCGACTACAAGCGCGTCGCGGAACTGCACGTCGAGTCCGGCTGGGTGCCCGAAGGCACGCGCGTCGACGAGCTCGAGAACGCGGTGCGCGCGGTGCTCGAGCCCGTGTTCGACAAGCCGCTGAAGGACATCTCGCTCGGCCTCGTGCTGCTGCGGCTGTTCCAGGCGTCGCGGCGCTTCAACATCGGCGTGCAGCCGCAGCTCGTGCTGCTGCAGAAGACGCTGCTGAACGTCGAAGGCCTCGGTCGCCAGCTCGATCCCGACCTCGACCTGTGGAAGACGGCCAAGCCCTTCCTCGAGCGCTGGATGGAGCACCAGGTCGGCTGGAGCGGCATGGAAGAGCGCATCAAGCGCGAGGCGATGCAGTGGACGTTCCTGCTGCCCCAGCTGCCGCGGCTGGTGCACGGGGCGCTGACGCGCCACCAGGACGCCGACCGCCTGATCGACGAGGTCCGCGCGCTGCGGCGCGAACAGCGGCTGACCAACCGCTGGTATGCGGTGGCCACGGTGCTGCTGGTGATCGTCGTCGGAATCGCCGGATGGGCGGTGTGGCGCGCCTGAGAACCCGGCAGCCGGCGCGGAGTCGAAGAGCGATTCGACACTCGATTTCGATGCCCCTATCCTTCCCGGGCGCGGGCCGCCCACGCCGCTGCCGGGCACCAATCCCTCTCCGGACCTGAACGATGAAACGCCTTTCGATCCTTGCACTCGCGCTCGCGGGATTCCTCTCGGCCTGCGGAGGCGGGGGCGACAGCGCTCCGCCCCCGCCGGTTTCCGGCTGCACGGCCGCTTCGTTCCAGGTGTCGGCGGACTCCACGGTGACGGTCGGCAAGGCCGGCGGCGCCACGATCGCATCGCTCTGCGGGCCATTGACCGGCGTTGCATGGCGGCAGACCCAGGGTCCGGCCCTGGCGCTGATCTCCGCGCGGACGCAGGCGATCAGCTTCGAGCCCGTGCTGGCCGGCGCCTACGGCTTCAGCGTCGACTTCCGCGATCCGGACGGCGTTGCGCGCAACCTGGCCGTCACCGTCAATGCGGTGCTGCCGACCAGCCCGGTCGGCGTGCTCGTGCGTGCGGACCAAGCGGTGCGCGAAGGCGGCAAGGCTTCGGTGCGTGCGTGGCCGACCGCTGCGGCCGGCGGAACGGTCACCTGGACGCAGGTCGCCGGACCCGCGGTCACGCTGGATGCCAGCGATCCGAACCGCGTGCTGTTCACCGCGCCGGCCGTGAGCGTGGACAGCCTCGTCGTGCTGCGCGCCACCCAGCCGCTGGCCGGCGGCGGCACGGACAGCGACGAGGTCCGCGTGCTGGTCGAGAACCACGAGCAGGCGCCGTCCGACCCGTCGAACACCGGTCCATACATCTTCAGCGACACGCACGTGTCGCGCACCTATCCGTACCGCGCGAGCGGTCCGTTCGCCGCGTCGCTGGTGTCCTGCACGTACGAGGCGAACCTGCAGTACTTCGGCGCCGGCGCGAACCTGTGCCCGCTGTCGCGGCTGCCCTTCCTGCACCAGACCACCGGAGGCGCCGTCCCCACGGTCAGCCAGATCATGGACCGCGTGGTGGTGTCGCACGACTGGATGGGCGAGGTGTTCGAGCAGTTCCTGGCCACGCAGGCGAACGACGACATCAAGCGCCTGTTCAACGGCGTGACCGCCATCGTGATCGGCGCGCACGTGCGTCCCAGCTTCTACTACGCGCTGACCGGCGCGATCTACCTGGACGCCGACAACTTCTGGCTGACGGCCGAGCAGCGCGACGTCATCGACGAAGCGCCGGACTTCCGTTCGGAATTCGACCGCGACCTCAACTACTCGAGCGTGTGGAGGTACACCGAAAACAACCTGAGCATCTTCGTGAACTTCCCCGCGACCTCGCGCATCGCCCGGACGCAGAGCTACCTGCTCGCCGAGGCGGGCTGGCTGCTCTTCCACGAGCTGGCGCATGCGTCGGACTTCCTGCCGCCGAGCGAGCGGTCGCGCCTGAGCGACAACCTGGGCCTGAGCGCGTGGGGATTCATCGAGCCGCTGTTCAGTTCCGGGAGGCTGCCGTCGGCGGTCCTCAGCGCGACGTACCCGCTTCAACCGGCCGAGATGTTCGGGCTGGCGCAGGTCAAGTTCTTCGGTGCGACGCCCACGGACCTCCAGAAGTCGTACACGCCGAACCAGGTGGCCGGGTTCTTCGCGCCCTACGGGGCGACCGACGAGTACAGCTACGCGACGATCCGCGAGGACCTCGCGATGCTCTTCGAAGAGTTCATGATGTACCGGCTCACCGGCGGCGCGTGGCGGCGCGACGTGGCGATCACCGACAAGATCCTCGACACGACGACCAGCGCAACGCTGACCGTGCGCTGGGGCCAGCGCGGGCGCATCGGCGAGGGCGTGGTGCGGCCGCGCGCGCAGCTCGTCGTCGGCGCCCTCGCGCCGTGGGTCCCGCCCTCGGAAGTGCTGAACCTGCCGCCGCCGATCCAGATGCGACCGGGCGAGAGCTGGGCCTCGAACCTCGTGCTGCCGGCGCCGCCGCCGTCCGGCCTGGCGAGCAGCCAGTCCGTCCGGTCCCCGTTCGATCCCGAAGGCGACCGCGCGCTGCTGATGCGTGGACTGAGCGGCCACCGCGAACACTGGACGCCGAACGAGCGCTGGCTGAAGCGGGTCGGGCGCTGAGCCGGGCGTGGCCGACTTTGCCACGCGTGGCCCCGCCGCCTCGGCTTTGCGGAACGCAGCACCCGGCAGTGTGGAAACGCCGGGCGTTGCTTCATAATTCGCGCCAATTTTCGCGTGCCGCCGCCCGGGCGGAGCTGACATGACGCTGATCGCCTTCGTCGTCCTCTACCTGCTCGCGTCGATCGCCATCGGCCTGTATGCGGCCACGCGCGTGAAGACTTCTTCGGACTACGCGATCGCCGGGCGCTCGCTGCCGCTCGCCGTGATCATCGCGACGACGTTCGCGACGTGGTTCGGCTCGGAGACGGTGCTCGGCATCCCGAGCAAGTTCATCGAGGGCGGGCTGCAGAAGACGGTCGAGGACCCGATCGGCGCCGGCATGTGCCTGGTGCTCGTCGGCATGTTCTTCGCGCGCAAGCTCTACAAGATGGACCTGCTGACCATCGGCGACTTCTACCGCAAGCGCTATGGCAAAGACGTGGAGATCTTCAGCTCGATCGTGATCCTGATCTCCTACCTCGGCTGGGTCGCCGCGCAGGTCACCGCCCTCGGCCTCGTGTTCAACCTGCTGTCGGTCGGCGCCATCAGCGTCGCGACGGGCATGGTGATCGGCACGCTCGTCGTGCTCGTGTACACGCTGTTCGGCGGCATGTGGTCGGTGGCGCTGACCGACTTCTTCCAGATGATCATCATTGTCATCGGCCTGACGCTGATCGCCATCTTCGCCGCCGACCACGCCGGCGGCGTCGGCAAGGTCGTCGAGTACGCGCAGTCGCGCGACCTCTTCCAGTTCTTCCCCGACGGCGGACTGCACGGCTGGCTGTTCTGGATCGGCGCGGCGATCACCATCATGATCGGCTCGATCCCGCAGCAGGACGTCTTCCAGCGCGTGATGTCGGCCAAGAGCGCCGACGTCGCCGTCAAGGGCCCGATCATCGGCGGCATCTCGTACATGCTGTTCGCCGGGGTGCCGATGTTCATCGGGCTGTCGGCCTTCCTGATCATGCCGGACGTCGCCAACTCGCTGCTCGAGGAGGACTCGCAGAAGATCCTGCCGACGCTGGTGATGGAGCGCATGCCGGTGTGGCTGCAGGTGTTCTTCTTCGGCGCGCTCCTGTCGGCCATCATGTCGACCGCCTCGGCGACGCTGCTGGCGCCGTCGACCACGTTCGTCGAGAACGTGCTGAAGAACTTCGTGAAGCTGGGCGACCTCCAGTCGCTGCGCTACATGCGCGTCACGGTCGTCGTCTTCACCGGGTGCGTGCTCGCCTACTCGATCATCATGGAAGGCACGCCGATCTACGAGCTGGTGTCCAAGGCGTACCAGTTCCCCGTGGTCGGCGCGTTCTGGCCGCTGGTGTGCGGGCTGTACTGGAAGCGCTCGACGCGCCAGGGCGCCATCTGGTCGATCGTGCTCGGCATGAGCACGTGGGCGCTGCTCGACTTCACGCCGCTTGGCGAGGTCTTCCCGTCGGTGCTGGGCGGCTTCCTGATGGGCGCCCTCGGCATGGTCGTCGGCTCGCTGGCGCCGACGGCGGGCAACCACGCCTACCGCGCACACACCGCCCGGCACGGCGAGCACTCGCACGCGCACCGCTGATCCGCCCCGCGGGCGGAACCCGTTGCGCCGTCAGCCGGCCGTGCCTCGCTGCACGAGCTGGACGAACTCGGTCTCGAAGCCCGCGAGCTTGCGATCGAGGTGGGCGCGCTGCTCGGGCGACGCGCTGTTGACGAGTTGCGCGATCAGCCGCGCGTTGTCGCGCCGGAAGGCCTCGGCGCGCGCGCGCTGCTCCGCATCCGACGGCCGGGCCAGCTCGCGGAAGTAGGCGCGGAACCAGTTCGCCGCGACGGCTTCCGGCGGGCGCTCGGCCTCGATCCGGCGCAGCAACGCGACGAGGTCCTTGGTCCGCCGCTCGCGCGCCTCGAGCCAGTACAGCGAATCGACGGGCCGGCCGGCGAGCGAGGCGCGCACGAGCCGCACCTGCTGGTCGCTGACCTTGCCCAGCCAGAACTCCGCGCGCTCGGCGTACTTCTTCGCGCGCGCGTCGAGCTCCTGCCTGACCGCCTCCGTGGACTCCTTGCGCGCCTTGATGTTGTCGTCGACGATCTTGCGCTCGACCTGGTCGATCTGCGCCGGGGTCAGGGTCAGCGCGAGGGCGGCGACGTCAGGGGCGGCGCGCTCGCCGAGCGCGGCCATGCGCGCGTTCAGGCCCTCGTTGAACGCGAGGATCTCCGCGGGCGTGACGACGCTGCCGTCGAGGCGGCCACGGGCGCTCTGGATGAACGCGGCGTAATCCGTCAGCTGCGTCGCGCGGTGCCAGTCCATCAGCAAGGCGACGCGCCGGCGCACCATCTGCTCCTGCTCGTCGGTCAGGGAGACATAGCGGTCGAGCGAGTACAGCAGCAGCGTGTCGGCGTTGTTGTAGCC
>Ga0105104_10003752_pt1 | contig 10704 bp, 6 predicted proteins | sample PPLLaktember2015_3_FD_87034 | JGI IMG/M metagenome (GOLD analysis project Ga0105104, IMG submission 87034) | Freshwater sediment microbial communities from Prairie Pothole Lake near Jamestown, North Dakota, USA - PPLs Lake P7 Core (6) Depth... | ecosystem: Environmental > Aquatic > Freshwater >... | reverse complement strand
GCGAAGGCGTGACGGCCGAGGAAATCGAACGGCGTGCCGCGCAAAACATCGCCATTCGCCGCATCGTCGACGCCAAAGAGATCGGCTATGTAGTCTGCTTCCTGGCCTCGCCGAAGGCCACGGCCATCACCGGGGAAGTGATCGCGGCTGGCGGCGGTTCGCAACGTGCGGTGTTTCAATAGGGCTGACGCGTGGCACCGGAAGCCCTATGCATTAAGAGGGGCACCATGATGGATGACGCGCGCCTTGTTCAACCCCCAGTCGAGTCGCTGAACACCGCAGGAGGATCACCCGGCCAAGCCCGAGTGGTCCTGGTATTTGTCCTCGATGGCCTGCGTCCAGATGCAATTAATCCCGGCGATACGCCCACGCTCTTCCGGCTGCGTCAGGAAGGGGTGTACTACCTCAATAGCCATGCTGTCTTTCCCACGGTGACCCGCGTCAACGCGGCGGCGATTGGGACGGGCGCCTATCCGGGGACGAACGGCATCGTGAGCAACGTCATGTACGTGCCGGAGGTCAACCAGGGGCGTCCCTTCAGCCTCGGGGAGTTTCAGCATCTCGTCAGCCTCGAGGCGGTGAGCGGTGGGCGGCTCGTCCTGGTGAAGACCCTGGGAGAGCAATTGCAGGAGCATGCACTGCAGCTTGCCGTGGTCAGTTCAGGCTCGACTGGGACCTCCCTGCTGCTCAATCCCCATGCCCTCCATGGCGTCGGCACCCTGGTGAATGGGTACTTTGATCCTGGCCAACTGGTGGCCTTCCCGCCCGAGGTCAATAAGACTATTCTCGAGCGCTTCGGGCCTGCCCCCGCGAAGGGTGGGGGCTCCGAACCTCACTGGGCGGCGGTGGATTGGACCGAAGACGTGCTCCGGGAGTTCGTCCTGCCAGAGCTGCGGCCGGACGTGATCATCAACTGGTTGACCGAGCCGGACCATATGCAACACGCCTTCGGCGCGGGCTCCCCCGAGAGTCGCCAGATGCTGAAGAATAACGACCGGCACATCGGGCGCATCCTCGACACGCTCCGGGCCCTCGGGCTCGTCGAGCAGACCGATATCTTCGTCGTTTCGGATCATGGATTTAGCCGCGTCACGTTTGCCATCAACGTGGTGCAAGAGCTTATGGAGGCGGGGCTGAAGGCCAGTCTGGACTCCGATGATGTCGTGTTGGCCAGCAGCGACCAGGCAGTGCTGGTGCATGTCCGCGACCATGCGCCGGAGCGCATCCAGCAGCTCGTGCAGTGGCTGCAGGCCCAGGAGTGGATCGGCGTGATTTTCACCCATGGCACCAGGCCGACCGAGGTCAGCGTACCGTCCGCCTCTGTTGATCCACAGGGATGGGTTGACGGCACATTCTCGTTGGAGCTAATCCACCTGGCGAACGAGGAGCGTGGTCCCGATATCCTCTTCACCTTCCCGTGGACCTCAGCCAGGAACGGTTTTGGGCTGGCAGGGACCGACCTGATGCACACCACGCGGGCTGCGGGCGCGCGTAGCGGCGAGGCGAGCAATCATGGCAGCATGAGCCCGTGGACCATCCGTAACACTTGCTTCGCCTGGGGCGTCGATTTCAAGCGCGGCGTCGAGGTCCGTGTCCCTGTCAGTAACGTCGATCTCGTGCCGACGATCCTGGCCCTCAAGGGTATTCCGGCCGGTGCATCCTACGATGGCCGTGTCTTGAGCGAGGCGTTGCTTGGGGGGCCGGACGAGGAACAAATTCCCGTCGAAACCCGGATTCTGACGACACAGGCCCACGGCGGCCACTACCGGGCGGCCATCCAGATCTCGGCCGTGGCACACCAGCGGTACATTGATAAAAGCTGGCGTATGAGTTAGCCCATGGTTCCGCCTGCTCCTCATGTGTATCCTCTTGCTACGACAGGATATCGACCCATTGTTCATGAATACCAAAGTCGACTCCAATATCTCAAATCGTATATGGCGACATTCTCTGCTATGAGTTCGCTATCGACTGGTTCGAGCTCGATACTTGGCATTCATGTACCGATGGAACAGCTGATCTAGCAATGGATGCTGTATCGCAGAGTTTGGTTCGTATGTATTAGAGATGCCGCTGAGATCGAGGAGACCTTCAATATACCGGCCTCCTTCAATCCATAGCGTGTGCCATTCCCTTGCTCTGGCTTCAGCACCTTCATACGTCAGCGCGTCAACACGGATTTTATTAAATGTTTCACAAGCCTCCTCTAGCTGCCTCGACACTTCGTGCTCGTAATGCATTATCAAAGCCGTCTCTTCCTCCTTAGAGGAATCGAGTTTCGAGCGTGCGAAGAAAAGCCGATTGCGCTCCGTAACCAAGATGGCTGCAAGCTCTACGAGTTGAGACACCAATGCTGCTTCCGGTAGCGGGGTGAGATCGAGATCGGGAAGAACCGCAGTCAACCCCTCAGGTGGTTGGACAGGAAAATCCCATTAGCTGGCTCCCCTGCAAATAACAAGCGCAGAGTCTCAAAGGCAATCCGCACCACCGAGCCATAGAGTTGCCTATTGACCGTGGGAACCAAGTAGAGGAAGGTAGAGTCGAGATTGGACGACGCGAATGCATCACAGACAAGAACGATCTGGGTAAGCATTTCTTCGAAATCAATGATTTCGAATCCGATACACACTCCCGTCAGGGCAGGTTCCTCGATCACGCGTGTAGGGTAGAGAAATGTCATACCCCCCTGATCTAGCGGAGCGAGGATCTCACGAACGCGAGCAGCGAATGATGCGTCCCTACTTTCATGCCATTGTCGGATCGCCTGGCGTAGGTTATTGGTACGCTGTGGTGGCCCCTCACAAGCATAATCCAATACATCCGCAAGGTGCGAATAAACCTCAGTCTCCTGGCCATCTAGGGACTGCATGCCAAGGACATCAGGTTCAGCCTGAAGTATATCGGCAAATGCCTTGTGGCTAGTCGGGAGTTGTGCGATCGCCTCCTTCAAGTTCATGCACATCAAGAAGGCGGTATGGCTCTGTCGTTCGGCCATATTATGCATAAAAAACTGGCGCACAAAGCTGGAAAACGTTCCAGTCCACGTTTTCACTCCCCCTTCTTGCCGCTCAAACCGGTCTGCGAGGCGCGGTGGTAAGGCAGGAGCCTGGGCTATAAGGGAGAGGACTTCATCGCCAAGTGCTGTCAGCGAGCGGCCATCCGGCCTCTGAGCCCTATACAGGCCTTCAAACGCAACAATCAGCGCCCGCGCGAAAGCCAGCATCTTTTGGCGCACGCGGTTCCAGTGGTGCATCCATTCGTACGCTGATAGCGGCGCATAGCAGTTCTCGACCAGTCGGTGGTACAGCGCATTCTTGGATGCATGTGACATATTATCAAGTGTAGTAGCGCTCATCTCCCTGTGAGTATCGTCGGGGGCCATGGGCTGTCCACCGGTTCTTGGGTCTAATCCTTGTGAGCAGTATATGGCGTAGATCGGAAACCAACGGCGCAGATGTTTCAGGCGCGTCACCGCCTGATCATTCGGTGATGCAGCGCCGGGATTAGTATCCATAATGAATTCGATGTGAGCTGTATCACCCTGCTCAACGAGCGTTAAGGTCTTAGAATACTGGCGGAACCTTCTGAAGAATTTTTCCTGATTAGCCTTTACATGACAGTTGTATCGCGCTGGAGATCGATGCTGGAGAGCCTCAAAGAAGAGCGATATCGCCTCTGCGTCTTCATCCCAGAGTACTGCTTCCCATGAGAAGCTTGCCAAAAAGTTGTCCAAGGGTGGCGCAGGAACCTGAAGGAACAGATACCATTCACTCAGTTGCGCTACCTCAGCAAGCGGCGATGTTTCGTCGAGAACAAGGCCATCCAGAATGCCGCGGAGAAAGACTCGCAAAGGTTCCTGTGAGCCAATAGCCGAGCGCGAACGGAACTGTCCCCTTAGATCGCTTAGATGCTGGATCGATGTATTATCGGGCAGCGTTGTTTGCAAGTCTTGCAGAAGATTGATGTTCTCTGTCGGTGTGGTGGAAGCGGTCAACATGATGATGCTGGATGGCCCATACCGTTGAACAGCAGCGTCGAACAGGTGACGATTAACTTGGAAGTAGTGGGCTTCGCTGGCCAAGAACAAGGCATCGATAATCTGATTGATAAACGTTAGAGGTGCGGTCCGACAGCGTGCAACCAACGTCTCAACAAGGGGGTCACGCTGAAGGTCAGCGTCGGCGAAAACTCGTGAAGCAAAGGCAACAAGATTGACGGGATCCAATGCTTGAATCAAACGCCTGAGGGTCTGTTCTACCGACATCACGGTGTGTAGCTCGCGAACCAGATGCTGCGAGCGGACGACGTGCAACCCTTCACATTCCTCGTTCTCATAAACCAAATACTCACCCTGGAGAGATCGGAGAGTCTCGTCAGGATCGCCTGGGAAACGCGTGACCTGCAGCAAATCCTCTAGACGTACCCGCGCACCATACACATGGGCAGTTGCCACAAGGCGCAGCACATCGAGTCTTGCTGGTTCTTCTTGTTCGAGTGCGTGTACCTGATCGCGGATACGTTCAGCCAACATCTGTCCCTGTGTGATGAGATAAATGAACTCGATGAGGAGCCCCCGATCTTCGACCCGAGCATACGCCCACTCGGCCGATACAACAGTGGGGGCGACTCTGCCTCGCTGCTTGAAGTGCTGGAAGATGCCCTGCGCCTCGCTCAAACTCAGATCCGGTGTCACCATGTCGCAAGCGAACGCACTTGTCCCTTGACCGTAGCGATACCAATCGTCCTCACGAGTGGCCATGAGGAAACGCACAGGCTGACCTGCAAGTTGGGCTGCGACGCGATACCACAACTGCGTGCGTTCTGTAAGGGAATCGATAAGAACGAGCAATGGCAGACCGAGCGATAATCGCTGGGTCAGATACTCGACAATCTGCCCTGCGTGCTCTTCGCTAGGACAAGCGTTCAGACGAAAGATGGTGTTGGGTGCGAGGTGCTCGAACGCATATCGATAGAGCAGGGTTGATTTGCCTTGGCCACTAGGCGCTTTGACGATGCAGACCTGAACGTGCTGTAACTTCTCCTCGATATCGCGCTGCCACTGCAGTCGTGGTGCATCCAGGCCGGCAGCGATATGACCGGGGCGAGCGTCTTTGGCGTCGTAGTAGTCAGCCGTCATTTCCTCGCTCTCAAACGTCAGCGGTTGAATGAGGCGACCCAAGACGGCAGGGTTGACTGGGCCACAACTGATCCAGTCTTGGATCCGAAGTTTTTCGGTTTCGATGTCCCGCTTAGCAACCACGGCGCGGTTCACTGCCCATGTAATTGCGCACTCCAGCAGCTTTGAGAGATACAAGTCTTCATTGCTTACTTGAATGTCGAAATAATGCACACATGCTTGACGCAAGCGCGGCCTCAGGTCGTGCTGACTCACATACTCGAAGGATACCTGCGTCAGAAATTGGTGTACATGACGGCGATCGAACCCAACAGGCGCAACAATCTTGGTCAGCTTTTTGCGCAGGTCAAGTGGTAGGTTCGCGCTCTGTCCATTACAGAAGGTTACTAATGCCTGGAGTTGCCCTGTAAGCTCAAAATTGGTAGCAAGAACAAATCTTGCATTCGGCTGCAGCTTGAACACCGCGAAAAAATGCTCAAAGATTCTTTCACTTCTAAACCATGCCCAGCCCTGATCTTTTTTTGAACTTTTTACCTGGACATATATATTGCCAATATTCAGACCTTTCAAGTCTACATCTTCAAGGCCTTCGAATTGAATTTGCTCCACTGTAGGGTCTGTATAGAGATCGAATAGGTGGACTAATGAGTAAAGTAGCTGAAACCGAATACCAGTAATATTCGAAGATCCATGGAATCGAGATCTTAAGAGTTCATCAAGAGCTTCGAGAGGCATGTCAGTATTTTCCTCACATAATGCAATTGAATCTGTACAGTCAGGATACACTATAATAGTGGCCTATACCGATAGATCTCCACTTCAACTGGTACGGGCCACCGGACGTGTTAATGGCCGATCACGAGGCCCACAAGTGACGTGGGATTCCGGATTCGCCGATACCGGGCACAAGGGCCCAAATGGGCTTGATTGGACAGTTATGGGGCTATTCCAAGATGAGAAAGCCCGTCCGTCACAGCATTGATCGCTGTATTCCGAGAGGCTTATAGCCGCCGTCAACCTATCCGCCGCTGCCGGGCATCGTTAGGGGTGGGCGGCAGCGCCCAGTGCGCCTTGATTCAATGGGTCAATTGCGACCGGTGAATTTGATGCTGGTGAATTTATCTGTTCTGTCTACGATAGGATATCGAGCCACCATGCATAAAGAGGCTCCCGCTCTCCAGGGTAATAATTTGCGCCAGACCAAATATTCAGCAAGATAGCCTTAAGGTCCGCTTTAGTGATACCCGCGAGCTCAGCCCACTGCTTTACAATGGCAAGTGTGGAAGTGATGAATACGTCAGGCGCACGCCCAGATAAGACCCGGCGCGCTTTGCGGTCGTCCGTGGCGACATCGCATTCTCGATGCATCGCTAAAGCACAGGTTATCGACTCTCCGTCATCCATCTCGCTTGCAAGATCGATAAAGGTGACGGCTTCCGCCTCACTATTGAGTGTGATGACCTGGATGAGCCCCGTTGTTACTAGCGACCCTATCTCAACGGGTTCGCGTTCTTCTGGCCCTTGATCTGATGCTCTCCGTCGTATGTAGAGGGCTTCTTGCTGAACAACGTACTCTGCAACGACAAACGGCTGTGGCGATGTTGCAGCGATCTCCCGTAATTTCCGGCTGGCATACAAGTTGAGCAGGCAACTGGCATCCAGGATGATCGGCCGCTGCGGCACAGGCATCTGCGGGCCTTTCTACTCGCGGTTGCTGCCGATGTTGTGGGCCAGGTTGACGGAAACATTGGCGATCTTCCCCGACTCTGAGACGTCGTGGTAGTTCGTCAAAGCTTGAACTAATCGTCTGGCTTCCACTCTATCGACGCGTAGGAATCTTGCCAATTGACCTTCCGTCAGGTCTCCTCGTTGATACGCCTCCACGGCTAGGTATTGATAGCGCAGGGGCAAGAGGTGGTTTGCACGTGGATGTGGCTCCAGTTCGAGGATCGTTTGTGCCTCTCGTACTTTGAAACCACTATCTCGGAGCCGATCCCATGTCCCGCTGGGCAAGAGATGAAGGCTTTCCAATTGGCGGGTGAGGGCTTCCACCGACACGAAGTAGTAGTGGGCCAGTCTACATAACTCCGCCGGGGTGATCTTTCCCTGGCGAAGACGTGATAGTTCATGAAATCTACGCTTCAGCCCATTGCTAGGCATGAGGAAGGCCCCGGCGAATGCATCGGCAAACCGTTCAGATGCCGGTACCCTTTCGTAGATGAACATGACCGATACCTCTGGCCGGAAACGATTGGTCAGAAAATGGCTGTATTCGTGTCCTAATGACCAGCGCTGCCGCTCCTCGGGATGCACGGCATTAATGGCGATGCAACCCCCGAGTCGCTCGGTATACGCGAACATTCCGGCGATGTGCGAGGGTAATCTGGGATAAAAGATACGCAGGCCTATGTCGCTTTCCAGGATTTCTCGCACCCGAAGGACCGGCCCATCTCCCAAGCCCAAGCGGTTTCGCTCTGCCGAGGCGATATCTTCTGCCGCCTCTTCTGGCGAAATGCCTTCGATCGGATATAGTGGGGGATAGTTGCGCGTCAGTGGAGCACCGCACAATTGTTCAAGTTCAAGGTAATCTTCACAGAGTTGCTGAAACTCCTGGATGGCTCGTGCCAGCTCCGTTTGATGCCGGCCAGCCTGGGCAATTGCAGCCCGGAACTGGATGGCGAATTCCTCTGCGACCTCGCGGTCCCGTATGAGTTCATTGACCCCCTGTCCATACAATTTGGACAACCGGATGAGTTCCTCAGGTCGCACTCGTCGCTCACCCTGCTCGATGGCGGTCACTGTTGTCCGAGCGATGCCGAGGTCCTTGGCCACAGCTTGCTGGGTAAGACCGCGAGCCTTGCGGGCGTCTTGAAGGCGACGCCCCAATACTTTCGGATCAATTGTATCAAGCGCATGCTCCTGCATGGATATCTGCCTCTACATGGTTGTCGCCAGAGCGCCAAGGGTGAACCTTTCCCATTCAGTCACATACGTCAGGTACATCTGAACATAGGCGTCCGCGATCTCTTGCGGGTTTCCATCTTTGTGTCGAACCGTTTCTTCTTGGATCTCAAGGAGCTCAGGAAAAGTTTCTGTGAGCGTTTCCCAGGCCGACTCCGACGATAGGCAGTCCCTCATCGGTGAGAGTAGAACCGCCAACTGGTGAGAGTAGCGGGAAGTCCTCCCGACCCCGTACAAAATCTTGCAAGACTTTTCCGATGTCTTGGAGGCCTGGACACCCACCTACTTAGCGCAGAGAGTGTGCTAAAGCCGTGCTACAGGCGTCGCCCAGTTCTGCTTCAGAAGCAACACCCCCCTTGGAGAGGCGGAAGACCTTCCGCCAAGCCGATGGAATGGATTTCTCGAAACGATCTTTGTCCGGCATTTTCAGGCCCTCAAGGTGCAGGAGGTATCTATAATCTGACATTGTCAGATACTAATACTCAATTTTTCATTAACTGTCAATAGCTCGAGTGAATGGTTTTTATTCGGGGACGTAACTTTAGGCAAAACTGGGCAGTGACATACCAAGCCTAGTCATATAAAGGCAGAGGGGCGTGAGGTCATCGCCGCTGCCGCTGACATCGATTGCATCGAGTCCGTCGACGCTTCCGAGGAGCGTTCAAGCTATGCAGCTATAAGGGGTAAGATCCCCAGCGATCTGCCGGGCCTGACTCGACAGGGCATACTGTTCAAGGTAATCTTGGGCCATTTCGCACCGTTATTTTCAATATACGAGCGGTTCTCAGTTCTTCGGGCAGAGGATGGCCTTCCCTCACGATTTGCGCAGGCGTAATCGTCAGGATTTTGCGATGCTGTCGGCAAGCCCCTTTCCCTTTCCTGACGGCAGCGGAGGTGAAAGGCGAGTCCTGGCCCGACCGCGTCAAGAGCTGACGCGTCCCCATGGAGCAAATGCGGCGTGACCTTTGGGGCGATGGGTGTTACAATAACACCCTTCCTCCGCAAAAGGTCCGTGGTGACCAATCATACCGGGGGTAAAGGCAATTGCGAGCGACTACACGGCAGTTATGAAATCCCTGGGGGGGAGGATGGGGTGGCTATCGAGACTTTTTTGGGTAAGTTTGATGCTCCCAGTATGCGTGTCCTGCACCCTCTTCAGAGAGCGGCCGGTCGAGACCGCCCCCACCATAGTGTTGCCCGAGGTCAGGAAGATTACCTTCACCGGCAATACCCAGTTCAGCAGCCGCACCCTGATCGGTGAGATGGCAAGCAAGCCGCGGCCTTGGCTGCAGTTCTGGAAGCACGGTGAGCCCTATAATCCACCCACACTGCAAGAGGACCTGCTGCGCATCCGGAAGTACTACTTCGATCGTGGTTTTCTGGAGACGACTGCACATGTCGAACAGGTGCAGGAGAATACCGAAGAGAACAGCGTCACCATCGAGATCGCCATTGAGGAGGGCGCCCCCACGCAGGTGGCAGAGGTGCGTCTGAGCGGTACCATTCCGCCCGAGCTCTCGCCAGTCCCCAACCTCATCAAAGCGCTACCGCTCCAAGCGGGGCAGCGTCTCAATAAAGCCGATTTCGACCAGAGTAAAGAGCTGCTCTTGACGCGCCTGCACAATGCCACCTACGCCCGATCAGAGATCATTCCCAATACCGTAGTCGACCGCGAGACGCACACGGCAGTGGTGACCTTTGAGCTGCACCCGGGCGCCCCGACGACCTTCGGCCCCATCACCATCGAGGGGGAACAGCAGGTCAAGGAGCGTGCCATCCGCCGCCAGCTGCGGATCCGGGAGGGAGACCCGTACAACGCCACCGAGCTGCAGGAGAGCGTCGATGCCATCCACGGTCTCGGTATGTTCCAGGCGGTCACGCCGCGCGTGCTGAATCCCCACGAGCAGGGCGCACCGATGGACGTTGAAATCACCGTGCGTGAACGCAAACCCCGCAGTGTACAGCTCGGATTTGGCTTTAGCACGGTGGAACAATTCCGTGGAGAGGTGCAATGGACACAGCGTAATTTGTGGGGAGGAGCGGAGTCTCTGAACCTCTCCGCCAAGGCGTCGTCCATTCAGCAGGCGGGCGAGGGACGCTTTTTCCTGCCGTACTTTCTGGCTCGTCGTACCAACTTTACGCAAACCGTCTTCGCGCGCAATCAGCCCAGACTTGACAAGGACCCATTGAGCTTGGGGGGGGGTACCTTATTCGGCATTGAGGATACCACGCCGAGTTATTCGGAGTTCAGTGTGGGCACGGAATCACGCGTCAGGCATGAGTTCTCTCGCCGGCTCAGCGGTTCCGGTGGTGTGGAGTTGAGCCGGAATGTGTTCAGCGATGTCGACCCGGACCTGATCGGGACGGGGGTTGCTGAGAACAATACGCTCTTCATCCAATTCGCTGAGCTGAAATGGGACACCAGGGACAACTTACTGAACCCTACCCGAGGCATCGTGCTCAGTGGAGAACTCGACCACTCTAATACCGCGCTCATATCCACTGAAAGCTTCTTCAAGCTTTTGCTAGAGGGGCGCCATTACTATGCCTTGTGGGAGAAGGTGATCCTGGCGTCCCGTCTCACCGTGGGAGGCATCCAACCTTAT
>Ga0105104_10003750_pt1 | contig 10705 bp, 14 predicted proteins | sample PPLLaktember2015_3_FD_87034 | JGI IMG/M metagenome (GOLD analysis project Ga0105104, IMG submission 87034) | Freshwater sediment microbial communities from Prairie Pothole Lake near Jamestown, North Dakota, USA - PPLs Lake P7 Core (6) Depth... | ecosystem: Environmental > Aquatic > Freshwater >... | reverse complement strand
GTAGAGCCCGTTGATTTTATAATTTGTTGTATAACAAACTCCGACGCAATTTTCGATGTAGTACTCCTTGATGAACTTCTCGTTGACCTTCAGCGCGTCTGGCGGCGCTGCCGTGTACGCCTTCATGTGATCGTAGAACGCAAACCTGTTAACGTCACCGAGATCGCGGGCCTCGTTGATGCGTAAGATCACAGAGGAGAAGTACCCTGCCGTGAAATCTTTGAGCAACCTGTGAGGGCTCACCTCGGCGAAATTCCAGTGGCCTATCGCCCTCTTCACGGGCTCCAGCAGAGTGTCCTTCCCGACGCCGGGATTGCCGCCTAACACCAGCGCGTGGTTTATCTTCTCGGCAGGACGCTGAACGCGATGGGCGAGCCACGCTATGATGTGCCCTGCGTCACTTGGATAGATGCGATCGATGTGTCCGGTCCACATGCTTGCCATCGTGGAGTTTCCGCGAACGAGCAGCGGCGCGCGATACGTGTTGAAGGTACGGGCTCCAGAGGTCTCGATCCATCCGCCATCTGACACGACGCTGTCCTTGATGATCATAGGCTTTCCCGGAGCCCACGTCATCTGGTGGACTTTTCTGTTTTGCCGAAGCCACGCCGACGCCTTGATGGTGATGTTCTCCCCATGATCGTCGACGCCAATCACTTGAGGTCCCAGTTCTGCGTCCGCGCTCGTGGCAGGCCAGTGCTCTCTCGTTGGCACGAAGATAAAATCATTCAGTGGCAGGTAGGCGATAAAGTCATCTCTCGTGATCCGGTCCCATCCCGGCTGAGCCTCGTTGGCCTTGAAGAAGATCGTTCCGGCGTTGACCGATGTCGGCGGCGTAGTGTGCATGGTCCGCCACTTGTCCACTCCGTTGCGCTCGTCGTGCTTCCTGCTCTTGGCACTCCACTCCAGGAACATCGTCATGCCCTCGGACGACCCACCTGTCGCTGCGTAGATCGCCATCGCGATGGTGTTCCAGTCATCCCACCCGAGGTCGTCGTTCGGCACGATCTTGAGCGCCCTCCGAAGCCGCTCCGGGTCGACCTGATAATTTATGTTGTTGCGCGATTCTGCCCTTCGCCCAGCGTCCATTGACTTCGTGATCAGCCACGGAGGGGCCTCGACAAGCGGGGCGTCGTTGAGCCAGCGATACGATCCTGTGCCTCGGAGAGAAGGTGGCGCGAGTACCATGCCACCCTCTCCTCTCACGTCGATGCCGAGGGCGATGCGGCTCGTGGAGTTCTTGATGCTGACGTTTTGTGGCCACTTGAAATAATAGTGGACGCTTCCCGACGGGCTCTCTGCCATCCTCGTCAGTGGGATGGGTCCGTACGTCTCTTGCAGGGCTCTCAGGGAGGCTAGACCGTCGACGTTGTGGCCATCAGGTGTGTCAATCTCGACCACCCAGAAGCCTGACCCTGATCCTGTTGGCAACCCTATGCCGGCGTCGGGCCACTGGGCCCAAATCCTCTGGACTTCCTCTACGTCTCTGGTCATGCCCCACTTGCGACCTTCGCTGTGGGCCATTGACATGTAGCTCTTCTTCCTCACTGTATCTGCCGGGAAGACGAACCACCCCGAGCGAGCGTAGTTGATGGCGGCGAGGAGACAGCTCATCGCAGCCACCATTGTAGCGTGGTATTGTTAGAGCCGAACCCAATCTTGAGCTTGCTCTCAAGCTTGCAGGTAGAGTCACACTTGAAAGTGATGACCATCTCTCTGGAGATTTTGTCCGTCTCTTCGGCCATCTTTACGAACCGAAGGCTGAGGTCGCCACATCGCGGACAACCTATTGAATAGATATTATCCGTATGTCTCCCCCTCTCGACCGCGATGAGCGGCCTCTCCTGATAGTCGTCAGAGGTGAAGGTCTCGTGGAACATAGGCCGATATGTCATGCGACTTCCCTTTGGTCCCGAAAACCCTCTGTCCGCCAGCGGACACAGGACTTTCACACTGTTAAACAAATGTTAACAATCCCCTCGGACATGAAAATGCCCGTGGACACGAGTGCGATGGCGATGTAAAGGGGAAGCACCCTTGTTGATGCTTCTTCTTTTCATCACCCGTTGCGTACCCACCGGCCCTGCTAGGCCGGTGGTTTCGCGCTTGGAGGGTGCTGACCATCTACTCAAGAGGGCATTTTGTAAATAGGGCTGGCCTGAATTATTTCGCCCTACCATGTTCCTCTCCCCTGATCCGCGGTCCGCTGTCCCAGCATAACTATCTGATATTGCTAATCATTTCAGACTTGTCCCCACTCATACCGCCTGTCTCAGGCGAGCTATCCCCATTTACTTCTCCGTCTGAAAGAAAGTCGTGTACAATAGATGTAAATGGTAGTAGCCTGTCTGCGAATCACTTCCTCTATCCTCTTAAGGAGAGCCTATGCCCAGCGACTTTGACGCCCTGCTTGAGGCCTCAGCCGTCGACACGGCCCCTACCCTAGAGCGCCTCAGGGCCACGGTAGCCGAATTCCGCGATGCGACCCGCGAGGCCTCAGACCTCGAGGAGCGGCTTAAGGAAGTCCGCGAGCGGCTCACCACCATAGAGCGCACCACCCTCCCCAACCTGTTCGCGGAGGCTGGCGTCGCCTCGATGTCATTAGACGCAGAGGGAAACCACCCCGCCGTCGAGGCCAAGCTCTCTGACTTCTACCGCGCCAACATCGCCAGCGGCTGGGACGACCTTCGCCGCAAGAAGGGCTTCGAGACCCTTGAACGTTTAGGCCTCGCTCCCCTGATCAAGGTCGAGGTGACCGCAAGGTTCGGTCGCGGCGAGAGCGACGAGGCGCGTCAGATAGCAGAGATGATCCGCGCCACGGGCCACAGCGCAGAGGTGGAGAACTCGGTCAGTCACATGACCCTTACTTCTGCTGTCAAGGAGTTACACCAGCAGGGCAACCTGCCGGGACCAGAGGACCTCGACGCGATCGGCGCCGTGGTTGGAAAACAAGTGAAGCTCAAGTTCAAATAGCAGGGAGACTACCTATGGCCAAGAAGACCAAGACCATGGCGGCAACCGTCGTCAGTGCCACCAAGCGCAGCGAGGTTGCCACCTCCACAGAGTTCGACGACATGCTGCTCGCCGCCGCAGGGCAGGGCATCAGCAACCGGGCGGCAGACAACATCGTCAGCAGCCTCTCCATTCTTCAGCCCATGTCGCCCGAGGTGATGGAAGATCGTGCCGAGTCGATCGAGGGTGCCAAGGCCGGAGACTTCCTCGTCGGCGAGACGCTCGTCAAGGGCAAGGACGGTATCTGGTTTCAGCCCTGCCACGTGGAGCATCGCCTCTTCGAGTTCGTTCCCTTGGAGAGGGGCGGAGGCTTTGTCGCGGAGCACGCCGTAAAGGTGGACCAACGCGGCATCCCGATCGAGAACGAGTACGGCGACGTTGTTCCTCCTCAGGGGGCTACCCGAGTCGCCCCCTTCCGCTACGAGTTTGCCAACGGCAACTCGCTGGTCCACTACCGCCACTGGGCAGGCATCCTCTGGCAGGAGAAGGTGGGTCAGCACTTCATCATCCCGTTCAAGGGGACAGGCCACACCGAGGCTCGCAAGTGGATGACCAAGGCGGGCCTCGCGAACCAGCTCCCCGACGGGCGTCAGATGCCGCTCTTTGCCCACGTCTACAAGCTGACGACGGTATCTCGCCGCAACTCGAAGGGTCAGTGGTACAGCCTCGAGGTCGGTGACCCGATGCTGATCCATCCTGACAAGAACCCGTCTGTAGCCGATGTCGTGGGTGATCCTACCTCGGCGTTCAAGAGAGGGATGGCCCTGAACGACTCCTTCTCCAAGGGCGAGGTGACCGGTGCCGCTCCCGTCGCGGCGCAGCGCGAGGTGACCAACTCCGAAGAGATACCGTTCTGAGAGTGTCGTGAATCTCCTTAAGCTCTTCGGAGTTCTAAGCGGTCTGTCGGGGACAGACCGCTTCTCCAACGCGAAGCTGATCCACCGAGAGAGCGTCCTCGAGCACACTGGCGGCGTGAGCCTGACCTGCTACCTGCTGTGCCGGGAGCTGGAGAGCATCGCGATCGGAAGCATCGATCCCAAGGAGGTAATGTACCGGGCGGCAATCCACGACGTGGAGGAGCTACTGACGGGTGATCTTCCCCGCGTCTTCAAGCATCGCAACCAGGAGACCAAAGCGATGTTCAAGCAGCTCGGCAACGATGCGATGGACAGGATCGTGAACGACCTCGACCTCATCTCCCGCGGCTTCGTCCTTGACGACTACGACCGCGCCAAGGACGGCGCAGAGGGCCTCATCGTCGCCATCGCGGACTGCCTTGCCGTTGTCTATAAGGTTCACGAGGAGTCGGTAGAGCGAGGCAACCTCTCCATCATGAGCCGCGCCTCCTCCTCCATGAACCAGATCGTCGCCCTGAGGACGATGGTCGAGGAGGTCTTCCTCGCCCACCCTCCGGTCATCGAGTTTCTCGACGGCGTCCTCTCTGACGCCAGTGACGTGATCGCGCATGCCAATAGCGTTCGCAGCGCCACCGCGATAGAGGAAAGATAAACGAATGTTTACAATTTTCTTGTTTACAACTCCATAGATGTGTGATAGGTCAAAGAAATGACGATAACAAACGTAGTGGCGATGACCCAGAGGCGCAGAGAGACCTTCGTTCGAAAGATCAAGGCTGCCATGTCCAAATCTGTGGCCGGTTTCATAGAGGTTGGCAAGGAACTGATCGAGGCCAAGGAGACTCTGGAGCACGGTGAATTTGGCACAATGATCGAGGAAGACCTCGGCATGTCGAGAGTAACCGTAGCTAAATTGATTGCGATTGCCAATCACCCGGTCATTTCAAATGTAACACACGTGTTACATTTGCCTCCTTCTTGGGGTACTCTTTATCAGTTGACGAGAGTTTCCGAACGCACTCTCAGGGCCAGAATTTCTGATGGCACGATCAATCCTCAGATGATGAGGAGTGAGGCGACTGCCCTGATCCCGCGTCCAAGGGCTGCTCCTTCTCCGCGACCCAGATCGACTCCGACTCCAATCATCGAAGATGACGACGATACTCCAGGTGACAGCGCTCAGGACATCTGGCATCGCGGTCTCTCTCATAGAGCCAGCGAGTCTGCTGCGATGGCTCACTTTGTGCCATCGCAGTGGGAAGAATTTGAACCTGACCGATCAGTTGTTGTCTTGGCCAGAGAGGCAGCTGACAAGTGGAAAAAGCTGGCCGATTATCTTGAGGAGAAGTTAAATGCCTAGGCGTACAAGTACTGCGAACCAGTCTGGTCAAGCCCGTGGGACTGCACGGCTTTATCTCATTCCACCTGACGCCAATGGAAATAGCGGTGTGTTCTTCACGGTCAAGGTGAAGGATGCCACCAGGAGTGTTTCGATTAATGGAACGATCGACCACGTTCTGGGAAGCTATCGGGGTGTCACTCTTGGATGTCACCTTTCGAATGTGGCATGGGCCAATGCCTCTGCCTTTCCCCATCGCTGTTTGATGGCACCGTTTTTTACCAAAACGGTGTGTTACGTAGTCGACAAGATCCGTGGAGGAGTGCCGATCAGTGCTGTGAGATACAACCACAGCTATGGTGAATTAGTTGACATGAACGACACGGGTGAAAATCTTGCTCGTGTTCGCAGAGACCCAAATTGGGCAGAGCGAGAGTTCATTCTTAGACCTCCTCAGAAGTTCATTCCCAACCGGCCGCGATCGTTTTCTTCCGGAGATCAACCGACTAACCCCGCTACCAGGATGGCCGCGGTAATGTCCAATGGTGCTCTTAGGCGAGCCCTACGGGCTGGACTGGTAAATATCTCAGCCGCGACTGGAAGTTAATCAGACGCGACCGGCATAAGAATGACATGACTTTGGTACTCGTAAATCCAGACACCAAGCACATTCTGTCTGCGGACAGCGATCATGCAATTCTGTTGGGAAGCAGCGGTGACGAGCTTGATCGCTGCATTCTGATCGTCCCGCGAGAGGCCTATTTCGCGGCGCTTTCCGCTTGGCTTGATCGTAAGTCAGACTATCGCGATCGATATTCGGGAGATTTTTGTGGTGTGGGAGACATTCTCTGGAATGACGCTGCGCTTCAGAGCGATCGCAGTTACCATTTTTTTGATCACGAGTTCAACGATGATGATGAAACGGTAACCACGAAGAAGGTTGACTCTCCCTGCTATCGTGCCACGTCGTTCGAGATCGACATGGAACACGGCTAATGACATCTTGGAAAAGAGAGGCGAAAAAATCCTGGCTCGCGATGATCAAGTTCGCGGACGACAAGCCGCTGACTTCAAGCGAGTGGAAGGCTCTCAGCTGGATCACCTTGATCGATCGCGACTACTTGGTATTCGATCCGTCGAATTGCCGCTGGGCTAAGTCGGACGAGGAGAGAGCTGACAATCTGGTTTTCTATCGGTCGCTTGGGAGCAAGGTGTCATGACACACGACAAAGGCTTGTGGCATGCGGTTATGACAAAGCCAGGTGTCATCCCCATGATCGCGAGTGGAATTTTCTACGAGGGTCCGCGCCCGCCCAAGAACACGAGAACTTCTGGTCGCGGCATGCGATACTATGACGTCGAGGCCAATTGGCCTCGGATCAGGCGACACATCAAGAAGCCCATGACTCAGATCATTATGGTGGAGAACTTCAATCTCTTCACGTGGGGCCGATGGCGAAGGAGGTTCAAGTTTGGTGAGGTGCCGTCGCCTCATGGTGATGACTGGCAGGATCAGATCGATCGCAAGGGGAGGCGTCCTGCCTTCTGGAAGTACACCAAGATGGGGGCGTGTCACTGGCTGGTCAACTTCAATCTTGAGCTGGCTCGTCTTGCCGAACCTGACAGAAAATGGCGCATTCTCACTTCACCGAACCACAGCACGGTGTGGGACGGTGAGTTGCTTCTCTTCGACCTTAACTTCTTAGCCATGGGAGTTTCTCCCAAGGAGTGCTTCGAGATGGCCAATAAGAGAGGAACTGAATTGATGCCGGGAGAGACACACCCGGTTGGCCGTGCTGAACACTACAAGAAGGAGATGACGTGGAGAAACAAGCGAAGAAGAAAGAAAAGTAAATGAAAATTTTCTTCTCCTCTGTCCATTTACAATTCGGTCATGAGGTGTTAAATAGCCTCATACCACTAGCTTTATCCACCAAAGGCAAACCGACATGAGCGACCACTTCGGCGACCTCGTCAACCGGATCATGGTCGACCTGACAGAGTACCTCGGGTATCTCAATGACGTCGCGTCCAGGACCGAGGGCATGGAGCCTGACGTGACGGCCTTGCTAAAGCACATCGAGGAGGTCAAGTCCGTGTTCGGTGACGTCAGCGGGTGGATCGACGTCGAGGATGAACCTCACATCAAGCTGCTGATGGAGTGGCCTACGCCTAACAGGAGTTCATGAGGACCCAAGCCAGAGTCGCGAGAGCCGCGGCAGATGAGACATTATTTTTTATCCAGCAAAAGAGGAGAAGGAAGATGAGAAGTGACTTTGACTTTATGATCCTGAAGGTCGAAAAGGAGGGCGGAAACGACTTCGTCGGCGGCCTGATGAACGCATGCCTCTATCGCAGTGACGTAGAGATCATCGGGTGGGGCGACAAGGCCCGCGACCTCATAGATGCGGCGCGACGTCTCGCGGCTAACCCCTTTCCCGTTCCTCATCCCCCTCGCGCCACTCCTGTGCCAGCTGCTGCCATTGTCCCTGACGAAGACGATGATGAGGACGAAGGCGTCAGCCCTGACGCAAGGAGCAGGCCGCGAAAGATCGAGGTCATGTTCTCTGCCATGAAGACGCACCCAATCAGCTGGGTTAACGCGCGCTTCCTCAAGGATGCTACCTTGAAGGTAGGCTTCAAGGAGCCTAAGTCAATCACGAAGATTGTTCGCCTTCTCTCTGATAAGTACGGTCTCATAGAGGTCGATCGAAGCGACGTCTTCAATCACCGCCACAGGCTGACCAATCTGGGCCTATCTGTGGACCGCCCTCCTCGCTTCGGGGAGAAGTGGCCGCCTTCTGGCACATCGATGCCGCAGTCTGTCGCGAAGCCTGATTCTCCTCTACCCTCCAAGCTGTTCAAGAATTTCAAGCCCAAGACCGACTCAGGGCTGAAAGAAAACGGTCACGCCGAGGTCGCGTTTCAGGTCATCAAGGCTAACCATCCCAACTACACTTCCACCCGGGAGATCAAGAAGGCCCTCAAGCAGGGAGGCTACACGGTCAAGAGTGCGACCATGCGCAACATCAGTCGCACCTTGAACAATAACAATCTCATCATCACCATGAAGAGGGGTGAAAAGACGTTCTACACGCTCTCCCCCGATGGGACCAAGGCGGACAGGGTTCCGTACCACAGCATTACCAGGTTCAACATCGTGGAGGAGCAGAAGTTTTTTGATAAAAAGAAGAATGCCGACGTCATCAACTTTCCCGACACGAGCCAGATACCGGAGGTGAAGGTCGTCAACTTCCCGGAGGCTCCTCTTCGTGAGGATCATGTCGTCAAGGTTGAGCAACCCAGGCCTGACTTGGGGGTGAATACAAGAGAGAAAGACTGCCTTGATTTTCGCAATTGGACCTTGAAGGAGAGGCTTTCGTTTGCAGTCGATGACAACAACTACAAGGCCATTGGATTGGATAGGCGATCGGATGCCATGGGTTGGATATCAGACATCGTGTACAAGGGAGCCGTCTTCGACAAGATGTCGAACAGCCAAAGAAAGTTTATGAACGCGATCCTCTACCACATCGAGCAGTTTCTCTTCGGCGACGACATCCATCAGAAGGTTGGGTTCGATTCATTTTCCATGAACCACACATCAGCGGGGCAAGAATGAAGATAGAAGTTCTATCCATCGACAGCATGGAGCTGGCCGCAGAGGCGTGGCGGCTCTCCCGCGACGTTGATGTCAAGATCGACTGGAGGGACATCTACAACGTCGACAGCCCCTGCAATGAGATGCCGTCGGCCTTTCTCCATTTCCGCGGCTTCACCATCCTGGAGCGCGAGATATTCGCCTCCTCTCGCACGCATTGCATGTGGGCCCGCACCTCGTTCGTCGACAGCCCAGACAAGTACGAGCTGCCGAGGGACCTGATGCTCTATGCCAAGGCAAAGAAGCACGAGGAGTATCGCAACCTGATGGAAGAGGGGAAGAACGCAGGCCAGCATCAGGACGAGTGGAGGGTTCACCTCCCCGTCACCGCCTTGACCGCCTTCACCATGCGCGTCTCCTACCGCGACGCGATCAAGTTTGCCAAGTACTTTTTCTATCTCGCCGACGTTGTCGCAGTCCCGCTTCGAGATCGCTTCCACGACATCGCCCTCGAGCTGGCAGTCGTTGTCTCCAAGTTCACGGGCGACGACGCGATGACCGCGAACGCCATCTCGCTCATGAGCTTTGCCAAGTTTCTCCACGAGGGCGACGTCTCTGCCACCAATAAAACTTTCTCAAAGGATATGGACATTTACACCACTTCCTTCTCTATACCGTTCTGGCTAAGGGCGCACTTCGTGCGTCACCGCCCCATCACTATCGCCGACGACATGTTCCAGATGCTGCTGAGGGACGACGTGGTAGACCTTCCGATCAGCTACGAGCTTCAGATGAAGGTGTCAGCCACCAAGGATATCTGGCTCGCACTCATGGGGAAGCGAGCCTGCTGGCTAACCCAGTCCACGCTGTCCTCAGACCGCGATCCGTGGGACGCGATCATAGAGCCGTTCGGGATCGACGTTCTCCCCTGCTCGGGCGGGAAGTGCCCGTACCACCGCGACGCTCGCAATCGCCTCGAGGGCACCGATCCAGGCATCCCGTGCCTGCGATACATCGACCTCAACGACATCGACATCGATCCGTGGCGCGAGCAGATCGAGCAGGCGCTCAAGAGCCGCGCACCCTACTGGACAGAGATGTACCACGACATCCTTGAGAGGGGCAGATGACGCCAGACGCCAGGTCAGACAAGGAGATGCTCGCGGTCGCGATCAAGATGGGCGACGAGAGTGCCCGGTACGCGCTCAAGAATGCCAAGATCAACACCCTCCTCGTCACCGCGATAGGCGACGCCCTGAAGCTGATGAAGTCAGGGAGGGCGGGGGCGGCAAAGAAGGTTCTCGAGGAGGCAGCAAGAAAGGCGGCAGACCAATGACGAAGGACCAGTACCAGGCGGTTATCGACTTCTCCAAGCACCTCGACATGAAGTGCCGCACCAGCATCAAGGACCTCTTTGAGCGATGCGAGGACCTCGACATCGACTCAATCGAGTCGGCCAAGGTCGTCGCCGTCATCTTCGGGCAGCACTCGGCATGCGCCGCGCTCTGCATGGATAAGAGTGAGGCTGAGTATCTATCCATGTGCAAAATTCATTATCGTCAAGCAAAGGAATCGTTCGATGCCCAAAGCCAAGAAGAAGACCCCGAGGGCCTCAAAAAAGAAGTCCGCGAAGAAGCGCTCAACTAGGAAGAAGATACCTGCCCATGTCGTGATAGAAAGGGCGGCGGCAAAGCTTGCCGCCTCTGGCTACGAGGTGAAGGAGGTCAAAGGATCGTTCTTCATCAAGAACGATAAGCGGGACGAGAGCTTCGGCCCGTTCAGTTCTGTCATTGCCGCCGAGAAGGTGGCCGGCGCTCTCAGTAGAAGGAAACCATTACCATGATCGCACCCGATAGAAAAGAAATCCTCGACCTACTCGCGAAGTGGAACGTCGAG
>Ga0105104_10003749_pt1 | contig 10705 bp, 11 predicted proteins | sample PPLLaktember2015_3_FD_87034 | JGI IMG/M metagenome (GOLD analysis project Ga0105104, IMG submission 87034) | Freshwater sediment microbial communities from Prairie Pothole Lake near Jamestown, North Dakota, USA - PPLs Lake P7 Core (6) Depth... | ecosystem: Environmental > Aquatic > Freshwater >... | reverse complement strand
TAAGCTTAACTTCATTATAGACGTATTATTCAATTTGACTACATGGTTTGGCTCTTGGATTAATCAATTTACGAAAAGCTGGGATTAGGAGAGGCAAGACCTTATTGGGATAGTTATTTACTTTTAGTTACGATAACAGGTCTTATCCGTCCTGAAATTTTATAAGTTCTAGTTCCGTTTCAACGCCTTGGATGATGAGGATCCCCTCACATCCATCGGCCGAGTGTGTGTTGGCGTTCGCGGTCAGGCGGTATCGCCACAGCTGGGATTGAATAAGACGAAAAGGATGTTAAAATAACACTTGCAGGTTGATGTTTGTGCTCACCTTATTAAAAACCGCAGCGCACGCCGCGCTGAATTGAAAGATTGAGAAGTTTGCCATGATCAAGTGCCCGTTCTGCCAGGCCCAAAACCCAGATGAGGCCTCAGTTTGTTATAACTGCGGCCGTAGCCTTCTCCACGATGCCACCCCGGGTGACTCTTCCCCTACGCAGCCGCTGCATACCCGCCCGGCTCAGCCCATATCGCCGCAGGGTAGGATGGGGCAGCCACCGACAGATGCGACTGACCCATATGGACATCTGCCGAAGCAGCCTCTTCCGGGTGGTCAATACCAACCACCTGACGCGACTCAACCTTTCCCGGTGCAGAGGTATGGGCCGTTGTATAATGGGCAGCCCTCCTATCCCAACCAACAGCCGTATTCGCAACCGGTCTACCCGCTGCCGGCCCCCCCGGCCTTGCCCGCGGACAATCACCGCGATATCTGGCCGCTGCTCATCGCCGGGCTTGGGCTGCTGCTGGTAATCGTGTGTGGGCTGGCGTTTTATATATTGACCAGTGCTGCTGCAAAAGAAGTGGCGGGCGTGGGAGCGCAGGTTTCCACCCAGGTGGGGCAGGTATTCGGCGGTACGGGGTCAGACCCTGCGGCGACACCCGTTGGCGCCGCGTCGACGGACACGCCCACTCCTCAGCCTGAGGCAACTCATACGCCCAATCCGACCCAGGCCGCCATTACCGACAAACTGCTCTCTCCTGAATGCAAAGGCTCGCTGGACCAGTTGAGCCAGGTCAGCGACCAGGTGAAAAGCGACCCGCTCAAAGTTTTGGACGATACCTGGCGCAAGGATCTGGATCGGGCCATAGCGGATATGAAGACCCACTGCGGCTCACTGGAATCAGCCAGCCCAATCCCTGGTGAACTCGGCCAGGTGCAAACATTGATGAATCAAGCCAACAGTGAGTTCGATCAGGCCAACCAGCTATGGAACCAGGCCATCGACCAGCGCGACCCCAGCAAAGCCATCGGTGCGGCCCAGCATATCGGTGAAGCGACGAAGTACCTGGGTCAGGCGATCAGCCAGCTGCAGAAGCTTACCCGGTAAGGAGTTTATCGCTAATCACCCAACGAAAAAGTCGTCTGTATCTCCAGCGTCTCTTTGGCCGTTGCGCCGCTGCCTTCCTTATCACGGGATTATCTCCAGAAATAAGGGACGCATCAATTTTCACGATCCAGGATTGCAATTTATTTAATTCCATAGGGGGCCAAGGAATTCTGAAGCCAGGGAAGGAAAATCCCAACCTCCGGGTTGAGGCCGTACACGGAAAAGGAATGGGTCAATGGGCAACTTTCCGGCAAATCCCCGCGAAAGGTATTTTCTCCAAAGAACACCACTCTTATTTTCCGCACCGGTGACCAGGAATTTGCTGTCAGGGCTAAAGGCCAGAAAATTGGCGAATGTCCCTGTGGCGGAAAGACGTTTCCAGGTTTGGGTATCCCACAAGTCAAGCGTGCCATCCTCACTACTGGAGGCCAATAAGCTCCCATCTGGGCTAAAAGCAAGGTTGGTAATTCGAAGTTTGTGGCCGGTTAATTGGGTTTGTAGACTTCCAGAAGGAAATCTCCAGACATCGATCACCCCCTCCAATCACTTGCAGCAATCCGCTCATCGTTTTCCGTTCTTCGTATTCCACCAGCCCCAAGAGTACGATCACGAAGTACTTCCATTGACGCTGACTGAAACAGGAACGGAAGATGTCTACATACTGGCGCAGTGGCTCCGAAAGGCATACAATTGGTTTGGGCATGGCTTCACCTCCGGGTTTTGTTCTAGGCAAACCGATTATCCCGGATTTACGCCATGCTTTTCTATACAAGTTCTGTAAAAGTGCAAAGGTAGTGAATTAGTATTGGGTAGCGTAAAACCATTCCCAACCTTTCTGTGAGACTGCCTGTATATATATTGTGAGCAGTGTACACTGAGCGCGCACAATATCAATGGAGCCATACATGGATGATCTACAAGCCATTCGCCGCTTGAATAGCGGCGAAATCGGTGGGTTGGAAGGCCTGTTGGACTGCGCCAGCTCGGCCGAGGAACAGGTGGTATATTTCCGTTTCTGAAATTGTCATCCAAAATATCGCCAGGATTAGGCAGAGCCCAGAATAATTGAGGGCTTGTATAATCCCGATTCCCCCGTATAATGGTTATAACAACCTATCCACATGACCATATGACCAATAATCACCCTGGCCATCCATTCTGGCTCAAATCTTTGTTCGATGAGGGCCGTCACTTCACAGGAGATCAACCCACGATGACTGCTTCACTTTATTTGACCAAAATACAGGAGCTGGTCGGCAATCTTAGCGAAAACTGCCTGGCGGATATCCAGAAGGCCGCCGCTTGTATGGCCGATTCCATAGCCGCCGAACGGGCCGTCTATTACTACGGCTCCGGGCATTCGGTCCTGCCTGCCCTGGACGTCTTCCCGCGCTACGGCTCATTTGTGGGCCTCCAACCCATTCACGACCCGCGCTTGATGTGGACCAACGTGATCGGTCCAGGCGGCACCCCCGAGCTGCTCTGGCTCGAGCGCCAGGAGGGCTATGTCCAGAATGTGCTCGAATCGTACGTATTGGACCCGCGCGACACCATCATCGTCATATCTCACGGCGGCCTCAACGCCGCGGGGATTGAGACCGCGATGATTGCCAAAGAAAAAGGGTTGAAAGTGGTCGCGATCACCTCAATGTCCAACTATAAGATCAACAAATCGCGCCATTCTTCGGGCAAGAAACTGGCCGATGTGGCCGATGTGGTCATCGATAACGGCGCTGCGCCGGTTGACTCGCTGATCCATATCGAGGGTTGGGACGAGCCCGTCGCGGCATCCTCCACGGTGACCGTGCTGTGCATCTCCATGGCCCTGGTCGCCGAGACTGCCAGCCTGCTGGCCGCGCGGGGCATCCACGTGCCGACCTTTGTCTCGCCCAACGTCATGGCTGACCCCGACCACAACAAAAAGGTCTACGACCTCTACAAGCAGTTCCGCCGCCGGATCTACTAAAAGTTCAACTGCGCATAGTCGAGATATCCTGTTTCCCTATGCCAATCCTTGAAAAGGCTGCCGTGACTTATCCATACCTGGAAGTTTTACTCCCTATCCTGCAGCAAGCCTTCGAAACCCAGAAGGATGTGCTGGATGCCGTCGCTGACCGGATGGCCGAAGTGGTCGCGGGCGATCATCTCCTCTACGTGTTTGGGGCCGGGCACGCCGGCATCATCGCCGAGGAAATGTTTTACCGCGCCGGTGGGCTGGTGCCGGTAGTGCCCCTGTTTGGGCCCGGGCTGCTCACTTCGACCCACCCGGCCACCCTGGAAACCCAGTTGGAGCGCTTGAGCGGTTACGCCGCCCTGCTGTTGGATGCCAGCGCGATTACCAGCCAGGACCTGCTGATCATCCATTCCAATTCCGGGCGCAACACCGTGGCGATCGAAATGGCCGAAGAAGCCCACAAGCGCGGCATCACCGTGGTTGCCCTGACCAGCGTAGCGCACAGCCGCTCGGTCACCTCGCGCCACCCCCGCGGGTTGAAGTTGATGGATCTGGCCGACTATGTCATTGATAACTGCGGTGTGGTCGGGGACGCCGCAGTTGAGCTGGATGGAGCTCCGCAGCGGGTCGGTTCGACCTCCACCGTGGTGGGCGCGACATTGATGAATGCGCTCGTAGTGGAAACCACCCGCCGGCTGTTGGACAAGGGCTGTGAAGCTCCGATTTTCCGCTCGGCCAACGTCGACGGGAGCGAGGCCAGCAACCAGCGCTGGATGGAGCACTACGGCAGCCGGTTGAGCTATCTCTAGCAGGGTTGTAAAGCATTTACTGCTCCGGGTTCGAAGGAGAGAAGAACATGATCCACGTCCAACCTCTGGATAAAGGCAGTCACATCCCCTTATATTTGCAGCTTTCCGGTCAGCTTACCCGCTTGATCCAGCAGGGAGAACTGTGCCCGGGAGACCGGCTGCCGTCGGAGCGCGAGCTGGCTGAAATGCTCAATGTCAGCCGGATTACCGCTCGCCAGGCCGTGGAGGAACTGCTCGAAATTGGCTTGATCTACCGCGAACAAGGCAAAGGCACCTTTGTGGCCGAGTCCAAGATGCGCGGGCTGCTGGGTTTTGCCAGCTTTACCGAGGATATGAAGAACCGCGGAATGGTGCCTGGCTCGCGGATTGTCAACCAGGAAGTGATCGCGGTCGATGACAAGTTGGCCGAGACGCTTCATCTCAAATTCGGCGATCCGGCACTGCACCTGGTCCGCCTGCGTCTGGCAGATGGTCACCCGGTGGCCATCCAGTCGAGTTATCTGCCCATGCATCTCTTCCCGGAGCTGGATAAGGTCAACCTGACCGACCGATCTTTGTTCGATGTGCTCCGCCAAAATTACTACATTTACCCCATCTGGACCGAAGCGGCGGTCGAAGCCACTGCCGCGACCGCGGAACAGGCCCGCTTGCTGGAAATCAAGGCGGGCGACCCGATCTTGATTGTGCGCGGATTGACCTTTACCGACATGTTTGACGTGGTCGAGAGCGTTCGCACGGTCTATCCCGGGAAAGGCCTGGAAGTCTACATTGGTCGCCAGCGCCTGGGAAACATATCCGTTCGCTGAGATACCAGTCCGAGTATGAGCATAGAGACCTCTTTATCCATAAAGCCCATCCTCGCGGTGGATGTCGGCGGAACGAAACTGGCGGTTGCCCTGGTCGCGCAAGACGGGCAAATCCTGGCCCGCAATCAGGAAGCCACGCTGCAAAGCGGCCCGCAAGACGGCATTGCCCAGATTATCCGTCTTTTAGAGCAGCTCCTGGCGGGGGCAGGCTATACTGCCCGGGATGCGGCCGCGATCGGGATTGGGATTCCGGCCGTGCTGGAGCCCAGGACGGATCTTGTGATCTGGGGTCCAAACCTGAGCGGCTGGCGCAATGTCGCGCTGCGGCCTGCCCTGGAAGCCCACTTCGGACTGCCCACCTTTGTGGAATACGACGGTCACGCGGCTGTGCTGGGAGAATGGTGGGTGGGCGCCGGGCGGGGTTACCATTCGCTGGTCGATCTGATCATCGGTACGGGCCTCGGCGGCGGCTTGATCCTGGAAGACCGCCTGGTGCGCGGCATGAACCGTTTGGCCGGGGCCGCGGGTTGGTTTGTGCTGGGCGCGGAAACTGGCCAGGGGAGCGATCAGGAACGCTCCCTCGGATTTTGGGAAGCCCGCACGGCCGGACCAGGGATTGCTCGCCGGGCTGCCGATCTCCTTGCCAGCGGGAGCTATCCCGGCTCGCTGTTGGAGACCTGCGCCGCGGACCTGACTGCCCGGGATGTATTCCAGGCCGCCCAGCAGGGTGACCCTTTGGCAATGGCCGTTGTGGATGAAGTCTCTGTTCTGCTGGGCGCAGGGATCGCCAATATCGTCAGCCTGGTGAACCCCGAGATCATCATTCTGGGTGGAAGCGTGGGTGCCCATGCTGGCTTTTTGGTCCCGCGGATTACCGAAGTCGTCAACCGCTGGGCCCAGCCCATTTCGGCGCGGGCGATCCAGATCATCCCCTCGAGATTGGCCGGTGAGGCCGGCTTGCTCGGGGCGGCTTATGGCGCACTGCTGCGCCTCAAAGAAAATTGAAGCTTAAAGAAAGGAGCGTCCAGGATACCGAGCCAGTCGATTATTTGAACTGCCTCTCGATTGTAGTGGAAGCAAGCCTTCTAATCGTTTGAATCAGGAACTGTCTAAGGAGGACAAAATCTATGAAACGCACCATGTTTTCAGTTGTAGCTATTCTGGTAGTCGCCACAATGCTGCTGGCCGCTTGCGCGCCGGCCGCGACACCCACTGCTGTAGTTCCCCCGGCTGAGCCCACCAATGCCGAAGCTCAGCCAACTGCAGTAGAACCGACCGAAGCAGAAGCGCAGCCCACCGCTGCACCGCAAGCCGAAGGTGTGACGCTGCACATGCTCGCCAATCCCGATGAAGGCGAAAATGTGGCCACCTTCTCCGCTTCTTTTGAGCAAGAGACCGGGATCAAAGTCATGGTCGACTTCGTTTCCTGGGACCAGATCACCAACAAAACCCTTACCACCCTGGCTTCCGGCGGCGGTGGTTATGACATCGTCTTTATGCCTTCCGCGGATGCCCCCAAGCTGGCGGCTGGCGGCTGGTTTGAGCCGATCAACGATCTGATGCCCGACAGTGAAAAAGCCAACTGGCTGCCCGCCCTGGTGGACTTCTATACCTTCGACGGCAACCTGTTAGCCATGCCCTGGTATTCTGGCGGCGCGCACATGTCGTACAATAAGGATATCCTCGAGGCGGCTGGGGTAGACCCGGCTTCGATCGAAACCTGGGACGATTTTATGGCTGCCTGCAAGACCATCAAGGAAAAGAACGCTGCCCCATTCTGCTTCTCCCCTTCGGCCAAACACCCGGGTGATTTCTACTACAACTCGGGCTCCATGGTCATCAGCCGCGGCGGCGAGTTCTTTGCTGAAGACGGCGCGCCTATTTTCCAGAACACCACCGCCTATACCGATACGCTCCAGATGATCGCGGATGGGATCGAAGCGGGCTACTTCGACAAGGCCGGTGTGGCCATGGACGATTACGAGACCCTGGTTGAGTTTGCTTCTGGAACAACGGCCTTCCTGCTCGATTCCACCTGGGCTGCCACGAACGCTAACGTCAACAAAGACCTGTCCAAGATCGTGGGTAAGGTTGGCTATATCCTCGTCCCCGGGGCCGGTTCCGTTCGCAGCAATACCTATCTCTACGCGGGCGGTCTGGGTGTGTTGAAGACCTCGACCCACAAGGAAGAAGCCAAGCAGTTCATCGTTTACCTGACCGGCGAAGCCGCTCAGAAACAGCACGCTATCGCGGGCGCTAACATGCCCACGCGTGTAGCCCTCTTCGAGGATCCTGAGATCGCCTCAGCCTGGCCTGGTTTCACCGACCTGGCTGCCCAACTCAGCTACGGCGAGTTTGTGCCTGCGGTTCCCTGGCTGGATGAGTTCCGGATGTCTGCCGCGACCGCAGTCCAGGAAGTCATCAACGGCACCAAGACCCCAGAAGAGGCCGTCCAATGGATGGTTACTGAGACCGATCGGATCCGCAAGCAATAGTTTTTGAGCCTGAATGGGTGGGGGAAGGAGCTGGCTGCCTTCCCCCACCTTTTTCTAAACAATCTCTACCGAGGATGTTGATGAACCTTCCGTACCTGCAAGCTGTCTCCACCATCCTGGACGAAATTGACCGCACCCAGGCCGGTGCGATTCGCCAGGCTGCCGCGCTGATGGCGGATTCCATTTCCGCCGACGGCCTCGTCTATGTGTTTGGAGCCGGGCACTCCGCCTTACCGGCTGCCGAAGTCTATCCAAAATGCGGCAATATCGTTGGTTTCCAGGCGCTGCTGGATGTGAGCCTGATATATTTTACCAACGTCACCGGCAGCAACGGCGTCTCACAGTTCACTTTTTTGGAGCGTTCTGAAGGGTATGGACGGGCAATTTTGGATAGTTACGTGCTCGAGGCGCGGGATACTTTCTGGATCTTTTCTCATTCAGGGGTGAATGGCCTGGTCGTGGAAGCCGCACAGGTCGCGCGTGAGCGGGGCTTGAAAGTGGTTGTTGTGGTTTCTCGCCGCCAGTCGCTCAGGTCTCAGCCCCGTCATTCCAGCGGCCTGCGCTTGATCGACCTGGCGGATGTGGTCATCGACAACTGCGTGCCGGTGGGCGATGTCACCCTGCATCTGGAGGGGATGGAAGACCCGATTGGACCGGCTTCTACCGCCGCGGGGGTGGCCATTGCCAACGCGCTGGTCGTGGAGACGGCCCGCACGCTGCTGGAAAGGGGTTTCCGCCCGATGGTGAACCCTTCCCTCAATGCGCCGGGTGCGGCAGCCAACGCAGAAGCGCGCATGCGCTCTGCCCTGGTTGAATTTCGCCGGCGTACCTGCCGAGACGTCGCATAAGGAGAACCAGATATGGCCATGGTCAAACGTTTCAGCCGGCGCCAGCGAGAGGATTTGTGGATAGCGCTGTTATTGATTACCCCGGCCGCTCTGATTATGGCGGTCGTCACCATCTATCCTCTGCTGCGCTCGCTCTGGATCAGCGTGCATACCTGGGATCTGGTCAAACCCAATCTGGGGCATCCCTTTGTGGGCTTGAATAACTATGCCTATATTCTGGATGACCCGGCTTTCTGGCAGAGCGTTCAGACCACCTTGTTTTTTGTGGTGGGCGCGGTCTTTCTGGAGATCAGCCTGGGGCTGGGACTGGCTATGCTGCTCAACCGGCAGTTTCGCGGCCGCAACCTGGTGCGCATGCTGGCCCTGATCCCCTGGGCGATCCCCGGTGTGGTCAATGCCATTATGTGGAAGTGGATATTAAACCCCAGCTACGGCTCGTTGAACGGGTTGTTGAGCTCTCTCGGGATTATCGACAATTATGTGATCTGGTTGGGGGATCCTACTTCTGCTTTAATCATGTGCATTCTGGCGGACGTCTGGAAAGAGACCCCTTTTATTATGCTCCTGTTCCTGGCAGCTCTGCAGACCATTCCCAAAGACCTGTATGAGGCGGCAACTGTGGACGGCGCCGGCCTGCTGCAGCGCTGGTATCAGGTCACCCTTCCGCTGATCCGCCCGACCCTGTTTGTGGCGCTTTCCCTGCGCACCATCTGGGCCTTGAAAAGTTTCGATCTGATCTATACCCTGACTTCGGGTGGTCCATCCGGCGGAACGACCGTGGTCGGTTTTTACACCTATATCAAAACATTTGTCAATCTCAACCTGGGGCGCGGCTCGGCCGTCGCCTATTTGATGACGATCGTGGTTCTCTTGCTGGTGATTCTCTACCAGAGGGCGCTTTATCGGGAGGTACGCTACTGATGGCAACCCTACCTGCTACTGCTCAGCCAGGTGTGCGCTGGACGAAGAGCCAGGTCCGGTATTTCCTGGGCCAGACGATTGTGTATATCCTGGTGCTAATGGTGGTCTTTGCCGTCGTGGCGCCCTTCATCTGGATGGTGATCTCCAGTATTTCTCCCCAGACCGAACTTTCCGCGGTCCCACCACACTGGTTCCCCGATACGCCCACCCTGCAGCGCTATCAGAGCCTGTTCTCGGGGACCGGGGAGGGGCAGGCATTGCCCGCCGGGGTTGCAAAATTTATTCACGGGCTGACCAGCTCGATGATCGTCAGTCTCTCCACCACTCTGGTGTGCGTGGTAGCGGGGTCGATGGCTGCTTATGCCCTGGCCCGGCTCTCCATTCCGGGGAAAAACAAATTTATGGTGGGCATTCTGGGTTCCCAAATGCTTCCGATCGTGGTGATCATCATCCCGCTTTACCTGCTCATGCAGCAGCTCAAATGGATGGACACCTGGCGTGGGTTGGTCACACTGTACGCCGGGTTCATGCTGCCGACGGTGATCTGGATCATGCACAGCTATTTTCAGACGATCCCCTACGATCTGGAAGAGGCCGCCATGATTGACGGCTGCACCCGGATTGAATCGCTGGTGCGGGTGATACTGCCGCTTTCCGGCCCGGGGCTGGTTGCGGTGTCAGCTTTCACCTTTTTGTCCTCATGGAACGAATTCTTTATGGCCTTGATATTTTCCGGGTCGCTGACCAAGACCATCACCGTGGTGGTGACTGAATTCAGCTCGCAGTTTGGCACGGATTACGGCCTGATGGCGACGGGGGGAGTGATCGGCTCGATCCCACCCCTGGTGCTGGCGTTCCTGCTGCAGCGGTACATCGTCGCCGGCCTCACCGCTGGTGCGGTCAAAGGATAACTGGACCGGCCAGAGCCGGGGACAGGTGAGGTAGCGGTTATGACCCTGAAAACGGATTTAGAGGCGATTTTTTCTCACCGACGAGTACTGACCCGCCCGATTGACCGGGTCGCCTTTGCCAGTGACGCCAGTTTTTATCGCCTGATCCCCCAGGCTGTGGTGCAGCCCAAATCGGTCGAAGAAGTGCGCGCTCTGTTTGCCTACAGCCGCGAGCAGCACATTCCGCTGACTTTCCGAGCAGCCGGCACAAGCCTGTCGGGCCAGTCTGTGACAGATGGCATCCTGGTGGATGTTTCGCGCTTCTTTCGCCAGGCAAAAGTCGAACACAATGGCGAAAAAATCCGCCTGGGGCCTGGGGTGGTTGGCGGCGACGCGAATCTGGCATTAAAACCGTTCCACCGCCGGATCGGCCCCGATCCCGCCTCGATTGACGCGGCCATGATCGGGGGTATGGTCGCTAACAATGCCAGCGGCATGTGCTGTGGGGTGATCGAGAATTCTTACCATACCCTGGACTCACTCACCTTTACCCTGCCCAACGGCCTGACCCTCAATACCGCCGACCTCTCGGCGTGC
>Ga0105104_10003748_pt1 | contig 10706 bp, 6 predicted proteins | sample PPLLaktember2015_3_FD_87034 | JGI IMG/M metagenome (GOLD analysis project Ga0105104, IMG submission 87034) | Freshwater sediment microbial communities from Prairie Pothole Lake near Jamestown, North Dakota, USA - PPLs Lake P7 Core (6) Depth... | ecosystem: Environmental > Aquatic > Freshwater >... | reverse complement strand
CCATGCCCATATCCGTAGCCATAATATGGATATGGCGCAGGCACAGTCTCACCCGAGGGCGCCTCGATGGTAATCGGCGATCCCTGAGCAACACCCGCCTGGAAGGCAAAGTATCCGATCGCTGCAATGACAGCGATCAACACCAATGCCGAGACAAATCGTAAACCAGCATTTCCGTTCATGTTTTACTCCTTTGTTTGAACTTATGCCTGGAGTATAGGATTCGGTTGTGAATTGATTGTGAAGAGAGAAGGGAGGCTATCAGTTTGTGCCTGATTTCTGTATTGACATCGTAGAATGCGTGTTCTACAATCCGAAAAGCGAAACTTTACTGGCAAATAGGAGAATCCCAATGGATAAAAACCTCAGAACCAGGCTGGATGATCTCTGGTCTATGGATAGAGGCGTACAAAACAAAGCTTTCACTCACATTCTCAAAGAGACCGAGAAACCAGTTGATTGGGCTTACGAAGCCTGGGACGAATTGCTGGCAAATCTCTCCCACAAGGACAATCACAATCGGGCGATTGCTTCACAGATTCTCTGCAACCTTGCCAAAAGCGACCCAAAAGACAGGATCCTCAAGGATTTCGATAAGCTGCTCACGGTCACGAAAGATGAGCGATTCGTCACGGCGAGACATTGCCTGCAGGCGTTATGGAAAGTGGGAGTCGCAGGAAAGAAACAACAGAAAGCCTATCTGGAGGGTCTTGAACGTCGCTTCGAAGAATGCAGCACAGAAAAGAACAGCACCCTGATCCGTTATGACATCCTTCAGAGCATGCGAAATGTATATGGTGTGTTGAAGGACGAGAAAATAAAGGCGAAGGCTTTGAAGTTGATCGAAAGTGAAACAGACCTCCAGTATCGCAAGAAATATGCAAGTCTATGGCGAGGCGCGTAAGGCAATGAATCTTAGCAAATTAAAACAGGCGGAAGAAGCGTTTCTCCAGCGCTATCCCGGAGGCTTCGACAACCCTGAGATCATGTCCATACGCAGGAAGAAACATAACGTGGACAAAATGATCGCGTTTGCCCAGGAAAGTTTTGTAAAGAGAAATTTCAAACTTCCTGATCAGATTGTCCAGAACATGGTAAAGATTGTCAGCCGTTCATCCGTCATATCCGTCTTCGAAAAAACAAGATTCAGAGAATTTGCAGACGCCCTTTTCCCGGAAGAAAAGAAGCTTCTCAGCCGCGGATTGGAAGAGTTATTGCAAAGAAACGAGCAACTGGGATTCGAGACAACCTTGGAGTTGCTGAAACCTCGGAAGCTGGCAAAGTGGCCGTTGATGACGATCTGCCAAACGTATTTTCATCCACGGCAAGATGTGTTGGTCAAGCCGACGACCGTGAAGGGCATCATTCAATACTTTGAGCTGAAAGACCTGCAATATAAACCGACACCCTCATGGGATTTTTACGATGCATACCGAGCCATCCTCCATGAAATGAAATCAAAAGTAGATGAATCACTTTCGCCGACCAACGCGGCGTTTTCATGGTTTCTTTTGTTGAGCTTTCACGGCAATCTATTCTAGTTTGTAGTTACTGCCTCTCCATTTGACTACACGCTCTCAACAGGCACTTGAAGGGAAAAGTCCTATGAATATGAAAGAACACATCCTCGCGGCGCTGAGAGAACAATTCCATAGCTGGGAGGAATTGCTCGCGAGCCTGAGCGAAGAGCAGATCACTGTCCCACATTTCGAATACGACTGGTCCATCAAAGATGTGATCGCCCACTTGTGGGCCTGGCAGCAGATTTCCATTGCGCGCATGGAGTCTGGCGCGCTGGATCGCGAGCCTGAATATCCAAAATGGATTACGGAGTTGGGCGAGAATTGGGAAGAGGACGCGGACCGGGTAAACGCGTTGACCTTTGAAACAAATCACACAAAGCTGTGGTCACAGGTATATCAGAATTGGAGAAATGGATTTCTACGCTTCCTGGAATTAGGAAATGAAATTTCTGAACGAGACCTGCTGGACGGGGATAGATATCCCTGGCTGAAAGGATACTCACTCGCTTTTATCCTTGTCGCTTCTTACGATCACCACCAAGAGCATCTTGAAAAGCTGATTGACTGGCTGCAGAAGCGTGGGAATTGATCGAATCGGGAAATTCTTCGCCGGGGATAAATCCCCTTGCTCAGTTCATGAAAGCGCTTCGCGCTAATGAACAAGTGGCGCCTTGGCGCCACTTCCACGAACTGAGGCAGGACTCTGCGAAGCGTCCTGTGGGTTAGTCCGCCGAATTACGCGGCTACCCAACTAACAAAACTACTGAGCTACCTAACTACCCAAATAACTTCCCCAACCCTTTTCCACCTGTCTTCTGAAACATCTTCATCATCTTCTGTGCTTCACGGAATTGCTTGATCAGGCGGTTTACGGCCTGCACTTCCATACCCGAGCCAGCCGCAATTCGTCTTCGGCGTGAGGCGTTTAAAATATCGGGGTTGCGGCGTTCCTTCAATGTCATGGAATTAATGACCGCTTCCGATTGTTTGAAGGTTTTCTCGATATCTTTCGGGTCCACCTGACGCGCGGCTTGTCCCATCTGCCCAGGCAGCATATCCATGATCTGCGCCAGCGGTCCCATCTTCTTCATCTGCTTCATCTGGTCGAGCCAATCTTCGAGCGTGAACTGGCCCTGCATCATGCGCTCGGCAGTCTTTTGAGCGGTCTGCTGGTCGAAGGCGGCTTCAGCCTTTTCGATCAAGCCGATCATGTCGCCCATCCCTAAAATGCGCGACGACAACCGCGCCGGGTCGTACGCTTCGAGGGCATCGAGCTTTTCGCCAGTACCGATAAACTTGATCGGCACGCCCGTCACCGAACGGATCGAGATGGCGGCGCCACCGCGCGAGTCGCCATCCATCTTCGTCATCATCAAACCCGTGATGGATACACTATCGCGGAAACCCTGGGCGATGTTCAAGGCTTCCTGACCGATCATGGAGTCCACCACAAGCAGTATTTCCACGGGCGGGACTTTCGCCACGATGGCCTTCAACTCGTTCATTAGCTCCGCGTCCAACTGCGACCGACCGGCCGTATCCACGATCATGATGCCGAAACCACCCTTTTCGGCTTTCTCGAACGCACGCTTTACGAGTTCCGGCGGCTTGGCATTGACATCTGCCTCGACCGGCACGTCGATCCGCTCACCGAGTTGTTGCAGCTGCTGGACTGCCGCCGGACGATACGGATCCCCTGCGACAAGCATGACACGCTCCCCTTTTGAGCGAAGCATACGCGCCAACTTGCCCGCGCCGGTCGTTTTGCCCGAGCCCTGCAAACCGACCATCATAATCACATGCGGCTTTGGACCTCTGAGGTTTAATGGCGCAGGTTCGCCAAGGGTGGCAACCAATTCGTCATTGACGATCTTGATGACCTGTTGACCGGGATTCAACGCCTTCGACACTTCTGCACCCACGGCGCGCTCACGCACGCGGGCAATGAACGTTTTGACAACGCTAAAATGCACATCGGCTTCGAGCAGGGCAAGGCGCACTTCGCGCATGGCTGCATCTACGTCCGCTTCGGAGAGCTTGCCTCGGCGGCGGAGCTGGTCAAAGACTTGATTAAGTCGGGAGGTGAGGTTTTCAAACATGAAATAATTTCCCGTCACACCTGCACTTGCGTCAGGTGCAAGTGTTGCGAGCCTTCGGGAAGCAATCTCAGACTCAATGACGAGATTGCCTCGGGCTGGTGCCCTCGCAACGACATTGGTCAGTGTAGGCGGGCATTGTAGTGCGGAAGCAGGTTGAGGTCAAGAGAGGCGGCGCTTCGACTGCGGTCTCACTCCGTTCGACCCTCTGCTCAGCGCGAATAAAATCCTTTGCTTGACAATCCCTATGTCACCTAGTAAAATCACGAACGCTTAACAAAAAAATATTTGGCCGAGATAGCTCAGTTGGTAGAGCACGCGACTGAAAATCGCGGTGTCCACAGTTCGATTCTGTGTCTCGGCACTCTCGGCTGAAGGTTAAGCCAGGAGATGCGGGCGTAGTACAGTGGTAGTACGTCTCCTTGCCAAGGAGAAGGTCGTGGGTTCGAATCCCATCGCCCGCTCAGTAATTTTAACAATGGCGTCGTGGCCAAGTGGTAAGGCAAGGGTCTGCAAAACCCTCATCAGGGGTTCGAATCCCCTCGACGCCTCTAAAACTGAAGATTTTCGATTGGCGCCGCGAGGCGTCTTTTTTTGTTAACAATTTTATTATCTTATCGTTGGCAGCGAAATCAATCTTTGTTATATAATGGATTCAGGTTTTTTTGAAAAGACGCGATCGGCATTTATAAGAGCAGTCATCCCAATGAAAATCCTATACGTAGAAGACGAAATTGCTCACGTTATGCTCACAGAACGAACTCTGGAGGAGAATCTCCATCAAGAGTTTCATTTGATTCACGCAGAAAAAGTTGCAGATGCGTTAAAGCTCCTTGATACAGAACCCGATATTGACCTGGTCTTAAGCGATTTACGCCTCCCGGATGGGACAGGCCTGGAACTGCTAAAAACAATCCGCCAGCGGAAAGCTCCCCCGCCCGTTGTCCTTGTCACGGGTCAAGGCGACCAGGAGGTCGCAGTCGAGGCGCTTAAAGCAGGCGCGGCCGATTACCTCGTCAAACAGAGCGATTATTTGCATCGTTTGCCGGTTGTCATTAGCAATGCCATTGCCCAGAACCGTTATTTGCGCGAACAGGAGGCTTTGTACAAGGCGGAGTTCAAGTATCAATCTCTTGTCGAACAAACACCCGCAGTTGTCTTTTTAATTGAAGCCAAGGATGCCGAGACCATTATTTATGTCAGTCCTCGCATCGAGGAACTGACAGGCTATATACCAGACGAGTGGTGTGCAGATCCAAATATATGGACCAATTCCATACATCCGGAGGATCGCGAACAAATTATTGAAAAGAGAAGAATTTCCGATCGCAATGGTTCCCGTTTTCTTGAGGAATACCGGATCGTCAAACGCGACGGCAGAACCGTTTGGGTCAGGGAAGATACGAATTTAATTCGTGATAAAGAGGGCGGGCCCCTTTACTGGCAGGGCATCCTGCTCGATATCACAAGGGATAAAGAAAGTGAAGCTGCGCTGCAATGGCAGGTGAAGGAACTTGCGGTTCTTCATTCTGCCTCGCTGGCGGCATCCAATGCTCTGCAGTTTGACGAATTGATCGAACAAGTGACCAATGTCATTGGGGATATGCTTTATCCCGATAACGTTGGAATCCTTTTGTTCGATGCAAATCACAATGTTCTTCGACCCCACCCGTCTTATCGAGGCACAAACCAGGAAAATCTTTCCCGACTGTTGCCTGTCACCCAAAGCCTCGCAGGGAAAGTTGCCCGGACGGCAAAACCCGTCCGGCTGGGAAACGTGACAAAAGAACCGTTATATCTTGAAGTAACACCCGGGATGCAGTCTGAACTGTGTGTGCCGATTCTTTCACGTGGCCAGGTCATTGGAGTAATCAATACCGAGAGCAAAAAGCAGGATGCCTATACAGAACGGGACGAACATCTGCTTATTACGATCGCAAACACACTTGCAACCGCAGTTGATAAATTACGATCGTTCGAGGAAGCGCGGCAGCGCGCCACCGAATTGGAGGCTCTCTACCAGGCCTCGCGCTCGCTGGCATTGAGCCTCGAGCCCCAAGTTATTGGCAAAAATCTGGTCAAGACCATGGACGAACTGCTAGGGTATGAATTTGCCACCGTGCATCTGTTGGATGATCAAGGAGAGTTCCTGGTCCATCTGGCGATCAGCCAAAAAGCACAAGGTCTGGAAAACTATATCGGTGACGAGGAAGTCATCGGCAGTCAGAAGATCCGGCTTGGAACCGGAATCGTTGGATGGGTGGCCCAACACGGACAATCCATCCGCGCAGGGGATGTAACGAAAGACAAACGTTATCTCGCAACATTTAAAAACATCAGATCTGAACTCTGTGTTCCTTTAATGGCAAGAGGCAAGGTGATCGGGGTCCTCAACATCCAATCTACTCAACTGGATGAGTACACGGAAAGGGATGAAAGTCTTTTAACCGCACTTGCCAACTCCGCCGCAATCGCGCTGGAAAATGCCCGTTTGTATAAATCTGAATTAGCTCGCCGGGAGCAGGCTGAAATCCTGCGAGCGGCAACCGCTTCTTTGTCGACCGCGCTGGATCTTCCTAGTCTCTATCAAATCATCCTCGACTCTGTGGCAAAGCTGGTTCCCTATGATCGCGCTTTCATAGAAATTATGAACCACGGTTGCCGGGAAGTTGTGGCAGAAAGTGGTTTCCCCGGCCCTCAACGGATTGGACAAAAATATCCCTGGGAACCGGACAAGTGGGAAACGTGGAGTCGTTTATCGGAGCATCAGCAAAAACCAATGGTCTTTTCCGATATTCAAACTGAGGATTGGTTTGTTAAAGACGATAACAATGCATCCTTTCACAGTTGGATCGGGGTGCCTATGATTGCCGGGGACAAAGCATTTGGGCTGCTCAATCTGGAGAACCGGCAACCAAACTACTACACGGAAGAGCATGCTGCTCTGGCACAGACATTCGCCAATCAGGCGGGAATTGCCATTGAGAAGGCACAGCTATATCAAGCTGCCTTGCGAGCTGCAGAGCGCCGCGCCGTGCTTCACCGGATCAGCCAGGATATTGTCCGCTTTAATCAGGATCCTGAACAAATCTATGTAGCCATCCATGAAGCCGCATGCAAGCTGATGTCCTGCGATGTATTTATGATCGTCCTTCGAGATGAAATAAAAAATGAAAACGTCCCCGTATATACTGTTGAGGCGGGAGAACGTTTTGAGTTGGAAAGAGTACCAGGCACTCGAGGGCTGACAGGGTCGGTGATTAACAATGGGCAGAGCCTTATCTTAAAGAGTGATGTGGAGGTCGAACAGCGGGAAGTATTCCACTTCGGATCATCCAAACACGTGCAAGCCGTTGTCGCCGTACCTTTGAGAATAGGTGGACGAGTCATTGGCATGATTTCTGCTCAAAGTTATCAGTCCTATGCTTATGATATGGAAGAGCAGGCATTGCTTGAAATGCTGGCTACCCATGCAGCCACTGCAATTGAAAACAGCCGTCTGTTTATATCAGAACGAAAGCGACGGCAGGAAGCAGAGACATTACGACAAGCCGCATCGGTCATTTCATCGACGCTCGACCCTGATAACGTAGTGAAAGAAATCCTGCTGGCACTCAAGCAGGTGATCTCCTACGATAGCGGCAGTGTCTTCTTCCTGGAGGGCGATCACTTACGGGTTGCCATGGCTTATGGATATGCTCATTCCCAGGAACTGAGTAACCTGACATTTCCAGCAGACGATGAGTTGTTCCAGCTCATCAAACAGACAGGCCGTCCCATCATATTACAGGACGCGCAAAAAGATCCACGCTTCAAAAATTGGGGGGAGTCATTCCAGGTTCACGGCTGGATGGCAATCCCGCTTGTTACCCGAGGCAAAGTGATCGGCTACCTCACTCTGGATAGTCACGAACCTGGAACGTACGATGAGGCCATTGTGGAAACCGCAATGGCATTTGCGAACCAGGCAGCGGCCGGGATTGAAAACGCCCGGCTGCATGACGAGACACAGCGCCGTTTGAAGGAACTGGAAATTATCAACCGTGTTTCCACATCCCTGCGCCTGACGCAGTCGTTCGATGAGATGCTTTCCATCCTGCTTGGCGAAACACTGCGACTGGTTGATACGCCTCACGGCTCGATCTGGCTATATGATCACACCAGTAACAGTCTTGTTCAACGTTTCGCGAATGGCGCTGAGACCCAGATTAAACACACAGCCTTGAGCCTGGTCAACGGAATCGTTGGCCATACATTCAGAACCGGGAAAATTTACATCTCCCCTGAATTGAAGAAAGATTTATTACTTTTTGAAGGAAATCGGGAGAGCGTCACGCCAGGACTTGGCGGAGTTTACATCCCTATTCAATCCACTGCAGGTCCCGTGGGAGTGTTAGCAATCGAGATCGAAAAGGGGCGGCGGATTCCGGAGGAGATCAATCTTCTTACGATCCTGGCGGAGATCACCGGTAATTCGATCCACCGTGCACAGCTGTATGATCAAAGCCAGAGACAGGTCCGGAGATTGACATCATTGCGCGACATTGACTCTGCCATCGCCTCCTCCTTTGACCTGCGCCTGACGCTGAATATTTTGATGGATCAAACCCTTAGCCATCTCAACATAGACGCGGTAAACATCGGGCTCTACTACCCCGAGTTGCAGACCCTGATCTATCTGCCGGGTGTCGGTTTTAACACCCCCTCGCCCACGCGTCCCCAGGTACGGATCGGCGAGGGACTCGCCGGGCAGGTGTTAGTGAAACAACAGACTTGCCACATCGCCAATCTGCAAAACGCGCCTGAAGCCAGCAACGAACCGCTCATCAAACGCGAAGGCTTTATTACCTATATTGGTGTTCCCCTCATTGTAAAGGGACAAATAAAAGGTGTATTTGAAGTCTTCCATCGCGCGCCCCTGTCCCCTGCGCCGGATTGGATGGAGTTTTTGCACACCCTGGCGGGCCAGGCCGCCATCGCGATAGATGGCTCCCAATTGTTCGAGAATTTACAGCGTTCGAATCAGGAATTGATCCAGGCCTACGATGTGACCCTTGAGGGCTGGGCGCGCGCCCTCGAGCTGCGCGACAGAGAAACAGAAGGTCACACGCGGCGCGTCACCGAGTTGACGCTGCATCTCGCGAGGTATATGGGAATCAGTGACAATGAATTGGTGAACATTCACCGGGGAGTACTACTTCACGATATAGGTAAAATGGGTGTCCCTGATCATATTCTCAAAAAGACAGACAAGCTTAACAGAGAGGAATGGGCAGAAATGCGCCAGCATCCTGTTTATGCATACAATCTCCTCTCGCCGATCTCATTTTTACGCGGCGCCCTCGATATTCCCTATTGCCATCACGAACACTGGGATGGAGGCGGTTATCCGCGCGGATTGAAAGCAGAGCAAATTCCGCTGGCCGCGCGAATTTTCTCTGTTGTCGATAACTGGGATGCGCTGTTATCAGATCGGCCTTATCGGAAAGCCTGGTCACAAAAGACCGTTGTAAAGTACATCAAGGAGAATGCAGGAGTAATATTCGACCCAAAGATCGTCGAAATTTTCCTCACCATGATCGAGAAAGAAGAACAAACGGACTAGTGATATCACTAGTCCGTTTCGCATGTATTGAATTACCTCACCTTTAAGAACTTCCGCTTGCCGATCTGTAAGACACCCGGATGCGGAAAAGCCACATCACCGCGCTCGATCGTTTCTCCGTCCAATCGCACCCCCCGCTGGTCAAAGAGGCGGCGCGCTTCACTTCTACTTGACGCCAGCTTGGCGGCCAGGATCACATCCAGTACGGTTTCACCCTCTTTCAAAGTATGTTCGGGCATTTCATCGGGCATTTCCCGTTCCTGGAAAACACGTTTGAAATGTTCCTCGGCTTTGGCAGCCTGGTCGTCTCCATGGAAGATACTGACAATTTCACGTGCCAGTTCCATTTTCACATCACGCGGGTGACGCGTTTGCTTTTCCAAAGCACGCTCAATCGCTTTGATCTGGTCCGGCAGATAACGCGTAACCAACTTGAAAAAAATTGGCATTACACTATCAGGCAGGCTCATGACCTTGCCATACATATCTTCCGGGGCAGCCAGAATGGGAATGTGATTGCCCAATGACTTGGACATGCGTATGATGCCATCTGTACCCGGCAGGATACCCAGCAAAACGCCAACCTGTGGACGCTGACCATACATTTCCTGCAACTTGCGCCCGGCCGTGATGATATTGAACAATTGATCGCTGCCGCCGACCTGCACATCAGCCTTTAAGGCAACCGCGTCATAGCCCTGCATGAGGGCATAAAAAGTTTCGTGCAAGTAAACCGGTTCCCCTTTGTCCCAGCGCAGTTTAAAATTCTCGCGCGAGACGAACTGCTGAATAGTAAACGCCGACCCAAGCTTAATGAGGTCAGCCAATTTCAGGTCCAGCAACCATTCGTGATTGAAACGAACCTGGGTCTTTTCACGGTCAAGAACGCGATATGCTTGTTCAGCATACGTATATGCATTGTGCTCAGTCTGCTCTTTCGTCAACACAGCCCGCAGCTTATCCTGATCGGATGGGTCACCAACCATGCTGGTTCCCGTTCCAATGAGAAAGGTCACATCGTGACCCAAATCCTGGAACTGGCGCAGTTTGCGCATTGGAATTGTGTGGCCGAGGTGCAGGTCCGAAGTACGAGGATCGAAGCCGCAATACACGCGCAACGGTCTGCCCTCTTTTTGGACATCGAGCAGCCTCTGGCGCAACTCATTGGTCATGGCCTTCTTCAATTCTTCGTCGCCATATTCTGTGCCCTGCATGAGCAATTCAACTTGTTCTTCGATGTTCACGTGAACCTCCTATGAAGTCCATCAGCTGGCTGATGGGATGGAGCAAGCGCCATCACTCCAAAAATTGACAAACAAAAACGCGCCCGCGATGGTGGGCGCGTTTGGTACACACCACCGCAAATTTACGTGTGAGTGTAATAATAATATTTGCCAGCGAACTTTGAATCAGACATACGCCGATTATACCAGCGAAGCAGTCCTGTGGACACGCGAAGCAGCCCTGTGGGCAACATCACTG
>Ga0105104_10003747_pt1 | contig 10707 bp, 7 predicted proteins | sample PPLLaktember2015_3_FD_87034 | JGI IMG/M metagenome (GOLD analysis project Ga0105104, IMG submission 87034) | Freshwater sediment microbial communities from Prairie Pothole Lake near Jamestown, North Dakota, USA - PPLs Lake P7 Core (6) Depth... | ecosystem: Environmental > Aquatic > Freshwater >... | reverse complement strand
GGGGAGCAGGACAAGCTGGCTGGACTGGACGCGGACGTGCTCGACCAGCGCCTGCCAGTCTTCGGCAAAACCAGGCGGATCATCGCGCAGCTCGCAGACCGTGACCAGCATGAGTTACATCCTTTTACCGCAGAGGCGCGGAGACGCAAAATTTTGCGTCTTTACGGGAGACCTGCGCCTCCACAGCTCTGCGGTGAAATACTATGCACCCTGATTCGCAAAATATTCTTGCATGGGTTTGAAGTAGTAGTCGATCCAGCCCTCCTGGTAGTCGGCGGATTGGCCTTCGGGGATATCGGTGTGGATGAGGGTCAGGTGGGTGCCTTCAGGCACTTCCTCGAGACGGACCTCGACGGACGAATCCAGGGCACCCGTGGGGAAATCGGTGGTGCGCCAGGCTTGCAGGATCCGCACGTATGGTTCGAGCTCCAGGGTGACGCCCTGGATATAACCATCCCAGGCGGTGAAGGCGCCGCCCGGAGTGGGTTCGATCTCGGCCAGGCCACCGGTAAACTGGCCGTGAGCGCGGCTGTCGAGCCAGGCTTCGTAGACGGCCTGTGGGCTGGCGGGGAGAAGGGTGGTCAGTTCGAGGTTTTCGAGCATGCGGCCTCCGGGGTCGTGGGGGAAGGGATAGGATAGGTTTATTTTACCCCAGAGAACCAGACACCGGGTGTCGAAGAACAGACACCCGGTGTCGAGGATAGGCTGGCGCATACCGGAGGGACTTAGGGGGTCCCGTTGTTGAAGATAAGGGTTAACAGGTAGCGGAAAAAGTCGATCGTAGTCGAATCCACGGCGGTGTTATTGGAGAGGTTAGCATCGTCAACGTCAAGCGGGGGGGTGAGCGAGGCAGTGTTGGTAAGGATGCCGAACATTCCCAGGGTATGCAGGGCATCTTGTTTCACCCTGGCAGTCACCGTGTAGGTCAGCGAGCTGGCGGCGGGGAGATTGACCGTCTCATTCAGGGTGTCCGAACCGCTGGCGGCCGGGCAGACCGCGCCGGAGGAGGCCAAACAGGTCCAGGATACGTTCTCCAATTCAGCCGGGAGTTCATCTGACACCCGGGCGCCGGTGACCGCGGCCGGCCCGGGGTTGCTGACCACGATCGTGTAGGTCAGGGTGTCGCCGGTATGAGCCAGCAGGAGGCCGTCGGTGAGGGTGATGGATAGATCCAGGTTGGGAGCGATGAGGGTGGTATCGGAGGCCGCATCGTTGCTGGGATCGGGGTCGGTCACACCGGCCGGGGGAGCGATACTAGCGGTATTGGCGAGAGTACCACCGGCGCCGGCGCCAACCGCTGCGGTGAGGGTGTAAGTGACCGTCCCACCTACGGGCAGATCGACGGCGTCCTGGATGCCGCCGGTTCCGGAAGGAGTACAGGTGGAGCCGGCTGCATGGGCGCAGGTCCAGGACGCGCCGGTCAGCGCGGCCGGCAAGCTGTCGGTGACGGTCGCAGCGCGCACGCTGCTCGGGCCGGGATTGCTAACCAGGATGGTATAGGTGAGGGTCTGGCCGGTTTTGATCGACGATACCCCGTCGCTCTTGGTGATGGAAAGGTTGGCCCGCGGGGTGAGCGTGTCGCTGTCCGCCGCGCTATTATTGGCGGGGTTCAAATCTTCCACAGGCGACGCCACCACAGCGGTATTCGTGAGAGTCCCGCTGGCATCCGGCTTGACCGCAGCGGTAAGCGTATAGGTCAGGCTGCCGTCTTTGGGCAGATCCGCGGTTTGAGCGATATTCCCCGATCCCGAGTTTTCTGGGCAGACAGCCCCGCCGCCTGCTGCGCAGGTCCAGGACGCACCCTCCAGGGCAGCGGGGAGCGTGTCGGTGATGGTCGCGCCGATGGCGGGGCTAGGCCCTGCGTTGCTGAGCACGATCGTATAGGTCACCTGCTCCCCTGGAACGGCGCCGGTCTGCCCATCCGTCTTGGTGACGGACAGGTCGGCCTGGGGGGCCAGTGAGATGGCGGCTGTGGAAGTGTTGTCGGCCGGATCCGGGTCAGACACCAGGGCGGGCGGGAATACCTCGGCCGTGTTGGAGACCTGGCCGGTTTCCCCAGTCTTGATGGTGGCCTGGATGGTAAAGGTCGCCAGGCCCCCTACCGGCAGGTTGACGGTCGTGTCCAGGCTGCCCGAACCGTTCGCAGCGGCGCAGGCGGCGCCCGGCTCGGCCGCGCAGGTCCAGGTTGCATTTTCCAGGTTAGCCGGCAGGGTATCGACCACGCGCGCGCCGCTTACCGCGTGCGGCCCGGCATTGCTCACCCGGATGGTAAAGGTGACCGGTTGGCCGCCTCGGCTTTCAAGGGGATCCGCCGTCTTGAGGATAGACAGGTCCGCAGAAAGCTGGACGATGGGGTCAGTATCGGTGGCGGAGTTATTGCCGGTATCCGGATCGGCGAGGTGACTGACGGTGGCCGTGTTTGCCAGAGTCCCGCTGGCGTCCGCGGGCAGGGTACCGGTGAGGGTATAGGTAACGGAGGTATTTACCGGGAGGATTACCTCCGTCTCGGCGATCGCGTCCGAACCGCTCGCGGCGCAAGATGCGCTGGTATCCTCCTGGGCAGCACAGGTCCAGGATACACCGGTGAGAGAGGCAGGCGGCGTATCCTCTACATGAACACCGCTGATGCTGCTCGGACCGGCGTTAGTCACCCGGATGGTGTAGGTGAGCGTCCCGCCGGCTGCGACCTGGGTCTGGCTATCGTCCTTGGTGATGGCCAGGTCGGCCTGTGGGGTGAGGGTCGTGGTATCGCTGGGGTTATCGTTCCCAGAGCTCGTATCCGACACACCGCTGGGAACGGTGAGAGAAGCTCCGGCGGTGAGCGGGTCGGTGGCGTCCGGCGCGATCTGACCCTGGAAGGTATACACTACCGAGCTGCCGGCCGGCAGGTTGGTGGTGTCGTGGACATTACCGCTTCCGGAGGCAGCGCACGCCGCCCCGCCGGCTGCGGTACAGGCCCAGGAGACGCCGGTTAGAGAGGCCGGGAGGGTTGTATCGATGCCCACCCCGGGCGCATCGCTGGGCCCGGCGTTGCGGGCGGTGAGGGTGTAAATCAGTTCCGTGCCGGGGACGTCCGAAGTCAAACCGTCGATCAGGTCGAGAGACAGGTCGGCCTGAGGGGTGAGACTGTCGGCATCCGTGGCCGCCTGGTCGTCTGTATCCTGGTCCGGGACCTGGCTGGGGGAAGCGATGGCCGCTGTGGTAGAGAGCGTCCCGGTGGCCGCCGAAGGAATGTCCGCGGTCAGGGTATAGGTCAGCGATCCACCGGACGGCAGGTCGATTGACTGGTTCAAGCCGCCCGACCCACTGTCCGCGGGGCAGGCTGCCCCACCGGAAGCTGTGCAGGTCCAGCTCGGGCTGGTGAGCGCGGGCAGGTGAGAGACCGTGAGGGTCGCGCCGGGAGCGCTGCTCGGGCCGGCATTGGCTGCCGTGATGGTATAGACGACCTGCGTCCCGGGGACTTCAGTGGTCTGGTTATCCGTGATGGTGACGGACAGGTCTGCGCGCTGGCTGATGGTGACCGTATCCGAATCCTGGTTGTCCGTGGAGTCCGTCTCGGTCGCTCCCAGGGGCACACCGACCGAGGCGCTGTTCTCGAGATTGCCGCTGGCGCCGGCCGCCAGGGTGCCGTTGACGGAGTACGTCAGGCTGCCAGCCGGAGGGAGGGTAACCGTGTCTGAGAGATCCCCAGCCCCGCTCGCCGCGCAGACCGCGCCGGATGTGGGTGCGCAGGTCCAGGTGACGTTGGATAAAACATCCGGAAGGTCATCGGTGACCAGCGCACCGCTGGCGGTGCTGGGCCCGGCGTTGCCGACCAGGATCGTATAGCTGACCGGCTGGCCGGGGATGGCATCGCCCGAGACGCGGGTCAGGACGACGGAAAGGTCAACCTCGGGGGTCAGTACAGTATCATTGTCGGTGGCTTCGTTGTTCGTCTCGTCCGGATCGATTACCAGGTCCGGAAGATCGAGGGTGGCTTTATTGAAAAGCGTTCCGGTGGCGTCCGGCTTGATCGAAGCATGGACGCTGAGGGTAGCCGAGCCCCCGGAGGGCAGGTCGATCGTGGACGTCAGGGGGTTGAAAGCGCCGGTCGGGCAGGCGGCGCCCCCGGCTGCCTGGCAGTCCCAGGTGACATTTTCCAAAGCGGTGGGCAAGGTATCCAGGATCTTTACGCCGCGGATGTTGCCAGCAACAACCGGGTTGCTGGCTGTAATGGTGTAGGTGATCCCTTCTCCCGGCACCGCGGCGGTCAGGTTGTCGGTCTTGGTGATGACCAGGTCGGTCTCCGGGATGGCGTAGACGGTGGTACAGGTGCGGTTGGCCGTGCCGGAAACGTCCGGGTCATCCGTTCCAAAGGCGGTAATATCTGTTGCGCTGACCGTGCCCTGGTTGCAGACATCGATGACGTCATCCGCGAGCGGTTTTTTGATGACGGCCTCGAAAGTGATGGTAATCGTCTTGCCGGGCGGGAGGGTGAAGGCGCCGGTGGCTATGTCGGCGGCGGTCGGGCTGGCAGAAGCCGTGTCTTTCGGGGCAGAGTCAGCGACAGGCGCCAGGCTGGCCAGGCCGCGCGCCCGGGCGGGGATATGCGCAGATCCGGCCGAGGCGTGAACGTCCGCAAACCAGTTGGTGGCCGGCGCCGGAGAGGAGGCCGGTCCTGCCTGAACGACTGGCGTGCCCGAGGCAAGCTGAGATTGACCGGACATGGAGGGAGAAATTCCCAAAGTATCCGGGGTGGGGGCAGGCGGGTTAGCACAGGCAGCCCCGCCGCTAAAACCATCGATGGCATCCGCATCGGAATCATAACCGGCTGTCACGGCCACGCCGGTATTATTCCCAGAAACAAACGCCTGGACCGCCGGCAGATCGGTGGCAGAACCGCCGTATCCGGGGAGGCGGAAGCCGGTCTGGAACTTCTGCCGCAGGCGGATTGGGCTGACGTACGCCGCTCCGGTCCCGCTGATCTGGTTGACCTGGGCCGCGCTGCCACCGATCGCCGCGCACAGTGAACCCGCATCGCTGACGACCAGACCCTGGGTCACCCGGATACCGTACTGAGCCAATGCTCCGGGGGAAGCGATGGTATTCCTGGTCAGGGTCGCATTTACAGCACCCGATCCATCTCCAGCCGTCAGCAGAATGCCCGATTCGTTGTACTGGTAGATGGTGTTGTTGTCGATGAGGGTTGTATGCGTCCCCACACCCTGGGTGTTGATCTCGATCCCGCTGGCGGTCAATGAACCGGAATTGGCGGCGCCGGATACGCCGATGGTGTTCCCAGCGATCGAACCGGTGAAGCTAGAGCCGGCCAGGCCGGGCGCCATGAAGACGAGCAGACCGCTGCCCGAGGCACCGCGCAAGGTATTGTTCGTCACCGAGTAGGTCAGATCCGCGCTGGACCCCATCCCGCTCCCGGAGAGGACCACCCCGCCGCCGCCGGTCACGACCGGCGTAAAACCGTTATTGAACGTGCTGCCGGTCAGGACAACATCCATCGTGGAATTACCCAGAGCATTCGCCTGGAGCAGGTCGCCGCGCGCGCTGTTGAAGGTGCTGCCGGTGACGGTCAGCTTCATTACCGCGCTGCCGCCGGACTCGAAATACAGCGAATCATCCCCATAAGCAGCCGAGCCAGGCGCGCCGAAGGTGGTGTTGGTGATGGTCAGCCGGTCGAGGGGCGTCGCAGAGGAGTTAGCAATGCGCAGGTTGTCCTCGAAACCGCCGCTGATGGCGCTGTCCGTGATGGCGGCCGTTCCAAAGAGGTTGTCAAAGCGGACAGCGTCTTCATCGAAGAATTCGCTGCTGCCATTCACGCCGCTGATCGTGGTGTTGTTGAGGGTGAAGTTGGTGACGTTCTCGCCGCGGATGGCAAAATTGGAAAACCCGGAGAGGGTCATTTTGTTGAGGGTGATATCCCGGGTGGATTTCAGATAGATCCCAATCCCAGAGGTCGCACTGCCGTCTGCGCCGGTTTTGCTGACAATCGAACCGCCCGAGTTGGCCGCAGCGGTGCCCGTGATGGTCAGACCGCCGCTCGAGCCGGGGGTGTCGAGGTAGATCCCGTCGCTGTCTCCGCCGGTCGAGTTTATGCTTTGAAATGTAAGCCCACTCGAGCCGATGAGGGTGTTTGACACGTACAGCGCGGCAGCGGTCGTGGTGGAAATTGTATTCACCCCGGTGATTGTGAGCGTACCGCCGCTGGTGGCCTCGAAAGCCTTGTTAATAGTTGTGTCAAGGGTTAAACCACCGCTGAAAGAAATCGTTGTAGAATCCGTATTCGCGTTTAAGAGGATGCCCTTTTTGGGGCTAACAATCGCACCGCTAAATTGGACGGTCCCGCCATCTTTATTCTGGATGCTGACCGGCTGGCCAGAGGCGGCGCCGGTAAGGGTGACCGGCGCCGAGCAGGTCAGGCTGCCCGCGCCGTCGTCGAGCTTTACGGCGGTCCCGGAACCGGTGTGGTCGATCGAGCCGCCAGTCATGGTGAAACTGCCGGCGTGCCTTAGAAGTTCTACCCCGTTGGCCGATATCGAAGTATCTATATCGACATTGGTGAGGGTGAGGTTTGCTGAACCGAAATCGAATTTGAAAGCCGCGCCGCTGCCGGCCTGGTGAATGAAGGCGCCGGTCATGTTAAAACTGCCGGTATGGCTCGCCAGGGAAATCCCGCTGCCCCCGCCGGAGGATTCGATCCCGACGTTGTTGAGCGTGAGGGTTCCCGACCCGCTGTTGAGCGTGAACGCCAGCCCAGTGCCGGTGTCGGTGATCGAGCCTTCGCTCATGCTAAAGCTGCCGGTGTGGCTCGCCAGGGAAACCCCATTCGCCGCGCTGGAAGAGTTGATCGTGACCTGGCTGACCGTCGTGGTACCCAGATCGCCAGAACCAGCGATGGCCGATCCACTCGAAGAGGGGTTCAAGACCAGCCCCTGGAGGGTGTTGCCACTGGCCAGGGTCAGGATCGTACCGGTGCTCGAAAGGGTAACCGGGGATGCGCTCACGGCCGGGTAGGGTGCGCTGCCGGTGGGAGCGTCTCCCAGGATGCCCTGCAGGCTAACACTCTGGCCGTAGACGCGCTGGTTGGCCAAAAGGGTCAGGCTGCTACTGGTATAGTTCCCGGAATAGATATAGATCAGGTCTCCAGCCTTATCCAGCGTGCTTGCAGCCATACTGCCGACGGTTTTGAACGGGTGGGAAAGCCGGCCATCTCCATTTAGTGCGGCAGCCCCGTTGATAAACCAGACCATATTGGAGACGGCGATATGCACCGTCGCGGTATTCGTCCCCTGGTCGTTCCGGATGGTATAGGTAAAGGTATCCGTCCCGGTGAAACCGGGCGGAGGGTCGTAGGTGATCTGGCCGGTACCCGAGTCGACGACTACATCTCCACCGTTGGACGACTTATTATCCGCGGGCCCGGAAAGGAACTCCGGATCGGGGATGCCATAGTCATTGACCAGCAGGTCCGCGATGGCGATGGTTTTGCTGATATTTCCAAAGGCGCCATTATTTCCGGTGGATTCATAGATATCATCCACCCCCACCGGCGTGGTCTTGAAGCTGCCGGACACCAGGGTCGTGTTGGGATCCAGGGTGTCGGAGAATATCACTCCGCTGGCAGTGTCGGCCGGTAGAGTGCCCGGGTTATGGATCTCCACCGTATAGCGCAGGGTATCGCCGGGGTCGGCGCGGCCATCATGGTCCGCATCCACCACCAGCGCATCCGTTTTGGTCGCGGTCAGTGATGGTAGGGCTCGGGCGACCGTAAAGGAGGCCAGATTTAGGAGCAGGACGGCCAGGACCGGGACCGGCCAGAAGCGGAGCGAATTGGCAAACCAGGGGGCGCGGGCAGCAGGACGCATGGATGACTCCTCGATGATGAAACGGCGCGGATGCGCCTGGCGAGCTGTGGATGGTGCGAGTCTAAACCGCTAAAAAACAGAAGACACAGAAAGTACGGTTCTGATGCTGTTTGGTCTATGAAAAGACGGCCTGGTAGACCTGCCCGGTATCGTCCGGGCCAAGCGGGACCAGGAAGATCTCCAATACCCCCGTCTGCGGGTGTTCCAGGGTGTAGATTCGCTGCGGTAAGAGCGGCTCGCGCGGGCCGCGGAAGAGCAGGGAGAAGGGGCGGCGACCGCCGGGCTGGGGCGGTTCGCCCCACTCGGAGACCTCGACCAGGGCCAGGTCGAGCGGCGCGGCCTGGGGGTGGTAGCTCAGGCGGAAAGTCTGTTGGAGCAGGGCAGAAAAATCGGCGCTGGTCAGTCGGTCAAGCATGAGACGCCTCCGGAGCGAGCGGGCTCCATTCCATCAGCCAATAGACGCCGCGGTCGGCCACGGGGCGGAAACCGAGGCGGCTGTACAGGCGCAGGGCCGGGTTGTAGATCTCGACGTGGATCGAGACGGTCTTGCCGCCGCGCCGCCCTTCCGCCAGGACGTCTGCGAGCAGCGCTGTGCCGATCCCGCGCCCACGGTATTCGGGGAGCAGGGCGATATCCATGACGCGGATCTCTTTTTCGCGGCTGTGCAGGTACAGCCGGCCGATGGGTTCCTCGTCCAGGTGGACCAGGTGAAAGAGAGCGCCAGGGTAATTCTGGGTATACCAGGCATGCTGGGCGTTGAACTGCTGGAGCAGGAAGGCCTCTTTTTGAGCAGCGTCCCAATCAACCATGGCCAGCTCTTCCGCGCGGGTGCTGGCGTAAACGCGGTAGAGGAAGCTCAAATCAGCGGGGTCAAAGATCCCTGGAGAGCGCTGGAGAATGGGACGCAGGTGGACGGGCATAGGGGATCAGGGTCGCGACGGGAATATACCCTGCAGGGCGATACAGAAATTGAGGGTCAGGTAGGGCATCATATTATTGTGCGGCAAGCTTCCACCCGCGATGGAGAGGGCCTGAAACGCCAGGTTGGCTTGCGATCCTGGTGCGGTTTGATAGATATTTCCTCCTGTCGAAACCGCCATCGAACGGTCACCGGCTACCCCGGGCGCATTCAGTTCAGCGGGATCGTTGGTATCCGCCGACAGAAAATGGGTATGCACGGGTATCTCGGATTGAATCAGGGTAACCGTCGGTGTGCCTTCGATCTGGCCAAGGTCGTAATTGGATAAACCCTGTCCCTGGCCGGGATTCATGGGCGCACTGCCCTGCAGGTCGGGGAGGGCAAAGGTGCTCTTGCCGTCCCCGCCGTAGATGGTGCCCAGCAGCGTGAAGAGGGCAGTATTCTGGCTGATCGGCAGCAGCTGGCCATTGCAAAAAGCCCAGCCCGTGGGAGGAAAGTTGAAGGCAAAAATGCGGATTTCGGCGACAAATTGATCGGACATATTCGGTAACCTTCTAGTTTTGGGGGGGGAATACCCCAAAGAGACTGATGATGAAATTTACGCACAGGGAAGGCTGCAGATTAGTATGCGGCTGGCTGCCTCCCACCGGCGTGATCGAAGCAGCATTTAAATTTCCGTCAGGCGTAACCTGAATGTAGGGTTGGATACGCGGCGATGCGCCGAGGACCTGGTTGGCGGGGTTGGCGCTCGAAGCGGCATCTCCTGAAACCTGCATGGCGTGGTTATGAATCGGGATCTGTTGGGCGGTCAGGGTCACCGATTCAACTCCAGCCTTTTCCCCTATTGTATAGGTCGTTCCCGAGGCGCCCGTGCCGTGGTGAAGGGGAATCCGCCCGCGCAAGTCGGGCAGGTTAAAATATTCCTCACCATCGCCGCCGTAGGTAGTGCCGATCAAAATAAAGAGCGAATCATTCTCAGCGATGGACAGCGATTGTCCTTCGCAGAATTCCCACCCCACGGGGGGAAAATTCCCGGCAAATATACGGATCTCGCCAATATAAGGCATCTCAGCACCTCCTTTTAATTCCGGCTCGGGAAGATCCCTACCAGGGAAATACAGAAATTAAGCACCAGATAGGGCTGCATATTCGTGTGCGGCTGGCTGCCACCCACATTGCTGACCGTTTCCGGGTTTAAAGTGGTCAGGTTGGACGGGTCAGCATACAACGAGTTTGCGCTGGCCAGGAAAGCGTTGGCTGGGTTGGAGGAATTGGCGCTGTCTCGCGAAGCATTCAAGAAATGGTTATGGGATGGCATTTGCGAGCTGGTCAGGGTACTGGTCTCCGCACCGGCAGCCTGGCCCTGGGTGAACCCGCTGCCCACGTGGATGGGAATGCGACCGCGCAGGTTGGGGAGGGCAAAGGTGGTTTGGCCGTTGCCGCCATAGGTAGTCCCCAACAGGGAAAAAAGGGCCTGGTTCTGGTTGATGGGCAGGAACTGGCCGTTGCAGAAAGCCCAATTCTTGGGCGGGAAATTGAATGAAAAGATACGGATCTCGCAAAGGAAGGGTTCGGTCATGGACGATCCTCCTGGGTTCAGGCCTGGCGCGGGTCGACGTAATCCTGGGTGTACCAGACGCGCCCGTCGGATGATTTGAGGGTCACAGGGTAGCCCTGGAAGGTCAGATCGGCAAATACCAGGTCTTTTCTGTGATAGAGCGCGCGGACCGTGTAACCCGGGCCAAAATTGACGGTAGGCAGCCAGGTCTTGCCGCCGTCGGTCGATTCGAGCAGTCGGCCGTCCCGGGTCCCGCGCACCAGGCGGTCGCCAATGCGCGCCTGGACGTTTTTTGGAAATAGCGCCACCCCGATCCCGGCGATCGAGAATACCGCGGCTGCTTTGAGGAAATCACGTCGGTTCACAAGGCC
>Ga0105104_10003746_pt1 | contig 10708 bp, 6 predicted proteins | sample PPLLaktember2015_3_FD_87034 | JGI IMG/M metagenome (GOLD analysis project Ga0105104, IMG submission 87034) | Freshwater sediment microbial communities from Prairie Pothole Lake near Jamestown, North Dakota, USA - PPLs Lake P7 Core (6) Depth... | ecosystem: Environmental > Aquatic > Freshwater >... | reverse complement strand
GCGGCAGCCTCCGTGTATCGCTCAGTGGCGGATAGGCCTCCACCACTGTCGCCCCCTGCCGCGCGGCATACTCCACTGCCGCGCGAATGAGCGGAACGGCAATCCCCTGGTGGCGGTAGTCCTTCCCCACGAAGAAGCAGACGATCGACCAGACCGGTTGGTCATCGAGCCTTTTGAGCGTGCGCGACCGTTCCAGGCCGGAAAAATTTTCCCGCGGCGCGACCGAGATCCATCCGGCGGGTTCGCCCGCCGCGTAGGCCAGGATCCCGGGCACCTCGCCCGATCCGACAATCTTTTTCATCGCCCGGCGGTTGCCTTCGCCCTGCCGTTTTTCGAATTCAGAACGCGTCTCACGCCACCACATGCACCAGCAGCCGCCGTATGCGCCGTGCCTGCCGAACAGCCGTACGAAATCATCCCAGCGGTCGGGTGTCAGAGGGTGGAATTCAAGGGGGGCGAGGGGCTGATTCTTAAGGAGAGGAGTGGTCATACATCCACCGTCAATGCGGGCTCATCCCGCATCTCGATTTCATGATACCGATGGGGCTCCTCGGCACACGGCAAGGATCAGCCTGCCGCGCTTTTAACCGTCTTCTTCCACGGCTTTTCCCGGATGAGCCGCGCCCCCAATCCCAGCAAGACGATCACCCCCGCCAGCGTGCCTCCCGGGAAAAAGATCGCGGCGATCAGTGCGGCCGCCGCAGTCGACCACCAGCCCCAGTGGTTGCCCACGGCGATCGCGCACATGGCGGCAATCAGGAATGTCCCCCCCAGGACCAGCATCCAGCCGATCCGGCCGGCGGTCATCCCCATTGCCACAAAGAGCGAGATACCCAACCAGGTTGCCAGAAGGCTGCCGGGGATCGCATCCCCGATCCGAATCTCCAGCCCGAGACCCGCCATTAAGCCCCCGGTGGCGATTCCGGTCAGGAGGACGAGGAACCAGGGGATCGTAAGGAAGGATTTGCTGATCGTTTGTTTCATAATGCAGCCGGTTATCCTTTAGGCATGAGGAGGAAGCTGACGAACATTTATCATGTCTGCCACTCTACGCGGGAATGATCCCTCGCCTTCGGCTCGGGACGGGCTCATTGGTCAATACGGCCGATTTACCCACCCAACCGGCCTCTTACTGCACGGTGAGCGGCTGAATCTCCACGCATCCCGCGCCGACCAGATGCAGGATCTGGCGCTCGAGCTCCGTCGTCCACGAGGTGGTGTTGGTCGGGAACTCGAGCCGGTAGGTCCGTTCGGCTTCGGAGATGTGAAACGCGAAGTGGTCGGTTCCCGGATACGACGTCAGGAGGCCATAGAGGATGCGCAGCCGGCGGGTGTCGCGCGCGCGATCGCCCGTCTCGCGGATGTAGAGCAGGATCAGCCGCGGGCCGTCGACCTTCGCCGGCGCCGGGTTCGCGATCGGGTCAGGCGCGATCGGTGATCGCGCTCCGATCGCCGCGATTTCGGCAATCGTTATCGGGTTTTCAGCCGTGATCGCCGATCGCGGCTCCATTTCCGCGGGGTTGAGCGCCATGACCGGCGGGGGCGCGGTCAGGCCCGTAGGCGGATCGGCCGGCAGGATCGTGGATCGCACTCCGGCCGCCGCAATCGGCAAACCGGTGTTCGGGATCGCGATTGGTGCGGCGGCCGCGGCGTCCGGCGGCGGCTCCATATTCATCGGCAAATCCTCACCCGGGTCTTCCGGGAGGGGGTACCAATCCTCGTCCGCCGGGACCGGCGGAGCCGCCGAAGCCGGCACCGCGGCGGATTGGGTGGACAGCCCGGGAAGCCCGGATTTTGAGGCCTTCTTCGCGGCCTTCTTCAGATCAGGCGTGACCGAATCGACCAGCACGCGCGGCGTGCCGTTGCCGCTTTCCGCCTTGCCCTCGGCCACCAGGACCGCATCCTCCTGGACGAAGTCGGCCGCCTTCTCCCAAACCGATGGGAAGAGGATCAGTTCAATCGACCCTTGCAGATCCTCGATCGTGGCGAACGCCATCGCTTTGCCGTTGCGCGACTGGAAGGCGCGGATATGGGTGACCATTCCGGCCACCCGCACCTTGGATTGGTTTGGGGCTTCTGAGAGCGCAGCGCTCCAATGGGTGATAATCGCTTCCAGTTCTTCGCGGTAGGCCGTGAGCGGATGGTCGCTGACGTACAGCCCGAGCAGTTCCTTCTCCCAAGCCAGCATCGTCCGGTGCGGAACGGGTTTGGGCGCAGCCAGCGTGATCGTCTCCATCGGGCCGCAGGGAGACGCGGAAAACAGGCTGATCTGGCCGGATTCCTTGGCCCGCGAATGGCTGGCCGAAACGGAGAGGATGCAATCGAGCGTGTCGAGGATCGCCACCCGGTCGCCGAGTTTATCCAGTGCCCCCACCTTGACCAGGCTTTCCAGCGCGCGCTTGCCCACCCGCCGCAGGTCCACCCTTCCGGCCAGGTCGTCGAGGGTTTTGAACATCCCGCTCCGCTCGCGCTCGACGAGGATCTCGTTCACGGCGCCCTCGCCCACGTTCCTAACCGCGCCCAATCCGTAGCGGATCGCATACCCGCCTTGGGGCTTTTGCTCGATAGTGAAATCCCACTCGCTCGAGCCGATGTCCGGCGGCAGGACGTCGATCCCCATCCGCCGGCAGTCGGCGATGTAGAAGCCCACCTTTTCGGTTTCGTTCTTGGAAACCGAAAGCAGCGCGGTCATGAATTCCACCGGGTAATGCGCCTTGAGGTAGGCCGTTTGGGCGCAGATCACGCCGTAATCCGCCGCATGCGCCTTGTTGAAGCCGTAGCGGGCGAATCCCTCCCAGTCGTCGAAGATCTCGGCCGCCTGCGCCGCGGAAATCTTCACCACCCGGGCCGCGCCCTCGATGAACTTCGCGCGGTTCTTCCGAATCGAGTCGGCGTTCTTCTTGGAGACGGCTTTGCGCAGGTCGTCGGCCTCGCTGGGCGTGAACCCGGCCATCTCGATCACCGCGCGCATCAATTGTTCCTGGTAAATGAGGATCCCGTAGGTCTCGCGCAGGATCGGCTCGAGGGCCGGGTGCTTGTATTCCACTTCCTGGACCCCGTGCATGCGCTGGATGTAGTTCGGGATGTGCTCGATCGGGCCGGGGCGGAACAGCGCGATCATCGCGATCACGTGATCGAGCTTGGTCGGCTTCATCTCCATCAGGTAGCGGCGCATGCCGGAGCCTTCCACCTGGAACACCCCGTCCACTTCGCCGCGCCCCAGGAGTTCAAACACGGCCGGATCGTCGGTCGGGATCGTATCGAGGTCGAGCCCCACCCCGTGCCGTTCGCGGATCAGGTGGCAGGCGCGCTGCATGATGGTCAGGGTCGCCAGGCCGAGAAAGTCCACCTTTAAGAGGCCGAGCTTGTCGAGGATCTGCATCTCGAACTGGGTGATCGCCCCCATCGCGCTTTCTTCGAGGCTCCCGCGCGTAAGCCGGTGCAGCGGGACGTATTCCACCAGCGGCCGGTCGGAGATCACCACGCCCGCCGCGTGCGTCCCGGCGTTGCGGACCACGCCCTCGACCTGGATCGCGGTGTCGATCAGGTGGCGGATGTAATCGGTGCCGTCGTACGCTTCCTTCAGCGGCGGGACTTCCTTGAGCGCATCCGTGAGCGTGAGCGCCTTCCCCTGCCCGGCCGGGATCAGCTTGGCGAGCCGGTCCACTTCCGGTAGGGGAATGTCCAGCACGCGTCCGACGTCGCGCACCGCGGCGCGCGCGGCCATCGTGCCAAAGGTGATGATCTGCGCAACCTTGTCGGAGCCGTAGCGCCGGGCGACATATTCGAGCATCCGCCCGCGCAGGTCGTCCTGGAAGTCCAGGTCGATGTCGGGCATGCTCACCCGCGCCGGGTTGAGGAACCGTTCAAAAATCAGCCCTTGCGCGATCGGATCCACCAGTGTGATCGCGAGCGCGAAGGCCGCGAGCGAACCCGCCGCCGAACCGCGGGCGTTGTACCAGATCTTCTCCTCGCGGGCGTGACGGCACAGGTCCCACACGATGAGGAAGTAGTTTTCGAACCCCATCGAGTGGATGATGCCGAGTTCTTTTTCCAGGCGGGCCAGGATCTCGGGGGATTCGGCCTGCGATCCGTAGCGGTTCCGCAGGCCCTCTACGCATAGCTCGCGCAGGTAGCCTTCCGAGGTTTTGCCGTCCGGGACGGGGAACATGGGCAGGTGATACCCCTTGAAGCCCAGATCCACCGAGCAGCGTTCCGCCACGGCCAGCGTGTTGGAGATGGCGGAGGGCACCTCCGGAAACAGCGCCTGCATTTCCTCCGCCGTGCGCAGGTAGAAGGTGTTGCCGGGCATGCGCATCCGCTTGGCGTCGCTGACGACCGATCCGGTCTGGACGCACAGGAGGATGTCGTGGGCGACGCTGTCCTGCGGCATGACGTAATGCACGTCGTTGGTCGCGACCAGATCGATGCCGAAGCGCGGCGCGAGCGCAATGATTTTGCGGTTGACTTCGAGCAATTCGGGGATGTCGTGGGATTGCAGTTCGAGGTAGAAACGGTCGCCAAAGACCTCGCGGTACCAGCCGATCAGCCGCTCGGCCTCCTCCGTGCGCCCATCCGAGAGCGCCCGCGGAATTTCCGCGCCCAGGCAGCCGCTGGTGCAGATCAACCCTTCGGCATGCGCCGCGAGGTACTCGTGATCGATGCGCGGTTTGTAGTAGAAGCCTTCGAGCTGGGCGGCCGTCGCGATCCGCAGCAGGTTCTTGTAGCCCGCATCGTTTTGGGCCAGCAGCAGCAGATGCGGCGGGTCGCGGTCCACCTGCCCCTGTTTGTCCGTCATCCCGCGCGGGGAAAGATACGATTCAACCCCGATCAGCGGGCGGATGCCCGCGTCCCTGGCGGCGTGGAAGAATTCGACCGCGCCGAACATCGTTCCGTGATCGGTGAGGGCGAGCGCGGGCATGCCGAGCTGCTTGGCACGCGCAATGAGGAGGGGGATTTTTCCCAGCCCGTCGAGCAGGGAGTATTCGGAATGTACGTGAAGGTGGACGAAAGACATGATCGCCGGGGTTCCGTGGTGAACGATCCGAGGTTTCGTGGATCATTATAGCACAGCGACGGGAAAATAATCCGAGAAGATAGTCAGAATTGGCTTAAATTATTTCGTGCGTTAGCCGGCGGTTGAATCGAGACCTCGAATACAGCATGTCCTACCATGACCAATGAGCCTGTCCCGAGCAAAGCGAGGGACCATGCCCGAGTGTACTAATCGGGCATCCAGGGGTTTGTGCTCGTCATGCCGGCGTGTTTAAAGCCGGCATCCAGGGATTCGAAAAAGACCGTCATGCCTGCGTGCTCGCAGCAGGCATCCGCCAGATTAATCCTTGCAGAGAAGAAGGTTGTCCGTGTTTTTTGTGGATCCCTGCTGCGATCACGCAGGGATGACGATCATTCGGCCTGGCGTTTTCTACACGTCCGACCGTCTCCAGCCCGCGGCCATCGCCTCCGCCTCGGAACAGAACCAGCGCTCGCCCTTCTCCGGTTCGATCACCGTTTGTTCGTAATACTTCCCGCCCGGGACGTGGTAAATCTTTTCCCCTTTGCTGTTGATGTTGCCTTTAATCACGCAGCCCGCCGGCGGGGTGATGCATCCTTCCAGGCACGTTCCGCCCTCGCGGGTGGAATACGTCGGCGACCCAAGCAGCCCCCAGATCCCCCGCTCCGCCGCGCGCGCCTCGTCTTGCGCAGCCTTGAAATCCTCGTCACAGGAGACATCCGGCGGATAATGCCCGGCGCGCGCGAGGCCCTCCCGCACCAGCTCGCGGCCGACGAACACTCCGTCCGCGAAGACGTGCCGCAGCAGCCTTCCATAACGGTCGGCCTCGGAAAGATCGCGGATCATCACGATCCGCTTCCCGCCGAGGAGCGCGGCGTTGGCCGCGCGCGATTCCTCCCCCAGCGGTTCGCCGTTCATCTCCGGCGCGTCGATTCCGATGTAGCGCACCCGAAATGTCACGCCGTTCACGTCCACTTCGATCGAATCGCCGTCGGTGATCCCGGTGACGACCGCCTCCTCGCGCTGGGCGGCCGCCGCCACGCACGGCGAACCCGGCGTCGCGGTGCCGATTTCCGTCGCCGCGGCGATGGACCGCGCGACAGCGGTCGGCGCCGGCGTCTGCGGAATGCACCCGGCCACAATGAAAAATAAATTCGGGATAAGACTAAAAAGGATTTTTCGGCGCATGAGCCCCCCCATGGAATAGGTATTGGCAATTGTACTCCTCTTTTCACCACGGATTACTCGGATGAAAATCGGATTTACCGGTTTTTCAATTATCAGGGTGTTGAAAAAGGAAAGAACAGGTGTCATTGCGAGCGACCGGAGGGAGCGAAGCAATCCCCCCTTCGGAAAAAAACGGGAGATTGCTTCGTCGCTTCGCTCCTCGCAATGACTTCCTCAACTTTTTTCAACATCCTGTTAATTCAATCCGTGGAATCCGGGGTGTTATCCGTGAAATCCGTGGTGAAATCAATCCCGGGTCTTTGGCATGGCAGGCAAAATCTCCGGCAGGCTATAATATTGCCACCTATGAGTTACTTGTATCCAAAGCGGCGCGGTCTGAATCTTATTGCCGTCATCGCCCTCGCGATCCTCGGAGCCGGAATCGGGCTGGCCGCCGCATTCCTTTCCTTCGCGCCGCGGGTGACCGCCGTTTCGCCCGCCGGGAATCTGCGGACGGGATTGTACGCGGCGGTCGAAATCCGCTTCAGCACCCCGATGCAGGCGGCCTGCACCGCGGATCACTTTTCGGTTGATCCGGCGGTGGACGGCGAGCTGGAGATCGAGGGGGAAACGCTGCGGTTCACCCCGCGCAACCCGTGGCCTGCCGGAGGCAGCGTGCGCGCGGCCATCCGGGCCGGCGCCTGCAGCGCGCGCGGGCTGCCGCTCCTGGCCGGGCGATCCTGGGCTTTCACGCCGTCGCTTGTCCGGGTCGCCTATATTCCGAGCGGCGCATCCACCGGCCGCCTGATGGGGATCGACGCCGGCGGCGGCGATCCGCAAACACTCGCGCTCACGGCGCCACCCGTGCAGGATTTCGATATCTCCCGGCGCGGCGATATCGCCGTTCTCTCCACCGGCGCGTACAACCGGCCCGGCCAACTGTGGTTGTCCCATCTCGACGGGGAAGCGGCGCGGCTCCTGCTGGATTGCGGCCCGGATTCCTGCCGCGACCCGCTCATCTCCCCGGACGGCTCGCGGGTGGCGTATGTCCGCAAGGGCATCGGGGGCGGCCCGGACGATCCCGAGCATCCCCTCGAATCCTTCATCGAAATGCTGACCATCGCGGACGGCCGGACCCGGATCGTCTCCATTGCCGGGAACACATCCGATAATCCGGCCTGGTCCGCGCAGGGCTGGCTGTCCTATTACGACGGCACGCGCCAGGTGATTGTCATCGATGATCTGGCCGGCGGGCAGACGGCCGTCCCCAACACAACCGGCGCGGCATGGGATTGGCTGCCGGACGGATCGGCGATCATCTTCCCGGAAATTTCAGTGGAAGCGGAAGGGCCGGATGAAGAAACCGCGCCGCGCATTTTCAGCCACCTTTTCCGGGTCGACGTTAAAACCAATCTGCGCGCCAACATCAGCGGCGCCGACCTGCTCGAAGACGGCTCCCCCGCCGTCTCCCCCGATGGACGATGGCTTGCGTTTTCTAGAAATTTTTTCGACAACCGCTGGACGCCCGGAAAGCAATTGTGGGTCATGGATCTCGGGACCGGAGCGCAGCGGCAAATCACCCGTTCGCCGGATTACACCCATGCTTCGATCCACTGGAGTCCGGACGGCGCGCAGCTCGTCTTCATGCTCTTCCACGAGACGGCTCCCGGCGATCCGCCGGAGATCTGGTGCCTTAACGCGGACGGATCCGATCCGCGGCGCCTGGTCGTCGGCGGCTTCCTGCCGAAGTGGCTGCCGTGAGCCCCCTCCTCACCCCCCAGCCCCCTCTCCCAGCTTATGCTGGGAGAGGGGGAGTAAGAAGATGAGGAATAAAAAAGGAGGATCCATTTAGGTCCTCCTCAATATCTTGTTCTTCCTTTTGTCATCGATAATAGACTCTCTCCCCGTGCAAAGCATAGGTCTTTTTTAATAATTTTTCTTTGCGTTCTTTGCGTCTCTGCGGTTAAAGGGCTTTTCCTTCGATCGTGAAAAGCGTACCTACGAGACCATCCCCAGGTTCTTCCCCACCTTGGCGAACACCTCCAGCACGCGGTCCATCTGCGCGTCGGTGTGCGAGGCCATGTAGGATGTGCGCAGCAGTTGCGACCCCTGCGGCACGGCGGGGGAAACAACCGGGTTGACGAACACGCCCTCGTCGAACAGCGCCTTCCAGGAAAAGATCGTGCGCAGGTCGTCGCCGATGAGGATCGGGATGATCGGCGAGACCGTTTTGCCGATGTTGAATCCCATCCGGCGGAATTCGGCGCGCATCCGGTCCGCGATCGCGTTCAGCCGCTCGGCGTGCTGCGGTTCATCACGCATGATGTGCAGCGCTGCCAGCGCCGCGGCGGCGTTGGCCGGCGGAATGCTGGCCGAGAAGATCAGCGCTCGGGCGTGGTGCTTGATGTAATCGATCACCAGCTCGTCGCCGGCGATGAATCCGCCGAGCGAGGCGAAGGATTTGCTGAAGGTGGACATGATCAGGTCGACGTCCTTGGTCATCCCGAAATGCGCCCCGGTTCCCCGCCCCTTCCCCACCACGCCCATTCCGTGCGCGTCATCCACCATCAGCCGCGCGCCGTATTTTTTAACAATCGGGACCAGCTCCGGCAGCGGCGCCAGGTCGCCGTCCATGCTGTACAGGCCGTCGACCACCACCAGCTTGCCCTTGTCGTCCGGCAGGGAGGCCAGCACCCGCTCGAGGTCCTGCATGTCGTTGTGCTTGAAGCGTTTGGTCTCGCCCCAGCACAGCCGCGCGCCGTCGACGATGCTGGCGTGGTCCTCCTTGTCGAGGATCACGTACTCCCCGCGGCCGACCACGGCCGAGATCGTCCCCAGGTTGGTCTGCATCCCGGTCGAAAATACCAGCGCCGCTTCCTTGCCCACGAATTCCGCCAGCTCGCGTTCCAGCTGAATGTGCATCTCGAGCGTGCCGTTCAGAAAGCGCGATCCGGTGCAGGAGGTGCCGTATTGGCGGATCGCCTCCTCGGCCGCGTGGCGCACGCGCGGATCCATCGTCAGGCCGAGGTAGTTGTTGGAGCCGCACATGATCAGCCGGCGCCCCTGGAAGATCGCCTCGGTTCCCTCATTCCCCTCCATGGGGATGAAATACGGGTAGAACCCCGAAGACTTGGCTTCCCGGGCGTCCGTGAATTTTCCGCACTTCTCGAAGATATCCATCCCGACTCCTCTTTATTTTTGATGTGGGATCGCGCCCCGCCGGGACGCAGTTCCCATTATACGCGAGCGCGGTTTTTAGTTTCCGCGGCTTTCTTTTTTCGGATCGCGTCCGCCACCAGGAGATCGATCACCGGATACTGGAGCGGGCCGAGGATATTGGTGAGCCAGTAAAAGAGCATGGTGTCCCAGCCGGTGATGACGATGTACCGGTTGTGTTCCACCCCGGAGAGGATGTCGCGCGCCACCGCCTCGGGCGGATACTCCGTGCCGCTGGCGGAAATGATATCCAATTCGCTGGGCCGGATCTTTTTTTCTTTGGCCAGCGAGGGCGTATCGGTATCGGGAGGCATGGCGATTGTCACCCGGATCCCCTTCGGTTTGAGTTCGCAGCGCAGTACATCGCTTAGGCCGCGCACCGCGCACTTGGTGGGCGCATAGGAGGAATATCCGAACAGGGCGAGGTAGGCCGCCGCGGACGAAACGTTAACGATGTGCCCCTTCCCGCGGCGGATCATCTCCGGCACTACGGCGCGGGTCATATTCAATGTGCCGAAATAATTCGTATCCATCGTCTCGTGGAATATTTTTGCGTCCATTTCCAGGAAGTACCCGGGATGGGACGTGCCGGCGTTGTTGATCAGCAGATCCAGCGGCCCGAGCCCCTTCGCGGCCTGCTCCACCGCGTTCCGCGCCTGGCTCTCCACGGCAATGTCCGCCTCCGAGAAACCGATGACTTGCGCCGGCTCGGGTGCGGCGGCTTTCAATTCCCGGCAGGTGGATTCGAGTTTAGACCGATCTCGGGCCGCCAGCCAGAGGTTCGCCCCCCGGGCGACCAGCTGCCGGGCGAGGGCAAGCCCGATCCCGCTGGAACCGCCCGTGATGAGGGCTTTCTTTCCGTAGAAGAAATCCTTGCGAAGATCCTTGGTCATGAGGATCCTCTCTTTCTGAATTGTGTTTTAAATGAAAAGGATTGGATCGGTGGTTTGGAGAAGTATACCTGAAATATCCTCGTAATTAACCCTGTAAATTCGCACTTTCCCGATGCGGAATATCTCCTCCAATCCGCGGCATTTATCAAGATCCGCCGGCTTGAGTGAGCCAACACCTTCCTTAATATAGATATGAGTAATCCCCTGCACCCGCACCAGAGCCCAGAAATCCTCCGTGCAGCCTTGCAGTTGGCTGACCTCCGCCGCCAGCATATTGGTCTGATCGATGTAGGCGCGGTCGGCGAAGCTGTACAGCATCGGCGGCAGCAAAGTCCGCCGGTTGGCCAGCGGGAGCAGCCACCACCCGCCATCCGACCCCCGGTATAACCCGTTCTGCCAGTACTCCGTGTTGACTAGG
>Ga0105104_10003745_pt1 | contig 10709 bp, 10 predicted proteins | sample PPLLaktember2015_3_FD_87034 | JGI IMG/M metagenome (GOLD analysis project Ga0105104, IMG submission 87034) | Freshwater sediment microbial communities from Prairie Pothole Lake near Jamestown, North Dakota, USA - PPLs Lake P7 Core (6) Depth... | ecosystem: Environmental > Aquatic > Freshwater >... | reverse complement strand
TTATCATCATCTATGATTGCTATTTTCTTGTACTCACTTCCCGATGTGAGCTTTGTAATTTCATGTTTTACTTTCTGTGTCATTCCGATCTTACCCAACTCCAACACTGTGCTGTGTATTGCTTACTCTAAAACGATTAGCATCAAACGCATTGCTTGAACGTCATCTCTAGATCGGAAACAATTCTTAGGCAAATTTTATTAAAAAACGACTTGAAACCAATAATATCCATAATACGCCTATAACCTCTTAATCTATTTACTGTTATGTCAGCTATTTATCAATTTTTAAAGAAAGCACCTTAGAACAAATGGACATATGTTACGATATAGCACTTCAAGCGTCAAGTTGCTATTTGTAATATTAGGTCCTAATAAATCCACATCAGCAATAAGCAAAGTGTAAGAAGAGAGATGGGGACATAGTACTATGCGAATTCCCCGACTACTGTCCAAGTTGTGGCTAAGGATATACAGTGACGTGCATGAGACAGTCGACCCAAAACACGCCATCGGGATTAGAACACTCGTTTTCACGCCTACTTTGGCGACAACAGGAACTCCAGTATACAGGGAACTAAACCAGGCCCAATACGATAAAGCCATAAGTGATAAACACATTCGAAGTTTGGAACATAGTATGAGTCTAATTAGAGGGGAAGCGTTAACTGATACGGAAATGTCATCAGGGGTCACAAAATCTACCAATGCTGTGTTCAATAGCCCGATCAAAAACAAGGATAGAGGCAAGTTGAGGAGAATAATGGTAGTCGATGACGAGCAGGATGTCACCTTCCTATTTAAGATAATTTTGGAAGGTATGCACCATGACCCAACATTCACTTGCAAGGTCGACTCATTTAACGACTCACTCGTTGCCTTGGAAAATTATCAAGAAGGCCTTTACGATCTAATAATTATAGATATAGTGATGCCCAAAATGGACGGATTCAAGCTATACAAAGAATTAAGAAAAAAAGACAAGAACGTGAAGGTATGCTTCTTGACTGCGGGTGAAATGTACTATGATGAGTACAGAAAACACGTATTTCCTGAGATCCTTGCAGAAAGGATTATCCGAAAGCCGATCTCTAATGATGAATTAGTTAGGACAATAAATGGGTATTTTGCACCCTAACTTTTGTTGCATAAAAGCAATCTGCTGTGAAATGAACGCAGACTCGAGAGGATGGAAATTGATGGTCAATAGGTTACTACGGCAAGTTCGTCATGAAGCCAATATGGCATTCGACATCTTAGGCCTAAGGTCTTTTCACATCATAAGTGAACACGGACAATTGATTCAATCGTGTCAAAATTTTTAAGGAGATAAACTACGTCCTTAAACCGCAAATTTTTGAAGTGCTTTTCTACTCTAGGTTGGTTCCAGAGGCTTCATTATCAACATTTACGTTCGATGATTCCTCATTAAAATCCTCAAGATAAATGTCCATATATCTCTTCAATCTCTCCCATGATTTCCTTATATCTTCGTTTGCGGGTTTCTTGATAGCGTACCTCCCTGCAAAAGGGATTTCCTCGATTTCAATGGACCCTAGTGTTGGAATACTTTGGTAATTTGGGTTCCTATGTGTATCTTCAGCGAATTCACTGTCTAAACCTCCGCGTAATTTTTCGGACAGGCTTAGCAACGAAGTCTCCCCTGCGATTGGTTCTGTATCGTTGAGGTACCATCTTCTCACCTCTTTTTCAACACTTTGCGCTTCTGCGGACGACACTCCTGTTAAATCCTTAATCTCGAGCCAAAGGTTCTCAGGCAGCTCTCTCTTGAATTTCTTGTAGAATTCGTTCCATAGAGATACCCTTAGTACCGACTCGCGAAGCAATTGCTTTCGATGGTCTTCGTCACGTGGGTATAGTATATCTTCACCATTTTTTGTGACTCTAAATTTTCCCCTTCCCTCAAGTAGCCCATAGTTAATTAGACTAGTTATTCGCCTGTAAAAGCCTCCACTTGTTGGTGTTTTGTATCCAAGCAAGAGAGCAAGATCATTTGCATGAATCTGTCGATCTACACTTTTGACATTATCATATATCTTCTTGATGTCGGTGAAGGCCCCCGAATTAAATCTGATCTCAGGAATTTCATATGAACCAATTCGCAATTTGATTGATTATCTTTCCATTTATCGTTATTAAATTTGCTTCACCGTGAGTTACAAGCTTTCAAGGTCGAAACCTCATTATTTCCAGTCAGCCTTTGGTCCTACGTGTTCGGTTTTTAACCAAGTTGACAAAATTCGGGACTTACAAAAAAAGAGGACTGTAGTACATATGACTGAACAAGAAATTCAAATGTTCAGGATGTAATGATATGTGCAGTCTATCCATTGCGAATTATGCGTGATAAGTTTTCAACGCCAAAATCAGTCCATCAATATCGCCTTCGTCATTGTAGAAATGAGGTGATATCCTAATCCCTCCTCCACGCGCAGACACTATTATTCGCCTTTTTGCTAGATATGCGACCAAATGATCAGGTGATCTACTCTTGAATACTATAATGGCAGATCTGTGGATATTTGCAAGAGGAGAAAGGATCTGAATTTTCAATTCAGCAAGCCTGTCGATTAGGTATTGTGTAAGATAGTGAATTCTTTCTTCAATCCTAAGAATGTGGATTTTGGAGATGTATTTAACAGCTGCCTTTAATGCGATTATATTTGGAAAATGGGGCGTACTGAGCTCAAATTTAGAAGCGTCCTTGGACATTCTGATTTTCCTATTGTCAAAGTATTCTCTATCCTTTTGTCCAAATTGACTGAAGAATGGGGGATTCAGACCTGTTCCTTCTTCTAGTAATTTACTCTGAATGTAGAGCGTTCCAATTCCAAAGGAAGAAAGCAGCCATTTGTGACCATTACCTACTGTAAAATCAACCCCTAATTTACTAACGTCGAAATTCAATGCTCCAATCGACTGGGTTGCGTTGACAACTAGATAGAGGTTCTTCTCGTTGCAAATCTTGCTTAGTGTTTCCAAGTCTTGCTTGAATCCCGTCGAATACTGAACATGACTTGTGATGATCGTTCGAGTTTTTCTTCCTATTGCCTTTCGAATACGCTCTAGGGGTACCATCCCATTCTGAGATTGAACTATTGTCATATCTGCTCTCTTGTTGATCCAAGGTAGATTTGAAGATGGAAACTCCAGATCGTTTGAAATTGCATGACCCCGGTGAGCGAGCAAGTGCGCAACTATATTCATTCCCTCGCTTGTTGAATGAGTGAACGCGATTTCTTCGGAACGGGCCCCAATAAAGGCAGCGTACATACTACGAGCATCTTCAATGCAACCAATCCATTTTCTCCAGTGAATTCCGCCGTAGAGCATGTTCTCTTTGTAAAATTCTGATAGGGCATTTTGAACTTGACTTGGGATTGGAGAGATTGCCGCATTTGCCAAGTATGAATACTTTTTAGTGACTGGGAAGTCTTGTCGAATTCTGTTCCAATGAGTAGATTTCAATTTGTAATCAAGTCTTCAGATATATCGGGCTATATGATTTTCCTCCAGAAATCTGGTTTGCTAGACTGATGGTCGTGTAAATGACAAACCTTCTATTGTAGAAATATGAAAAAATCGACGTGCATCCGCATATATGAAGAGCAACAATATAGATCATATAGGGCGATTTCGATCTAGGTATTCATTGTAGGATATTGTGAAATATTACCGCATGATCTCAAATTACGAGAAGGGGTATAATAATCTCTGGAAACAAACGTACTGACTAAGAAAAACCTAGCTTCAACCTTTCTTAAAGGAAAAAGACGAGGCGATAAGATATTTCGTGGAGCTGTTATCGCTGCTGCTGGTTATAGCGCGCTTATGCTAATCCTCGTGGCGTATGCAGTAGGCGAAGGAGCCCTTCCGATATTTTCCCACGAAGGCTTTCAATTTATCGTAGGCACCGATTGGAACGCTGTGTATGGGCGTGAGTCGTTTGGCGCATTGCCATATATCATAGGTACATTGCTTAGTTCTGCCATTGCGATGGCTATTGGCGTGCCAATTAGTCTCGGGATAGCCATCTTTGTAACAGAGATGGCTCCTCATAGGATCAGTACCCCCCTATCCTTCGTAGTTGAATTACTCGCCGCAGTGCCAAGCATCATATATGGCCTGTGGGCTTTGTTTGTATTTAGATTCTGGGTAAGGGATCTGATCGAACGTCCTCTATACGAGCATTTGAATTGGATTCCATTTTTTGATAAAACTCCCTTTGGCCTGGATATATTTACTGCTGGGATCGTTCTTTCCATTATGATTATTCCAATTATCTCCTCTATAACAAGGGAGATACTTCTTGTTGTCCCTAATTCACAGCGGGAGGCTGCATACAGCCTCGGTGCAACAAGGTGGGGAACCCTGAGGACCGCAATCTTTCCCTATGCTAAATCTGGCATACTCGGTGCTTCATTTTTGGGGCTTGGCCGAGCTATAGGTGAAACTATTCTGGTTACAATGATAATAGGAAATGCAATAGGTCCGGCTGCAATTCCCACCACCGTATTTTCACAAGGACAATCGCTAGCGAGTCTTATTGCAAACGAATTCAACGAAGCAGCATCAGACTTGCATCTTTCGGCGCTAATTGGTCTGGGCGCTATTCTGTTGTTACTATCAATGGTAATTAATATTGGCGCAAGGTTAATGGTTTCGAGGATGGTTAAATCAGTTCCAGGAGGGAGAGAATAGTGTCTGGAAATGCAGACAAGCATCCCGAGCGATTCCATAGAAAAGAAGTGCAGAGGGTGATGGTCAAAAACGCAAGAAAGGCTAAGATTATGGATAAAATAGTGAGCATCTTTGCAATCGCATGTGTTATTTTAGCAGTTATCCCATTGACTAGTATATTAATTGAGGTAGTAAAGAACGGGATCGCAGCATTCAATTGGGATTTCTTGACAGGAAGACCATCTGCTATTGGTCGAGCCGGTGGTGGTATAGGCCCTGCAATTCAGGGAACTTTGATCGTGGTAGGATTGGCAACGATGATCGGAGCACCGATTGGAATACTTACTGGTATCTATTTGTCAGAGTTCGCTGGGGGTGGTGCTTTTCCCAACGGGGTACGATTTTTCAATGAAGTGATGACTGGTTTACCTTCGGTGGTTATGGGGATAGTCGGTTATATTTTAATTGTCCTCACTCTAGGTTCGTTCTCTGTATGGGCTGGGGCTTTTTCATTATCACTTATCATGATTCCGATCGTATCCCGAGTTACTGAAGAGACCATCAAGATCGTCCCCAACTCGATTCGTGAGGCAGGTCATGCGCTCGGTATTCCAAAGTGGAAGATCACTCTTTTCATTACGTTCAAGTCTGCAATTAGCGGGATTCTGACCGGAGTAGTACTTTCAATAGCGAGAATTGCTGGAGAAACAGCACCACTTATCATGACAATTCTAGGCACTAGCTTATTTTTTACGGGCTTCAACTCGCCAGTAGACGCGTTACCCTTAAGAATATGGCGTCTCTCTTCTCAACCTTATGAAAGTGCCCAGACACAAGCGTGGGGGGCGGCACTTTTCCTTATCATGTTGGTACTGGTTCTTAGCGTGGCTTTGAGACAATTGGCACAAAGAAGAGGCATTGCAGTAAAGGCCGAAATTTAAGAGCGGCATACCCCTTTGAGCAATGCTTAAGGAACCTGAATTTATTTTTATCTACTTTTTTGTTCAAGTGAACCAGGCATTATTACAAATACTCTAGCTGCTCGTTTATTGTACACGAATTTCTTGCTATATTCTCTATATTATCTATATAGACAATGATTTAATTCGTGTCTCGCGGAAGATATTTTATCTGCCAGCCAAAGAGATTATTAATCGCATAGGAGAGAGTACAAAATACATAGGGGATACTTTGTCCGTAAGAGAGACTAGCAGTGGCACGACCGAAACGACAAAACGTATACAGGAGTCTCAAGCTAGGTCAAAAGTTTCCATTAAGGGCATGAATGCATGGTTCGGTTCTAAGCAGGCCTTAAAAAATATTAACTTGGAGATTGAGGAGAATGCCGCAACTGCCTTTATGGGGCCTTCTGGATGCGGTAAGACTACATTAATAAGGTGCCTGAATCGAATGCATGAAATGACTCCAGGAGCAAAGGCCAAAGGGCAAGTAATACTAGACGGCATCGACATTTACGACAAGTCCATCGATCCCGTTATAATTAAGAGAAGGATCGGGATGGTCTTTCAGAAACCTAATCCGTTCCCAACAATGAGCATATTTGATAATGTGGCAGCGGGTCTAAAGTTGAACGGAATAAAAGACAAGAAGCTTATTAGAGAAATCGTTGAGGAGAGTCTAGATGGTGCAGGTCTTTGGGAGGAGGTAAAGAATGAGCTAGATAAACCTGGAATGGGTCTTTCAGGAGGCCAGCAACAGAGACTTTGTATTGCGAGGGCGCTGGCTATGCAGCCGGAGATTTTATTGATGGACGAGCCAACATCTGCTCTCGATCCAATTGCTTCTTCAAAGATCGAAGATTTAGTGCACAAGCTAAAGAAGGACCTAACTATCATTATAGTAACTCATAATATGCAGCAGGCCGCGAGAGTTGCTGATCGTGCAGCGTTTATGTATCTTGGAGAGCTGATTGAATATGGAGTTACCAAGCAGATATTTCAAAACCCCTACCAAGAACTTACCGAGAAATTTGTTAGTGGTAAGTTTGGATAGTGTCCTTCTGAGGACTAGATACTCAACTACCAGACGTAGATTTAGTAGTGCTATGCAGGTCATACTAGATTGACTCGATTGCTTGACTTGGGTATAGAACGGACCCGAGATATTATTGGTGAAATGTCGAAGATATCGGTGATCTGCGTTTCTACGGTATTGGAGTCATACACGAAAGGCGACGTAAAAAAAAGGGAGATGTTTGAGTGGGCAGAGAAGCTTCGAACGCTCCAAGAGGAGGTATCTGACTTAGCATTTGAGCTCATTGCCCGATACCAACCCGTGGCGACAGATTTAAGGTATATAAGGTCATGTCTAGAGGTCTCATACGTGCTTGCACGGTTTGGAGGATATGGGTATGAAATTGTAGAGGTTTTGGATATGATGGGTTCAATTTCAGAATGCGATAAAACAGTCGTCACAGAAGCTGCAAAGGTAACTTCTGAGATGATTTCCCTTAGTGTGAGTGCATTAGATTTTAAGGACAAGCAAGCTTCAGATAAGTTATATGAAATGGACGATGCTGTTGACCACATCTATCGAGAATATTTGAGGGAAATTGTTACCGCAAAGAAAGAGTCACAGAATATTTATGCTGATCCAAGATGTGTCATATCTGCACTTCATGTTTTGAGATATCTTGAAAGAATAGCCGACCATGCTTGCTATATTGCGGATTCAGTATCATACATAGTAACTGGTAAAACGAATCCAAGGCGTGTCCAAACGAATCCCTAAATTTTAAGTGTAGCAGGAAAAGTACTGAATCCTAGTAGTACATTGTAATTTATGGTTCATATATTTAGACTATATAGATAAGGAGTATCTATATGATCAACTATCGTAATGTGTTTTATCTTCTTTCACTAACTGAATCTTGTTGAGTTCAATTCCTGAAAATAATGAAATACGCAAGATCCAGTTTACAGGTAGATCTACTTACATTCTTTCATTGCCGAAGAGATGGATGAGTGAAATGCGTCTTAAGGCAGGTGATCCCGTAACCATAGTACGTGAGGCAAATAACTATCTTTCGATTATTCCTAGCGCCGTCAGAAGCCCTAGTACAATCGATGAAGCTAACTCGACCGTGCTTAGCACTGAATCGTCTAATACCATCAAACGAAAGGTAGTGTCCATGTACTTGGCAGGCTATAACATTATTAATTTAAAATCAAAATCGGGAAGAATATTGCCATCACAGAGAGATGCTGTCAGGGACGTTGTACGAAGAAATTTGGTAGGTACGGAAATAATCGCCGATGCATCAGAGATAATAACTATTCAAGTGCTGCTGAGCTTGCCTGAACTCTCAATAAATACTGCCGTGAGGCGGATGTTCTTAATTGCTGCAGCAATGCATAGGGATGCAATGCTTTCATTGGCCGAATTAAATCACGAATTAGCAGAAGCAGTTATAAAATCAGATGATGAGGTAGATAGATTTAGTCTTTACATATTGCGGAATCTTGTAATCGCTACGCAAAATGAGAGGATTTTGCAAGAGATTGGGTTAAGAAAACCTTCTGATTGTTTAAGCTACAGAGTTGCAGTAAAAAGCATTGAACGAATTGCAGATCATGCTTCAGGGATTGCAGATAAATGTATCGCGATAAAGGACAAAATTGACAAGGATACACTGCAGCACATTGATAGTATGAGTAAGAGATCTCTTGCGCTTATCACAGATTCCGTAGAGGCTTTTTTGCGCAGAGATTATTCCCTCGCGGATAGCATCGTAGACAAGGCTAATGATATGCGGCTAATCGAGAATGAAGTACTTTCACATATTGACAATAGTGAACCATCTTCGTCCGGATCCAGGAGTCTCAACATAAAGCTAATATTAGAAGATATTCGAAGAACCGCTGAGCATGCAAGCGATATTGCTGAAGCGGCTATGAACCAGACCATTCGAGGAGTGATAGACTTGAGCAAAAGTTCCAGGCTTGGCAACACTTCCTGAATAGTCTAGATCAACCAAATTTGAATCATTCATTCGCTAACAATATTGATCCAACCATTCTGACGTTTCAGGCTTTTTCGTGGATTGGCACCTTGGGCCTATTTTGTACGGTGTCAATGATAATGTATTTACCGATATGAACCACTTTTTACGATCCATCAAAAGCTAATAAAATGATACATGACGAAAATGTTAACCGAGATCTTTGAGACGATTAAGGTTGAATAACGGATGGCACTGTCAGTACTCGGAAGTTTTATTGAATCTACTTACTCTTCTTCAATTACTATCGCAGCGGCATCTCGAAGTGACTTGATCCTCAATGGCCATTGAAAATCCTTGTTCCATGGCTGGTCAAATAGTAATCCTACCTTTGGTGCAGATATGTCAATGAGATTGGTAGGAGAGTCATCCAGTATGAAATCGAAAGGGTATTCTGATTTAGGCATGGAATCGTACACGAATATTAGGTCGTCTGAAAAAATATCGTGATGATCAAGCCATCTTGCTACATAGGACACGGTCGGTCTCTCTCTCCTGGTAACTATTGAAATCCTAAAGCCACGCCTGTGTATGTTTTCTATTGAGCTATTTTGATGCGGCTCACACGGCGGAATTTCTTCCCACCGATATTCCCATATATAGTTAAATATTTTTGATATCTCCTCAGGAGCAATCGGAAGAATTTTTGAAATATCCCACGCAGATATATCATTCTTGGTGATATGTGTGCGATGCCTTTCATTGTATTCCTTTACCCAGATAACCATCGTGTCTGCCAAGACTGAATCAAAATCTAGTGCAAAGGTCTTAACAGGGCCGAGTACATTCAAAATGTTCAATGGATGTAAGAAAAGAGATTATAAAAACTGTTAATACGGAATATTGATGCTCTAGACCTCAAATCAGAAACAATCGTCGAAGTTATCTTTATGACTAGGGCCGTCGCCGTGGCGAATCGAATAGGTCTCTTTCGGAGCATTTTAAACAGGATACCTGTCATTGAAATAGGGTAACAAGTACTTGCATTAAGTAAGGTAAGAATAAATGTTACGATTCATGGTAATATGAAACAAATCATTGTGTGGGTATCATATAGATCCTGTAGAGCTATATTGATTACTACAACAAATTCAAAAATACAAATTGCATCCCTCAGTCATTTGATTTGCGTGCCGCGTTAGGAGTTTTCCATCAAGTAATACTTGAAATTAATAGGCTAATCATAACTCATTACAAAACGGATACTGTTTTCAAGGGAATCTTTGACCACACAAATAAAAAATATAATATATAGTATGCCGACTAAATAGGTCAAAATTGGAACTCTATGTAATGCGCCATGGGGAGGCGGTCAAGAATATTCAATCTGGTCCATCTGCCTCTGATGCAGATCGACCACTAACTATGTCGGGTAAAAAAGAAATAGAAGAGATTTCATATTTTCTGAAAAACCTAAACATCAAATTTAGTCTGATTATCTCTAGTCCGCTAAAAAGGGCGCATCAGACCGCATTTATTGTGTCGAAGATTTTCAAGGTCGCCAACAATTTGGAAGATTGGGATGAACTTAAACCTGAAGCGACTAAACAAGCTCTCGTTGATAAACTTTCCAAACTCAAGGAAGATTCTACAATTCTTCTGGTAGGCCATGAACCTTTTCTTAGCTCGTTTATATCCGAGATTGCGTTCGGAAATCCTAGGGGAAATCTAGTGCTTAAAAAAGGGGGCTTCGCGAAGCTTAGGATTCTGTCGAATTTTCCCAAATTGACTGCCGAGTTACGCTGGCTATTGAGCCCCAGATTGATGCGACGGTCACAGTCTCCTTGAGCATTCACTTGGAAATTGGATACCTGCAAAGGCCACTCAATTGCCTAGTTCATAGATTTTTTGTGGGAAGAAAATGAAACTCTCTGTTATCGATTTAGGGTACAATTCAGTTAAATTAGTATGTTATAGGGTAAACTCTGACGGCACATTTAAGGCTTATGATAGAAGAAGCATCAAGACAAAAATCGGTAGAGGTCTAA
>Ga0105104_10003744_pt1 | contig 10710 bp, 6 predicted proteins | sample PPLLaktember2015_3_FD_87034 | JGI IMG/M metagenome (GOLD analysis project Ga0105104, IMG submission 87034) | Freshwater sediment microbial communities from Prairie Pothole Lake near Jamestown, North Dakota, USA - PPLs Lake P7 Core (6) Depth... | ecosystem: Environmental > Aquatic > Freshwater >... | reverse complement strand
CGTCCCCGCCACACTTCGTGATCGACAAATTGACCTTGAGCCTCAATAACCATTACCCCCTCTAACAGGTTCCCTTCCCACCTGGGTGAGAGCGGACAGTTTTTGTCAATCTGCACGTCGAGTAAACGGCCGTTTATTTCCTGATCTCGATCCTCCAGACAGTAAATGATCGGACCGCGTTGGATAGCTAAACAACCACGTGTTGCATCGACACGAGGATTCGAAGCGACTAACATCGGTTCCATCCCCAATTCGAGATCGATGATATCTCCCACCTGCCATGACCTTTCCAGGACAAGATATCCCTTTTCAAGGTTCAGGTCTCTTACCATATTTCCATTGATAGATAAGATCGGATGTTGGCTCCATTCAGGTATCCGGAGGGATAATGCCCATTGGGTGTTGCCTGTTTCCACAATGCGCAGCTTGACCTGCCCCTGCCAAGGATAATCAGTCATCAAACTCAGTTTAATACTCTGCCCTGACGTTAGATCACATCTAATATCTGCATGTGAAAAATGATGAATTTGAATACCGTTTGCATCGCGTGTGGCCAGGTAGTGAGCAAAAGAAGAAAAGAGCCGCATGACATTTGGCGGACAGCAGGCACAATCATGCCATTCGGGACGTTCACTAGGGATGAACTCCTCATTGGAAAGCAAGTCCGTGGACAAACGCAGGTATTTGGCATCACGCAGCATCAAAGGGTTAATGTAAAAGTAATGTTTCCCGTCCAAAGCCGGGCTAGCCAGGATATTGTTGTAAAGCGCCCTCTCCATTAGATCTGCATAATGTCCTTCGCCAGAAACCAGCAGCATTCTCCAGTTCCACATGAAGCTGGCTATGGCTGCACAAGTTTCACAATAGCACTGGTCTGCAGGCAGTTCATAAGGATCCCCAAAGGATTCACCATCAAAACGAGAGCCTGTTCCGCCTGTAATATAAAGTTTTGTTTCGATAATATCTTTCGAAAGGCGCAACATCGCCTCTAATAAGGCCTGCTCTCCGGTTTCCAAATACAAGTCTGTGACCCCCGAAGCCAGATACAACTGGCGCACCGAATGACCGGCAGCCTCAGCAACCTGTCGCACCGGCACATGATCCTGGTGATACTCCGAACCGTAAGACCGGTGGCCTTTCATCACATTTTGCCCGCGCTGGTCAATGAAAAATTTCGCCAAATCCAGATAACGAGACTCATCAGTTAACCGGTACAACTCGACGAACGCCATTTCAACTTCTGGATGGCCACAAGTTCCCTGTCGTTTCTCCGTCCCAAAAATTGAGCAAATAAGGTCGGCAAAACGACAGGCGACCTTTAATAAACGATCATCACCCAGGGCGCGCTGAAAAGCGACTGCCGCCTGAAACAGATGTCCAGCACAATAGAGCTCATGCCCATTGTCCAAATCTATCCAAGGCTCAGGACATTCTCTGGTTTGAACATAACTATTTATATAACCATCCGGGCGTTGAGCGTCCGCTATCAATGCAATTGCCTGATCTGCCAGGGAAAGCAAATCTTTGTCTGTTTCCTTACCCAATTCCCAGGCTAGTGCTTCCAACCACTTGTAAATGTCTGAATCCTGAAATACATATCCTCGGTAATTTCCTTTGATTAACCCTGCAGCAATGCGCAAATTGTCAAAATTTCCCGATTTTTCGAGCATCTCAAAAGCGTAATGCAGGCTGACTTCCCGGTTAACAGTTACTCTTTTCGCCCAGAAACCTTCACGTAGTGAAACACTTCTAAAGTCCATAGTTTTCCAACTTGCATACGAACTATTCGAATTATCCACAGGACCAAATCCCGGGCCCCTATCTCTATTATCTGGAAACATAGACTACTCCTACATCAACGAGCAGAAGATAGAGGCAATACTATCTTTGCCTGTTATATGCTTTGTCTAACAGGATTGGTTGAAATAATTTATCGAAGTCAAATTGAAAATGAATATTCCGATTGCAATCGAATCCAGCTAAAAATCCGCGTTACTCTTGCGTGTTTTTTCCTCTCCATCTCCGGATCAGAGGCTCAGGAGGATTCGTATGGCTTACATACCGTTCAAGCGGAATTTCGCTGCGTTCAGCCCCGCAAGATTCGCGTACGATGAGTTTGCCCTGGACACGAATAGGATCTTTTATTTCAATTTGGTTTTCAAGACGACCGACCATCAATTGGGCTGCGAGCTGCCCCATCTCAAAACTTGGTGGGCAGACAGTTGTAAGGGTTGGTTTTGAACAACTGGCAATATCTCGATCATCGTACCCCACGACCGCGATATCTTTCGGTACATCTAATCCTGCATCTTGAATAGCATAGATCGCACCTAACGCCATGAGGTCATTTGCGGCAAAAATGGCCGTTGGCTTATCGGGCATACCAAGGTACTTTTTTGCAACAGGATATCCGCTTTGAACCTCCCAGGTACCCTCTTCCACCAAAGATGGATCATAGGGGATTCCATACTGTGCCAGGACATCTCGATAACCTGCCAGGCGGTCTTTGGACGAATTCCAGTCATGAGGCCCATTGATATATGCAATCCGGCGGTGACCTAGCCTGACCAAATGTTCGACGGCCAGGCGCGCGCCATGGCGATCATCCGCGAGCACCGCATTGGGATATGATCCATTAAATAGTCGGTAAACAAAAACATATGGTTTGTTGGCCAGATCAAGGGTGATGTTGGATTCGTCCATCCAGGATTCCACGAAAACGACCCCATCTATGGACCGGCTGATGAGCTGATGAACAGCCTCACTTTCCAGTTCCGGCTCCCAATCCGTGCTGATAATGATGCTGAAATAATCATGCTGCCTGAGATATTCCTGGATACCTCGAATCAGGATCGGGGTAAAAGGACTCGCAATGTTGTAAACGACCAACCCAATAGTGAAGGTCCGATCCGTTTTGAGACCGCGCGCAGCCACATTCGGGCGATAACCCAGTTGGTTGGCAATGGCTAAAATCCGCTCCTTGGTGACTTCATTGACCGGATGTTCACTTCCGGCAAACGCTCTCGAAACGGTTGAGACTGAACAACCCGCAGCTTTGGCTATTTCACGTAGAGTGACTGGCATAAGTAGTATCCGATAACTAAAAATAGAGATCTATTGATTCCGGGGGACAAGCCTGGCGTTTTATCATACGTGCGACAATTTTCCTGTTGTCCTCTCGCCGTCCCGGAAGAAGGATGGATGGTATTCCGTCCCACCATCCACCCTTCCTGCCAGGCGACGCGTGCCGATGTATAATGTTTGTTGAGCCGTTTCAAGAAGTTTCCTCAAATGGTGCCTCAACCGATGATGATTCTTCTAAGACGGCTCTTCTTATTTTATATCACCATTATTTTGGTAGAAGTGGATTAATTTGTGCTGCCGCATCTTTCATTGCCTGTTCCGGGCTTTTTTGGCCACTCAAAGCTTCCTGCATCGCCTGCTGGACAAATGCAGACACTTCAGACCAATTGGGAAGAGGTCCGCGCGCCGCAGCGGATTCCATCTGCTTTAAGAAGACCTGCATCGTGGGATCGTCGGCCGATTTTTCGGCAACCTGGGCAAGGACATCCTTGCGACTGGGGATATAACCCATGCAGTCGGTCAGCTTGGTACCATAATCAACATGGGTAACGAATTCCAGGAATGCCCAGGCACCATCCGGCTGTTGACCATTTGCCATCATGGCCCAGTTTTCACCGCCCAGGGAAGAAGCAGCCTGTTTGGAATAGGGCAGTTCCGCAACCATCCAGTTCAGATCCGGGGCATCATTTGGGATGGAATTTACATTCCAGGTGCCGCTGATCATCATGGCTGCCTTGCCAGTGGTAAATTGAGTATAGATCTCGGCAAAACCATCTGTCACGGCGGATTGGGGAGCATAACCCTTTTCCACCAGATTCGTCCAGAAGGCCAGAGCCTCAATGGACTCAGGCGAATCAAACTTGTCAAGATCGCCACCATTCTGTAGGATCCACGGAAGGAATAGGAACGTGCCGGTCTCATCCTTCTTGGCAAGCATGGCAGTACCATAGATGCCATTTTCCTTGTCGGTCAGCGCAGCAGCCCACGTTTCGAATTCGTCCCAGGTCTTGGGAGGATTATTGATATCCAGCCCGGCCGCTGTGGCCATATCGGTATTGATCCATAGGACCACGGTGTTGCTACCCAATGGAATGCCATAGTTCTTGCCTTCCCACAAAGTGGAATTCCATGGACCAGGCAGGTATTGATCTCCCTGCCCCCATTCCTGCACATACGCGCTGAGATCTTCCAATGCGCCTGCCGCGGCATAACGCGCATTATCGGGATTATCGACAATGATCAGATCAGGTGTGGACTCCGCCGCGATTGCAGTCGTAAGTTGCTGGTTAAAATCTGTAAAAGCCAGATTCCGGATATTGAGTACATACTGGGACTGTGCTGAATTGAAATCCTCAGCCGCAGTTTTTACACATGCCGCGGCGGGGCCAGTATCACCATAGTACGTCCACAATTCAATGGGGAGCGCGGCGGCTGGAGGCTCGGTAGCCTGTACCTCGGTAGCCGGAGCGGCAGTTGCCTGTGCCTCAGTAGCCGGAGAAGCGGTCGTGGCGGGGGCGGCACAGCCAGTCAAGATCAGTCCTGCAATAAGCGTCAGAAATATGAAGGACTTCAGATTGAGTTGCATGATTCTTTTCTCCTTATTCGAATGTTTTTATACAAAAGCGAGCGAAGAGCCGAAGCAGTGTCAATCAGGCATCACCTCCTTTATCAAGTCTCAGGAGTGCCGGAAGTGCGGATTATTTCACAGATCCTGACGTTAACCCGCTGATAAACTGGCGTTGCAAAAACAGCAACGCAACGACCGCCGGGATTGCCACCAGGGTCGAAAAGGCCATCATCGTATCCCATTGGGTCTTGTACATACCAATGAACTGAAAAACGCCGATTGAAATGGGTTGCAACTCGGGTTTCGCCAAAAACGACAGGGCAAAGACAAATTCGCCCCAGGCCGTCAGGAATGAGAAGACCCCAACTGCAACCAAGCTGGCCCTGATCAAGGGCAGGATGATATACCAGAGCACCTGCAAACGAGTAGCACCGTCGATCAAGCCAGCTTCTTCCAAAGCATCCGGGATTTGGAAAAAGCTGGTGCGCAGAATAATGATCGCAAAGGGTAAGGCGAGTGCTGTATCCGCCAAGATCACGCTAAGGTGTGTATTATATAGACTAAACATCTTGAAGAGTACAAATAATGGAATAACCAGCAAGACGCCGGGCAGCATCTGCGCAACGAGCAGAAAAAGCATAAAGATGGTTTTTCCGCGGAAGTTGAAACGCGATAACGCATACGCAGCCGGGATCGCCAGGGCCAGCGTCAGGAGCATGGTAGAGGCAGCGATGATGAAAGAATTTTTGAAATAGAGCGCCCCGGTGATATACAACTCGGGCCGGTTGGTAGGTAATCCCACAGCAGACCGATAACTATCGATTTGGGGGTGGGAGGGGATCAATACAGGAGGGGTGTGGAAAATTTCGGATTGGGGTTTCAACGACGTGGAAACCATCCAAAACAGGGGCATGAGATAGATTGCCGTTGCGATGAAACCCATGGCAAATCTCAAAGCTATCCCTGCTTGGGGCATCCGCATCCAATGGGTAACCAGTTGGATGCGGCGAACGAAGCCCATAATACATCCTGAAGACGACTCAACATGCGCTTCTTTCATAATCTCTCCTCCTCCGTAATCGCCCGCAAGTACAAGATAGCGCCGCCCAGAAGAATAAGCAGCATGATGACCGAGACGGCAGCACTCCGCCCAAAATTGAAATTGATAAAAGAAAGCCGGTAGGCAAATGTGGGTAAGACTTCCGTGGCACTCCCCGGTCCTCCTTTGGTAATGATCCAAATTAGATCGAATACCCGCAAGGTATAGATAAAGCCCAGCATCAAAACTGCCAGAATGGTTGATTTTAGCAAAGGGATCGTAATGTAAATCAGCTTTTGAAGTCCGTTCGCTCCATCAACGGTCGCCGCTTCATACACATCCTCTGGAAGCCCCATAACGCCCGCGCTAAGTAAGATGAGATTGAACGGAATCCCAAGCCAGACATTGGCGATAATAACTGCAGGCAAAGCGGTATCGGATTGCACGATCCAGCCAATCGGTTCGGCGATAATGTGCAAAGAAGTCAAAACGAAATTGATCAGGCCATAGTCCAGATTGAACAAAAAGAGGAAAAGCGTACCGGTTACAACGGATGGAATTTGCCAGCCTGACAGCAACAGGCCTCGCATCATGTTGCTCAGGGGAAAGGCCTTACTGAATAGGATCGCTAAACCCAGGCCAATCGTAAATTGGAAAAAAATGGAAGCGATGGTAAATACCAAAGAATGTTGCAAAGCAGTCGCAAATGCAGGATCGCCCAGGACATCAAAATAATTTTTAAACCCTATAAACTGGGTCTGCCTGGAGACAAGCGTTTCAAGCGTATATTTTTGAAACGACATGAAAACGCTATACAGGATTGGAAAACCCAACACTACAAATAGAAACAGTCCAGATGGCAGGATATAAAAATATGGAGTTAGTTTCCCCTTGAAAAAGCTGGCTTTTATGTCTTTAATATCATTACCGATTGATGAAAAAGCCATTGTTCATGCTCCTGACAAAGAGTGCGTAGCGGCACGCCTTCCACCAGTTATGCAATCAGGAACGTCTAAATTACAAGAGCTGGAGTACGCTTTTTTGAACTTTTAAAATGGCAAACGTTTGCCAAACGGTGGCAGTATATCGGCAAACGTTTGCCTTGTCAATAGTCAAGAAAAGATACTGTGAAAATTTGCAATAGAGATAGCTATTGAGCGAAACTTGGCATTACCCCATCATCAATTTTGGACGATACTGTAAAGCCTCTGCCAGATGTGCAGATTGGATCTGCTCACTCCCTGCCAGATCTGCGACCGTGCGTGCCAGTTTCAGGATGCGATGATAGGCGCGCGCCGACAAATTGAGTTGCGTCATCGCTGCTCGCATCAAGCTCTGACCCTCATCCGGCAACCGGCAAAACTGCCGGATCTCCCCGACGCGCATATCCGCATTGCAAACAATATCCGATGCGTTGTTCGAGAAGCGTTTTGTTTGGAGGCCCCGCGCCATCTGCACGCGTGCACGAATCGACTCGCTTGATTCCCCCAAACGATCTCCGCTCAACTTTTCATAATCCACGCGCGGCACTTCGATTTGGATATCGATGCGGTCCAGCAAGGGACCCGAGATCCGCTTTTGATATTTCGTTACCAGGGCATGCGCGCAGTTGCATGGCTTTTGCAAATCCCCATAATAACCACACGGACAGGGATACACACAATCGGACATATTTCTCATGCCTAACAAGGGGTAAAAACATGATCTTGAAAGGGTTTCTAACATCATTCACCATCCAAGCTCAAAAGGACTTCGTTGACTCTCACGTAGTCGAAAGATACCTATGCACAGTAACATTAGGATGGGGTAGAAAAAGAGAATAATTTCGCAATTAAATGTTTATCCAAGATCATGCCAAGATCAGCATGGGCTATATAGATTCACAGCTGGTCCCATTCCCAATATCTGAACCTACATCCTATTCCTTTGACAGCTAATGCACCCATATAACCAAGGCCGAGCTTTAGGTCCAGTAATGTCCAAAGAGAGCGCTCTTGAGATTCATCTTTGGCAATCAACAACATAGGTGGTTTCCATGGAGCAAAAGAAACATCGAAACTGTCCAGAGGCAATGATAAACCTTTCCCATGAGCCTTGAGGTACGCTTCCTTGCGGGTCCAACAGTTATAGAAAGCTTCAAGCTTCTTTTCGATCGGTATCGTACGCAAAACAGCCACCTCGTTGACCGAAAAAAAACGTTTCGCTATCTCTTCGTACTCAAAGTCGGAACGAACGCATTCAACATCAACGCCAATCTCCATATTCCTTGTAATAGCATACAGTGCCATACTACCAGAATGAGAGAGATTAAAATTAAGTAGATATGAACTGAATTCAGCGGCCAAAAACGGCTTGCCATATTGATTGTAATAAAAACGCAGATGGCTAGGGTAAATAGTTATGTAACGACTCAGAATGGATCTGAGTGTTCCTCGTGCTGCGATGAAGCGCCGCTGGTCTATCTCAAAGGAAAAACGATTCGCTCTGTCTAACTCGTCAGCTGTTAGGATGCCTCTTAGCCGTTGCATTTGGGAGGATGGTAGTTCAAGTTGTGCTTGCCACACATGAACTTCATTATCGGCTAATATCAGATCTTTTGGTGCCGGAGACCATAAATGATCGAGTGTTTCCATAGTGTTTATCCAGCGAACCGTGAGTAATTACCACACTTGCTACTCAACCATAACCTTTTGAAACTGCTATTGCTGAAGGAGCGCACACAAGAAAATCTTCGTCCCATTCTCGTTCAGCCGCAGCAACAACAAGGTATAGAAATTGCCTCTATTCATGTCTGATTTTTGACAAAAGATAGACTCGCGCTCCATTCGCGCAAAAACAAGGGATCAATTGAGCTAAGGTAGCGGATATGGGGTAATCACCTCATCAGGTTGGGTTAGACAAGCCGAGAGTTTTTCAGCCAGGACCTGCACCTGGGGTGGACGTAACACGTTCATATGATGGCCCGGAATTTGGTGTAGCTCAACGCCGTTGGCGGCGATGTCACCCCAGCCCCAGGTTGAGTCTTGATGTGCGGTTTTAAACAAGGTTACCTGGCCCGGATACCTTTGGGGTCTGTAGCGACTGTCGGCCCGGACATTTGCCTGGAAGACTTGGAGGAGGCGCTTAAACTCTGACGTTTTGAAATTCGGCAGCTTTGTCTCCTCACCTGGCTCCGCTGTTTGGAAGTGTGCCCTGAGCCTGCTAAAAAACCAGGAGGGTTGTTGCTCGGCTTGCTTTGGGTGGGAGAGGGCTGGCTGCAAATTAAAGTAATCAAAGAGATAGGGCCAGAGATGAGGCAACATGCTGGTTAAGAACACTCTGGATCCATGCCAGAAAGTCGCGAAGCTGGTTGAATATAAGCGCGTATCGATGATGGCCAACAGGGCTACTGCCTCCCCACCTTTTTGTAACTGCTGGGCCATTTCCAAAGCGAGCTTCCCCCCAAAGGACCAGCCGGCCAGCTGATACGGTCCTTCTGGTTGAACCTGATGGATGGCTGCGAGATAGTGCTCGGCCATGGCCTCGATTTGGATTAAGGGGGAAGCCTCGCCGGCAATCCCTATCGATTGTAGACCGTAAACAGGTTGATCGGGTCCCAAATGTAGAGCCAATTCATGATAGGGGAAAACCAGGCCGGCCAGTGGATGAACCAGGAAGAGGGGGCGGCGTTCGCCTTTGGCGCCTTCGGGCTGCAGGGTAATCAAGTGCGGGGGGAGTTGGAGGGGGGTTGGGGACGGCGAGGTGTTGGCTGCTGAGTTATTCCCGACTGAGCGGTCTGCTTGTTCATTGCCGGTTTGCCCGTAGGGGTGGTCAATGAAATCGGCAACAGCCGTGAGGGTCGGTCTTTCAAACAAACGTCGCAGCGACAAATCAACCTTGAAGGTGTCGCGGATGCGGGCGATCAGCCGGGTAGCCAGCAATGAATGACCGCCCAACTCAAAGAAGTTGTCAGAACGTCCGACTTGTTTCAGGCCTAACACTTCGCCCCAAAGCATCGCCAGAGTCTCCTCGGTTGGGGTTTGTGGGGAAGCAAATTCACTCCTTGCAATCGGGTCCGAACGATCTAGCTCTGGCAATTTCCTGCGGTCTATCTTGCCATTGGAGGTCAGGGGGAACTCATCTAAGAGAACAAAGCCACCTGGCAGCATGTAATTCGGCAACTTTTCCTTGAGATAGGCTTGCCAGTGGGGGATCAATCCAGCCGCCAGGTTCTTTTGAGCAGGCATATTCGCATACCTTGACCGCTCTATCCCAGGGCTACGCTTGGTAAATTGGGCGGGTTGAGATGAGTGGCTGAACACAAGCTCAAATTCACCGTCACGCATCACATTGAGCCAACTAATTTCCACCTGCCACCCATGACTCAAGGCCAGCTGCCTCAGTTGGTTCAGAGAAATTCCAACTTCAGGCTGTTGGCCCAGCCTGTGTCGATAGTCTGCCACTGCTGCTGTCAGCTCGGCTTCTCTCAGCCACGCTTGGGCGTATCGCTCGGCCTGGAGACGGCGGTTTGGGACGTGGCGTAGGCCGAAGGGCACGTCACTTTCTAACAGTCTCTCAATGGCACTCAGATTTGGCTCCGGATTGCGCCAATCATGCCATACAATCTCACTTTGCAATGCCACGGGGTGACCCACATGCAAGACAGCATCATACCGAAACTTGGTCAACTCATTTTCCGCCTGACCATATCTGGGCTGGACTTGAACATGACAAATAGAGTCGTACTGTTGGTCCAAGGATAGAAAGAAGTCAGGCGATAATAACAGTTCCTTTTCCTGTCCCTGATGGCGTTGGATCTGCTGTTTCAACTGCTGCACAGTCAGGGTGTCATTGGCCCGATGGAGTTGGACTGAGGTATGAAATGTTTCAAGCAGATCATAGTGACGCACATCACCGATGAAGATAAACCCCTCCGGTTTCAAAGCGTGTAACGCGCCGGCAATGACCTGTTCCAGATAGTTTATGTCTGGAAAATATTGGATCACTGAGTTTAGGATAATCGTATCAAACTGGTTAGCTT
>Ga0105104_10003742_pt1 | contig 10712 bp, 14 predicted proteins | sample PPLLaktember2015_3_FD_87034 | JGI IMG/M metagenome (GOLD analysis project Ga0105104, IMG submission 87034) | Freshwater sediment microbial communities from Prairie Pothole Lake near Jamestown, North Dakota, USA - PPLs Lake P7 Core (6) Depth... | ecosystem: Environmental > Aquatic > Freshwater >... | reverse complement strand
TGGTGAAGGAGAAGAGACCTTCTCGGAATTGCTGGAGGTATTAGTGGCTGATAGCGGAGTTTTGTCGAACAGGACAGGATTGGCTGCCGTATCGGGAATTAGCTTTCTCGATGAAACCGGAGCCTATGTCTTTACCGGCAGGCGTCAGCCGATCGAAAATCTGAATGAATTGGTCGATACGGACTTGACGCTGGTTAAATTCCTGAAAAAGAGATGGAGCGCCATCCCCATCAACCGGGGGCGCGGCTGCAATTTCAACTGCGAATTCTGTGTCGTGAACAAGCAATATGGAAAGTATAAATCCGCATCAGTTGAGACGGCTTTGAGGCAGTTAATAAAATATTCCGATCTTGGATACAATTGTTTTTTCTTCACCGACGATAATTTTGCCCAGAACCCCAACGAAGCCATTATGCTGTGCAACGCGATCAGCGACTATAAAATAAAATTCAAAAAAAAGATCGAGCTGGTCGTTCAGGTGCGAACGGAAGCAGCGGACAACAGCGCATTAATTGAAGCCATGCACCAGGCCGGTGTGACTACGCTGGCCATCGGGTACGAAAGCCCGTTGGACGAAGAATTGAGAGCGATGCACAAAGGCGTGACGGTGGAAAAGCTGGTCGCGCGTTCCAGAATACTGTCAGACATGTTTTATCTGCACGGCATGTTTATTTTCGGCTATCCCTCCAAAATATGCTCGAGAACCAGCACCGGCATTACGATCCGTCAGCGCGTTGACGCTTTCAAAACGTTTATAAAAAAAGCAAGGATCGACACGATCCAACTCCTCAATGCCGTCCCTCTGCCCGGTTCCGAACTGAGAGCGAGATTGGCGCGTGAGGGCCGTCTCCTGCCTTTATCAATGGTCGGCTGGGATAAATACGACGGCCTGTTCCTTTGTTATGATCCAAAACCGGACGGACTCGATCCTAATGATCTGCAAAACATTCCCAAGCTGCTGATGAAAAAAAAGTATCTCGGCGGATTTCTCAGCCGGAAATTAAATTACGGCAACTGGCTGAGTTGGGTTTATCTTGCAACCATTGGCTTCCCCATCCAGTTTGTCGTGTTTTATTCCCGGCGGTTCGCACGTAATTTTATAGAAAGACGGAAGTCGGGAAATGCGCCGCGACGGACTCAGCCCATCCACGATCTTTTTACTGTTCCACTGATTAATGCCTGGGGAGACATAAAACGAAAATGGCGAAACCTGTTTGTCAAAACCTACGCGGGCGTCATCGCCAAGAGGTGGCTAAAAGAATATCAGGACAGCCAATACATCCAGACACTCCGTCAGTTGTGAGCCGGCAAGCAATTTGTGCATCCTGATGCCCGTGCATAGCCAACAAAAAAAGTTTAGATCAAAGGAGGATGTATGAAAAGAATTATTTTATCGGCAATGGTCTTACTTATGCTGCTTGTATCCATCGGCGGCTGCTTCGTACCGTGGTATGAAGATGGCAGGGATAGACGAGACGGAGGATATCACCGGGATGGCCGTTATGACAGAGGCCCTGGACCCGACAGAGACGGAGGCCCAGGAGATTTTGACAGGGATAGAGGCCCGGAAGGACCTGGAAGTCATGACAGAGATGGAGGACGGCAGTAGAACTGAAAGGCGCACATCCCACAAACGCCGGGCACATGATACTGAATCGGCATTAATGAACGGAGATTGCAACATGAAAAAAATGATTTTGGGAACAATATTTATGGCGTTCATCATGGTAGCCCCAATATCAGCGACGGCGATGGGGGGAAGGGTTGACATAGGCGTGAATATTCCTCTGCCTCCACCCATCCACTTTGCGGCACCTCCGGATATGGTGGTGATACCTGAGACATATGTCTATTTTGTCCCAGACGTTGAAGAGGAAATCTTTTTCTACGGCGGGTGGTGGTGGCGCCCATGGAATGGACGCTGGTACCGTTCACAAAGCTATAATTCCGGTTGGGCCTACTATGAAAGCGTTCCATCTTTTTATAGAGATGTACCCTCAGGCTGGAGAAATAACTATCGGCAGCGTCGTTGGGGAGGGCGACCATGGAACTACCAGCGAATACCTCAGCAGCAGGTTTATCAAAACTGGAATAACTGGGAAAGGGACAGGCATTGGGAGAAGCAAAACAATTGGGGTGTCCAGGACTTGAGGCCCCAACAGCGAACACAACAGCCGGCTCCAGTTGCCCCGCAGCAGCAAATCCAGCCGCGACTTCAGGAGACACCGCAAGTTCCGGTCAGACAGCAACAATCAATACCGAAAGCCCGACAGCTAGAGCAACAGGGCTCCCAGCCGCAAACGTATGAGGAGGAGGAGCAGCAACAACCCGGGCCTCCACAAGGAAAGCGGGGAAAAGGCCATAAAGAAAAACAGGGAAGACAGGATGATGGCAGGTAACCGGAACTAAATTTACAAACGATGGGCATTAATGGCAACCGTGGCGGCATTGCTGATATTCAGCGTGCCGCTACGTGCATCAAAAGCGGACAGCCACATCGCATCAAATCGACCGCCAGGCAGTCGGATATATACCAGATCTTCTTTCAGGGTGAACGTATAAAAATCGAGTCCAATTTTATTCCTTCCCCTCATCAATTTATACCTCAACATGTTGAGGCTCCACCATATGCTGAGGCCAAATGGTTTTTCCCATGCATCTCACACTCTCTCTTCTGTTCATCCAAGTACATGTTATTGAAGGATGAATCCAAACTTTTGATTCTCTTCCGGCTATTGGCAGGTAACTTGCTATTACATCATACCGGCTGGCAAATTTACAATCGACATAAACAATGTGGAGATCGTAAATAGCAGGATGACCATTGAGTAGTTTGATAACAAGATCAAAGATCCATCACCGGCATGTTAAATAAAGCGAGGAGGTTAGAGCATGTTAATACAGGTTATTCGCAGCGACAACCAGTACGATTACATTCAGGATTATATACTGGACAGCCTGATTGAAGCCAAGAAAATTATTAAATTCAAACGCAGCACAGGATGGGTAACGATAGGAACACATCAGACCAGGGCGCAAAAGCGAGAGGGGGCAGCTAGAAATAGCGACCGAATCCTAGTTAATGATGACGTTTTTGTACGTGAATATCGCAGGGCCAATTCTTAATCACTTGAGCTTTTTTATGGTTTGCAGCGGCTTGAGGCAGATATGTTTTATCTGACCGGCTTTTATGCTGCAAATCCGGGGAAACGGGAGGTTCTATGAAACCAAAGATCATCATTGCAGTCATACTGATCGCTCTGGGAATAGCAGCGTTAGCCTACCAGGGCATTACCTACACGACTCGTGAGAAAGTTGTCGATCTCGGCCCTATCCAGATGACAGCCGAGAAATCAAAAACAATTCCCCTGCCACCCATTCTGGGGGTTATTGCGCTCGTAGGCGGAATCGTGCTGCTGGTTGTGGGAAGCAGGAAAGACTAAACAGACCAACAAACAAATCGAACTTCTAAAGGAGAATACCATGAAATCAAGTATCAGAGACAAGGCGGAAGGCAAGTTTCACCAAATGAAGGGCAAGGTCAAGGAAGTTGCCGGTGACCTGACCGATAATCCAAAGCTGGAAGTTGAAGGTACGGGGGAAAAAATGGCAGGCCATGCTCAGGAAAACATGGGTAAGGTCAAGAAGGTTTGGGGGAAGTAGTGCAAACCTACCGGGTAATTATTCCGACGCTCCTTGTGGGCGTCGCAATCACGGCTGCCGGCCGGACATTTGCCCGGGAAAGCGGCAGCTCGAATTCCGTTGAGCGCGATAAATAATTAACTTAAAAGGAGAAAGATCATGAAAAGTAAAACTTGTTCAGTTATTTTTAGAATGACAATCGTTTTAGTGATAGCGGCGTTTTTATCCACTGTATTTTTGACCAACAATTCTTTTGCGGCATCAGGCAAGCAGAAATCACACGACAGGACCCGATTCTCTGCCGTTGAACATACGGAAAACCAGATCAAACAGCTTCAGGGCACGCTGGGTATCACCGCGGCCCAGGAACCCCTGTGGAAGAACCTGACGCAGGTCATGAGGGAAAATGCGAAAGATATGGATGCTCTCACTAAGCAAAGAGCTGATAAAACCGAACCCATGAACGCTGTCGAACAGATGAAATTCCACAGCCAAATCACCCAGTCCCATTTAGCTCAGCTAAACAAACTTATCCCCGCTTTCGAGGCTTTCTACAACAGCCTGTCGGATCAACAGAAGAATATTACCAACATTGTATTCCGCACAGGGAAATATGGGAGACATGGGAAACATAACAGGAGATAACGGCAATATTATACAAACAAAGATTGATACCAGGCAAACGATTGGAATCGATCCGGAACTGGAGGAAATATATGAAAACATCACGTAAATGGAATTTCAAGTCCATAGCGGGCATGATTATGCTGGGGCTTGTTTTAGCGTTAATGATCGGTAGTGTCGATGTGACGCCGGCCTTCGCTAAAAATGATAAACAGTATAAAAACAATAAAAAATATAACACCAATCGCGGGTATCACCGTGGCCACTACAAGCAAGCGAGACCTGTTTACCGGTCTTATGGTTACTATGGCCAGCGGGAACCTGATTATTATTATCCACCGCCGCCGGTTGTCTATGCGCCGCCGCCGCCGCCGGGCATTGGTATCTTTTTCCCGCCCATTTTTATTCGCCCCTGATGGGACTGTTTCATGCCGGCTGCTCCGGATAGAACCTGAGTTGGTCCGGGCAGCCGGCACAAGTAATGCGGATTCGTGGAGTAAAAGCTTTGCAGAGGTCGCAGGCTTATTTCGTAACTCACACTCGCGTTCGCTGCAAGAAGAGTCACGAACCACGATACGCATTTAAGGAGAAGTCCTCATGAGGGATAAGATAGCTGCTGTTTTGGTCATTCTCGTATTCATTGTCGCCTGTGCCGCCAAAGCGCCCCTGCCGGTGTTTTTCCAGAAACCCACAAGACATATTGATTACACGACAGAGGTAAAACCCATCCTGGACAAGCGTTGCGCGGTATGCCATTCCTGTTATAATTCTCCCTGCCAGCTCAAGATGGATTCTTTTGAGGGCACAGACCGCGGTGCAACAAAACAAGCTGTTTACAATGGTTCACGACTGAGATCCATGGACCCCACGCGCCTTTTCACGGACGCTCAATCGACCGAAGAGTGGCGTCAGAAAGAATTTTTCAGTGTGACCGACAGCAAGGCGTCTGGCGAGTTGAATGATTCCATCATGATCGAGATGCTTTCCCACAAGATCAAAAATCCGAAAAGCGTCGGAGAATACCGCTCTGAAGCCGACGATCTGACCTGTTCCCAAAACTCCGAAGAGCTCGGAGGGTACCTGGAAAAACACCCGAACAACGGTATGCCCTTCGGATTTCCCGCGCTCAAGCCCGAAGAATTCGATATCATCGCGGGCTGGCTTACGCAAGGCGCGAAAGGACCTGATGCCAAACAGCAGGAGGTGCTGATCACACCGAAAGCAAGCGATGCGCAGGCCATAAAACAATGGGAAACATTTCTGAACCAGGACGACGCCAAACACGCCATGACCGCGCGCTATCTCTTTGAGCATCTGTTCCTGGCCCATATTAAATTCGGTACGCCGACAAACGAATACTATGAACTCTTCCGCTCAAAGACCCCGCCTGGCGATCCGGCTGATCTGATCGCCACCGTGCGCCCCTATGATGACCCCGGTGTGGCAACGATCTACTATCGTTTCCGGAAGATCCATTCCACCATCGTTCATAAGACCCACATGGTATTTAACCTTGATGACGCCAAACTTCAGCGTATCAAGGAACTATTTATCCAGCCCCAATGGCTGCAGCGTCCCCATACGGTCGGGTATGAAAAGACCATGAGTGCCAATCCTTTTGTCGTATTTGAACAGATTCCCCCGCGCTCGCGCTATCAGTTCCTTTTGGACAACTCGCATTATATTATTATGACCTTCATCCACGGCCCTGTCTGTAAGGGTCAAATTGCCCTCAATGTGATCAATGATCATTTCTGGGTCATGTTTGTGGATCCCGAATACGATCTGAGCGTCGCTAATCCTGGCTTTCTGAGAATGCACAGCGGTAAACTGCGCATGCCGATTGAAATCGGCAGCGACATGCGTGTCTTTAACGCGATGAACGATGAATATAAAAAGGCCGCCGTGTCGTTTTATAAAGCCCGGCAGGACTATTACACGTCGCATCATTATGACGGTCTCGGCTACGAATCGCTCTGGAAGGGAAACAAGGCTGTGGATGCGCCGCTGCTAACCGTCTATCGCCATTTTGACAGCGCCTCCGTGCATAAAGGAGTGCTGGGAAATCTGCCGAAAACGATGTGGGTGGTGGACTATCCCCTGCTCGAACGCATCTATTATGCGCTGGTTGCCGGATTTGATGTGTACGGCACCAGCGGCCACCAGCTGGCACTCAGGCTCTACATGGATCATCTGCGTGTTGAAGGCGAGAGCTACTTCCTGGATTATCTGCCCCCGTCCAGGCGACAGGAGGTTATGCAGTCCTGGTATCAAGGGATTGATCTCAAAGATATTAATTACTATTCTTCCGCCCTGCCTGCGAAAATTTCCTTCATGACGGATAACCCAAACCGTGAGTTCATCGAATATATGGTGAACAAACACATTTCTCCTGCAACAAATATTACTTTTGACGTCGTGAACTATGAACGGGGAGACGTTGCCTATCAGAAGTTGCCGGATAAAAACAAAACGAAGAATGACTACCTCAAGGCTTTTCGAGCCATATCCAAACCCGGCACGCCGTTTTTCACATTGATGAAAGATCACAATATCCAAGTCGCCTATATGAGGATCCGCCTGAACAATGGAAAAGATCTGGCGATCTCCATCGTGATCAATCAATGGCACAGCAATGTCACCCATCTGTTCGGTGAAAAAGCCGAGCTCGATGTGGCAAAAAACAGCGCCGATTTTATCGCCGGCCTCATAGGATCTTATCCCAACTATTTTTTTGATGTCCGTGAAGAGGACCTGCCCGACTTTCTTGATATCCTGACCCACTTCGAGAAAAGCCCCAGAGAATATGAGCGGCTGGCCAAGTATGGCGTCAACCGGGCGGAAGACCGGCTATGGGATGTTTATGACTGGTTTCAAAAGCGATTCTATGAGGATGAGCCCGTAACCTCCGGATTGTTCGATTTGAACCGTTACTACTACATCGCCAAGTAGCGTAATCAAAGAAATAATTACTTTCTAAAGGAGAGAGGAAAATGGATCAAACAGAAATTACCACTGGGGAGATCGAGATGATTGAATTTGTCAAATCGGTAGAGAAACTCTCGGATTCCTGTGACTCATGTCAAAAGCGATCCTATAAGGATGAACCCGTAAACGCGAAACACTTCAATGCGAAGCGTCACAGATATCTCGCCAAGGAGTACATATAAAAGAGGACATGCATAGTATTATCGACATCGAAAATAAAGAGGACAGGATCATGAAAGAATTTATCATGGAAGGCACACGTTTCGAAGTCGTCTTGAAACTTATTGAAGGAGAAAACATTGATTTGCTTATCCTCCGCAGCCAGAAAGAAAGCCGCATGGAACGCCTGCTGGTCGGGGAAAGCAATGATGAAATCATCCGAGCCATGCCCTGCTCTATATTTTTGGTAAAACAAGAACTGTACGCTTTGGATTAAAACAAAAATAAAGAAAGTAAACTTCTGGACGTTACTGAAGAACTCAGAAAATTGCAGAAGCGATACATAATGCAAATATCAAGCATAAGGAAAGCTTAAGCCGGTTGGATGCCTTTGATCCTGATCGGGCAAAATCGTAAGAGCCGTTACACGGAAATTAAGAGCCGAATCGGATTTTGCGGTAAATATCAGAGCGAAAAGGAGATTGAGGTTATTCTTCTGCATCTGGAGCAGCAGAATGAGCTCGTTATGGAAATCCTGAAGAAAATCGAGGGTGGCAAGAAGAAACAATAATAACAGTATGACAATAGTCGACAGACCGGCATTACAAGTAAAGGAGATCGATCATGAACAAACAAAATACAACAAGTTATTTTGGTAAGGGCAAACAAAAGAAGAACGCTATTTCAGACGGCAACTCACAACGGAATAAAGGCGGTGAGCTGCACCAGATCGCCGGCGGAGAGCACCCTGCGCTGACTACAAACCAGGGCGTTTCACTGTCTGATAATCAAAACTCCCTTCGGGCCAATCCGCGCGGTCCGACGCTTCTGGAGGATTTTGTTCTCCGCGAAAAGATCATGCATTTCGATCACGAGCGAATTCCGGAGCGCATCGTTCACGCGCGAGGGACGGGCATGCATGGGTTCTTCGAGCTGACCGCCTCGTTGAAAAAATACACCACCGCCGGGATTCTCACTGAGGTCGGTGAGAAGACACCTGTATTTGCACGTATATCAACAGTTGCCGGTGGCGCTGGTTCGGTTGACACACCGCGTGACGTACGCGGATTTGCCGTCAAATTTTATACGAAGGAAGGCAATTGGGACATCGTCGGCAACAACGTACCGGTTTTCTTCATCCAGGACGCCATCAAATTTCCTGATCTCATTCACGCGGTAAAAATGGAACCCGACCGTGGCTTTCCGCAATCGGCGAGCGCCCACGACACCTTTTGGGATTTCATTTCGCTCACACCTGAATCCATGCATATGGTGATGTGGATCATGTCCGATCGCACCATCCCACGATCACTCAGGATGATCGAAGGTTTTGGCGTGCACAGCTTCCGGCTGATTAACGATGCAGGCCAATCCACGTTCGTTAAATTCCACTGGCGTCCCAAGCTCGGTTTGCAGTCCACCATATGGGATGAGACCGTTAAGATTGCCGGCGCTGATCCGGACTTCCATCGCCGCGACATGTTTGAAGCCATTGCCGCGGGTAATTTCCCCGAGTGGGAATTCGCGGTACAGCTTTTCACAGAGGAGGAGGCAGATAAATTCCCCTTCGATCATCTGGATGCAACAAAGTTAATACCAGAAGAACTGGTACCCCTTAAGGTGATCGGCCGCATGGTGCTGGATCGCTGGCCGAACAATTTCTTCGCAGAAACCGAACAGGTTGCTTACTGCCCGGCAAATATCGTGCCTGGCATCGATTTTACCAATGACCCGCTTTTGCAGGGCCGCTTATTCTCCTATTCAGATACACAGCTTTCGCGCCTGGGGTCTCCCAATTTTCATCAGATCCCGATTAACGCTCCCAAGTGTCCGTTTGGCAATCAGCAGCGCGATGGACATATGCAGAGGGAGCAACCGGCAGGCCGTGTTGCCTACGAGCCCAACACCCTGTCGGAAAACGCGCCGCGCGAGAAACCGTCCAAAGGCTTTCATAGCGCTCAGATAACTGAAACCGGAGAGAAAGGCCGCATCCGCGCCGAGAGTTTTGCCGACCATTACAGTCAGGCGCAGCAGTTCTATCTCAGCCAGACATCCTATGAGCAGGCGCACATCGCCTCGGCATTGGTGTTTGAGCTTTCCAAAGTCGAACATGTGCACATTCGTGAGGCGATGGTTGGTCACCTGCGGCATATCGATGAAGACCTCGCCCGCCGTGTCGCCGCTGGTCTTGCCTTCGATAAAATGCCCGATGCCCCGCCGGCTGCAGCACCCGTTCAGAAAATGAAGCTTTCACCTGCATTGCAGATCATCGGAAAAATGAAAGATACGCTCATGGGACGTGCGATTGGCATCCTGATCGCGGATGGTTCAGACGGCGCAGTCATTAAGAAAGTTAAGAAAGCTGCAACCGATGCGGGGGCGAGTGTAAAGATTGTCGCGCCCAAAGTAGGCGGCGCAAAGCTTGCCGACGGATCATTGCTCCCGGCTGACGGTCAACTGGCAGGCACGCCTTCCGTACTATTTGATGCCGTCGCCATCGTCCTCTCCGATGCAGGTTCAAAGGCCCTGTCGAAAGAAAGTGCCGCAATCGATTTCGTGCGCGATGCTTTCGGCCATCTTAAAGCCATCGCTGCCGACAAGGGGGGCTTTGCGCTTTTGAAAACAGCGAATGTCGGACAAGATGCAGGCGTTGTTGACGTCAGCGACAAAGACGCCTTCATTGCCGCGGCAAAAACGCGTCAATGGGACCGTGAAAACGCCGTTCGAAAATTGCCATGAAGGTTCAGTATTTAAATTTGAGAAAGAAATAAAATTCCCAAGCTTAAAAACTAAAAAAGAAAGGAGAGAAGAAGATTATAAAAAGAACAGTGTTATTTATATTATGTTTCGTGACAGTCGTATTCCTAGTCGATGTCCCGGATACTTGTTTGGCAAAGTCAGAGGCAGCGGATAAAACAGAAGTCAATCAGGAAGACCAGGGACTCACGGCGGATCAGCAAGGCAATACAAAAAGCGACCGCGAGATCACTCGAAAAATCCGTCAAGTCATTATTGCCGACAAGTCACTTTCCACATACGCTCATAATGTGAAGATCATTACCGTAGGCGGAATGGTTACATTGAAAGGCCCGGTCAGATCTGAAGAAGAAAAGAATGCAATCGAAGCAAAAGCCGCCGGGATAGTTGGAAAAACTAATATGAAGAGCGAAATAAGCATCGCTCCAAAAAGACAAATAAATAAAAAAGGAGGTAAGTCATGACTAAAAACATAGCGGTTTATGGAATCTATTTGCGAAGGTTGAACGAGCGGTAGACGCTTTAAAGGAAGCGGGCTTCCG
>Ga0105104_10003741_pt1 | contig 10712 bp, 7 predicted proteins | sample PPLLaktember2015_3_FD_87034 | JGI IMG/M metagenome (GOLD analysis project Ga0105104, IMG submission 87034) | Freshwater sediment microbial communities from Prairie Pothole Lake near Jamestown, North Dakota, USA - PPLs Lake P7 Core (6) Depth... | ecosystem: Environmental > Aquatic > Freshwater >... | reverse complement strand
CCGTGTTTTCTCGTTGTCTTTGGTGGACTAATCGGCGTTGGGCGAACGAACTTGCTAGTCAAGCCACAGATGCATTCCCGGGAATCTTCCAACTCCAGCTCGATATGCTACAGGTGACGATATTGGTTCCAAACAGCTATCATCAAAGGATGCCGAGACCTTTTTCTGGAGTGTGTATATGATCGTCAGCCATCTCTCCGTGAAGAACTGGCGCAATTTCCAACATATAGACGTCGATCTGCGCGAGCGGCAATTCATCGTAGGAGCAAATGCTTCTGGCAAATCTAACCTTCTCGATGTCTTTCGCTTCCTTCGCGACATAGCAAAGCCAGAAGGAGGAGGGCTCCAAAAGGCCGTTAAAGACCGCGGGGGACTATCGAAGATTCGTAGCCTGGCTGCGAGACGCGATCCAGAGATTGCGATAGAGGTCACCCTCGCCGATGCGGCTGGTGAACCGCCAATTTGGCGCTACGCCCTTGGGCTTCGCCAAGAAACACGGGGGTACCGGCAGCCTTACCTTACCTATGAACGAGTCTGGAAAGGTAAAAGCCAGATCCTCGATAGACCCCAAAAAGAAGACGAACAAGACCGAGATCGACTCACGCAGACTTTTTTGGAGCAAATAAACGTGAACGTTGAATTTCGAGATATCGTTCGTTTCTTCCAGGCGGTCACGTACCTTCATTTGGTCCCGCAACTCCTCAGATTTGCTGATTCAATACAAGGACGCCTACTTGAAGACGACCCCTTTGGCCAAGGTTTCCTTGAGCGCGTTGCTAAAGCGAATGAGAAAACCCGGCGGTCGCGTCTTTCAACGGTTCAGAAAGCACTGAAAATTGCTGTGCCCCAACTTGAACAGCTAGCATTCACGCGTGATACGGTAACCGGACGTCCTCATCTACAGGCTCTATACTCCCATTGGAGGCCAAATGCTGGCTGGCAGAGGGAGGACCAATTTTCAGATGGCACCCTTCGCCTACTTGGGCTCCTTTGGTCCCTTCTAGAGGGTGACTCGCTCCTCTTGTTGGAAGAACCGGAGCTTTCGCTTAATGCAGGCATTGTGTCACAGCTTGCACCGTTTATCTCTAGCATGCAACGAAGCCGTCGACGGCAAGTCCTCGTCAGCACACACAGCGATGCTCTTCTTACCGAACGTGGCATTGACGGACGCGAAGTTCTTTTGCTCACTCCTACCAAGGAGGGGACCGAGGTAAAAGTTGCAGCAGACATCGAAGAGGTCAGAATCTTGCTTGAATCGGGTTTCACCGTCGGAGAGGTTGTCCTTCCACGGACCAAACCGTCTGATGCTGAACAGTTGAGCCTCCTTAAATGAGCAGAACAACAGCCATCCTAGCGGTGGAAGATAAGCTGAGTGAGGCAGTCTCTATAAAGATTCTTGAAGACCTCGGCATAGATATAATTCAGCGGCTTGGATTAAAGGGAAAAAGCTACCTTGAAAAGAGAGCTCAAAACCTGAACCAAACTGCCAAAGCCATCCCTGTATTTATGTTGATCGATTTAGATTCCCCCAGCCCGTGCCCGCCGCAACTCGTCCGAACTTGGACCAGAGGAGGACAGAACGCTAAGTTTTTCCTCCGTGTAGCGGTCATGGAAGTAGAGTCTTGGATTATGGCAGACCGTAAGGGATTCGCAGACTTTCTGTCGATTCCAATACACCGAATACCGCAAAATACTGACACTATACCTCAACCGAAAGAATTTCTTGTTTCGCTCGCACGCATGAGTAGGAAGGTTCGTTTACGAGAAGACATCGTCCCAGCACCCGGCGCAACCACTAGCGTAGGACCCAGATATAACAGCTGCCTTTGGGAGTTTGTACGTGCCCGGTGGAATATCCAACTCGCAGCTTCCGTATCCACGAGCTTGCAACGAACACTTGAGCGGTTAAGAACCTTCAATGCCATATGATAGGGGTCCGAGTAGCAACGACGCAGAAACTAGCGCTAAGGTATCCAGTCTTGTGGACAGCTATCGACCTTCCATCCCCCGGATTTCCTGAATGACGCCACCTTATCTCAACTCACTAAAATGGCGACAAGGTCGTGTAATGCTCTTCATGTAACGCTGGAAAGTTACACCCCCCACTCCTGAGATTTTCCTCCCCTCCCAACCCCCGATAATGTATTTTCTCCGGGGGTAAACCCTTGACGCTCATTCGGGCACCGGGATGCTGCCATCTGCAATGCCCTCGGCCAACTTCTCCAGCAGTTTCGCAAATCGGTAAAAGCCATCGTATCGCTGGCAGACCGAGTTCATCTCCTCGCCAGTGGACATATCCATCACCTGCTTGAAAGTCCCATGTGGTAGGCGAGCGACATTAATAGTTCTTCGTCGCCCTCCATAATTTTTTATCATAAATGCTATTATATATAAAATATTGAAATTTTATTATTCACTTCGACGCCTCGTTATGGTACAACAATCTGCAACAGAATGGCCCTCATGTTCTCACCTCTGGTGGCCCAACGCCATCAGGTCCTGCTCCAACCCATTTAGGTGTTTAAGGAGGAGCACCCGTCCTGGGGTGTCACCGCCTTGGGTGGACCGCGCTTCGTGGAACAGCTGCCAGTCAACAAGAAACGGATCCTGTGGGCACAGAGCCATGCCACTGGGGTCGCCTCGAACGCCGGCCCTATCATACGGTGCTCAATTGATCCGCGAGCATTTTTTACCTCACAGGAAAAGCATCGCTGTGCACATCTATACACTGAAGGAGTCCTGTCTATTGGATCCAGAACCCCCATACGTAGAAAGGAGCTGCGGCATGACTGCAGATGACTTCCAAGCGATCGTGTCTGAAGATCCGGGCCTCCTCATCGCCTTGCGGCACGCGGCCGCGGCCGCCCCGGCGCGACAACAGTTCGGCGTGACCGAGGCTGTGCTCATTGCTCTGATGTTTCCGATTGCGCAGTTCGTGGTAACGCAGATGGGATTGCCCTGGCTGTACGAGGCGGGTCGATACTCGGAGCTCTGGCGGCTGAAGTTCCACCGCTGGCTCGACGAGGAGTACCACGCTGGGGGCTTCGATCCGGAACAGGCCGAGGCCGCGGGAGAGCGATTGCGCGAGGAACTGCAGCGAACGACCGACGCCCACGCCCGCGCTGCGTGGGAGCGACTGCGCGACCGAATGCTCGGGGGAAAAGGTCGCACGGGCGAGAAGGCGAACTAGCGGAGACGCCAACTTGGCGTAGCAGCGATCCGGGCCACGGTAGAGGCCGCCATGGCGTCCTTTAAGGAGGAAACTGCGATGCCGGACCTACTCGATCTCACGATTACGCTTGCGCCACCGCCTGTCGGCTCTCCCCTCGAGGCCATTGCTAGCATCGCGCTGCGCTGCGATGCACTTGGCGTCGAGCACACAGGCGATTTGTTAGTTGACCCGATAACAGCGCAAGAGCACACCGATCTGATCTGGTACCTGGAAGAGTACTGGAAGTGGCCCTTTGAAGGGTTCGCCGAACGCGGCTCGCGCGTCGAGGAGCTCCTGAGCGATATCGGCAAGCGGCTTTACCGAGCGGCGTTTTCATCTCCAGGATCAGTCGCTGTGGCGCAGGGCTGGCGGCTCCAGGCAAGCCAGCCGGGGTGGCAGCCGCAGCTCAGCATCGCCAGCAAAATCGCCGCCGCGCTCAGCCTGCCGTGGGAGTTGCTCCACGACGAGCAGGGGTTCCTGGCGCTGCGGATGCAGCCCGTGACCATTCTGCGTCGTCTGCCGCAGGCCGAGGCGGCCGGATTGATGACGTCGTTTACCCCTCCGCTGCGCGTCTTACTCGTCACTGCGCGCCCCGAAGGGTCCGGCTTCTTCGATCCACGTAACGTTGCCCGTGAACTCCTGGAGACACTCCAGCCACAGATTGACCGGGGCGCCGTTGTGCTGGACTTCCTGCGCCCACCCACGCTGGTGGCCTTGCGCAATCGCCTGCGCGACCGCGACCGGCCAGTGCACATCTTTCACTTCGACGGGCATGGTGTATTCGAGTCCCAGCCACAGGCTGGAGGGCAGGAGCCACAGAGCGGCGGCCAAGGGCTACTCTTCTTCGAGAACAACGCCAGTGGTCTCCATCGTGTGACCGCGGATGACCTGGCCCAAGTGCTCCAGGGAAGCGGGGTCCGGCTGGCGATGCTAACCGCTTGCCAGAGCGCGATGGGGGCACCGAACGTTCTCTTTAGCAGCGTCGCCGCGCGGCTCATCCAGAGCGGGCTAGACGCGGTGGCGGCGATGAGCACGAGCGTGCTGGTGGCCACCACCGCGCGCTATGCTGAGGTGTTCTACGAGGCGCTCGCTAAGGGGCAGCCGGCACCCGTGGCCCATGAGTATGCGCGCCAGGAGCTGCACGCCGATCCCTATCGGCACCCGTTCCGCCGCCGCCGCGACGAGGAGGGCCAACCAGTGCGCCTGCGCGACTGGTGGCTCCCCCACTTCTACCAGCAGCGCTCACTGATGCTGCAGCCGGCCGCGCCGCCGTCTGCACCGGCCCCCCGGTTGGCCAATTACACTGACCTGCCGCCGCCGCCGCGCTATGGATTCATCGGGCGAGACCGTGAGCTGCTCCAAATCGAGCGGTGGCTGGCACGCGGGAAGCTGGTGGTCATCCACGGCTTCGGCGGAATGGGCAAAACAGCCCTCGCGCGCGAGGCTGCCGACTGGCTGACTAGGACGGGCATGTACCGCGGGGCCTGCTTCGTTTCTTACGAGGGTGGTGGCGACGCGACCATACTGCTGAGCGCCCTCGGCAGGCACCTGAATATATACTCTAGCAGTTACGACCCCAGAGAGACCACGCCGGCACTAACGGCATTGCGGCATGCACTTAGCGACCAGCCCACCCTCGTGATTGCCGACAACGTCGAAGCGATCATCCCTATCGGCGAGGGGCCGCTAGACGTGGGGGCCCGAACGCACCTCTGGGATGTGCTACTGGCCCTAGTGGGTACGCCCAGCTGTGGCGTGCTGCTATCCACACGTGACACCGCCCTAGGTAACCAGCGCCTAGTGGGCAGTCGGCAGGCGGCCCACCTATGTCTGAGCGGTCTGGAGCGCGAGGATGCTTATAAGCTCGCCAGCCAACTAATGGAGGACCTTGGGATTGACCGTGTCCGAGCCCCCTACGCCGCTGTACGCGATCTGCTGGCCCAGCTTGACCACCACCCACTCGCTATCCAACTGGTGCTGCCTACGCTAAGCGACCTAAGTCTGACGACGATACGGGACGATTTTGCTGCACTGCTGCCGAGGTTTGTAGACGACGCAGAGACCGGACGCAACCGGTCGCTGCTCGCCTCACTCGAATACTCCCTACGGCGGCTGACCGAGGAGCAACGGGGATTACTGTCCGGCCTGGCACCCTTCGAGGGTGGCGCAACGGAGTCAGACATTTTAGCGATCACGGAAATACCCGAACCCGAGTGGGCACCACTACGCTCTGCGTTGGAACAAGCCGCGCTGCTGACGCCGGAGCATGTGCACGATGACATCCGCGCGCCGTTCCTACGCTTACACCCGGTGCTTACCCCTTTCCTGCGAAGTCAGTCCGGCGCCAATGATGTGCCACTGCGTGAGCGCTACGCCCGACACTACCACAAAATGATATATCATCTGAACGATGAGGACAGTCGTAACCCACAGGCCGTTCGCTCCCTGGTGTACCGCGAACTGCCCAATCTGCAGAAGGCGCTTGACTTACTCCTAGAGGCAAGCGAAGTGAACGCCGCCTCAAACATGGCGTTTTGCATTGGCAGGTTCCTGACCTATTTTGGACTGGAGCGTCAGCGTGACGAGATGCGCCAGCGGGTGGAAGCCGCCGTGGCGGCTGCGAGTGCGCACCGGGGCGGGGCACTGACGGAGGCAGAATGGATCCATGAGATTGGTATGGGTGAGGACGAGCTTCGAAGGGGTAATCTACATGCTGCGCAGACTCGCTTCCTGTCACTCCTGGCTCGTATCGAAGCGCTGCCCGCAGACACACCTCTGGGATACGGTTCGTATGAGCATTGCGTGACACTCCATCGGTTGGCTCTCTCTCTCCAAGCTAATGCCAAACCTGCAGCTGCTGCGGATCGGCTGTGCAACGCACAGGCACTGCTCAACGAATTGATGACGCGGCATCCCCACCGTCAGCTCTTAATCGAGCTGCACGCGATGCTGCTAACCGTCTTAGGCGACATACGTTTCCAACAAGGCCAGTATCTAGAGGCGCAGGAAGCATATGAGGAAAGGCTGCAGGTAGCTCGTCGGCAGCTCGGCGACCAGCGGGGTCAATTGGCTATGCTTGAGCGGTTGGGCCAGCTGGCGTTGCGCCAACAAGACTACGCCCAAGCGCGGGCGCACTTTCAGGAGTTGCTTCGGATCGTACGCGGCCTCGGGGAGCCCGAGAGCGAGGCTATTGCATGGAATCGCCTCGGCACGGTTGCACTGGTGGTGAAACAGTGGGATGAAGCCGAGCGCTGTTTCCGCAAGGGCCTGGCAATCAGCGACCAGCACGATGACGTGATAGAGGCTGCCTCCTTCTGTAACCAACTTGCGATCGTTGCCGAGGGCGCTGGTCGTCTCGCCGAGGTTGAGCAGTGGTATCGTCGGGCTTTAGGCATTTCGAACCTGCCTTCTCACGACAAAGCGGCTGTTTGTTATAATCTCGCTCTCTGGCTATTGAAGGAAGTGCAGGCAGAACATGCCCCGGCAGCGCACCTTGCCGAGGCCCGGAACTATGCTGATCAGGCGTTGGCAATACACGAGAGGCTTGAGGCCTCGTCAAAATCGCCAATCTGGGATTCGCTGGGCCTCCTTGCTGACATCGTTGGTCTGGAAGGAGAGGCGGACGCGGCGCGGGACTACCGGCGACGCGAGCGCGAAATTTTTGCCGCCTTTGAAGGCAACCGTTATGAGATGGATCAGCAACATAGGCGATTCATCGCCGCCGTGTCTGCCGCTGCACAAGGCGATACACAGGCACGAGCGTCGGTTGAGACAGAGTTTCCAAGAATGGAGGCGGGAGGTTGGGGTAATGTGCCACCCATCATTCGCCGTATCTGGGCAGGCGAACGGGACTGGCATGTGCTGGCTGAGGAGTTAGACAGACAGAAGGCGCTGTTAGTACTGCGGATACTGGAAACCATCGCCCAGTAAGTGAAACATGGGATACGACACATTTATGCACCTTGATGACATTGTGAGCTGGACCATTAGAGATCAGTTGCTGAACGAGTTCAGAACAGCGTTGGTTGAGAGTGGTACTATAGACTTTAAGAAAAAGATTTTCTGAAGAAGGGTTGACGCGCCGCCACACATCGGGAAAATGCCTACCAAAGAAACATCGCTCCCATGTTGTCTTTGGAGGAATATCCCGATGTGCAGCGTCCGTTTTACCCTCACAAAACTCTCTCGTAAAGCTGTGGAAGGCCGACTGAAGACTGCTCACCAACAGGGCAACTTACGCCAGGTCAAGTATCTCCTCGCCATCCTCGCTGTCGGGAACGGCCGGAGTTTCGCGGAGGTGGCAGTGGACTTACGCGTGCATGAGAAGACCGTCACCGCTTGGGTACGCGGGTTCTGTTGCGATGGGCTCCATGGAGCCCCGCGCCAGAAGCGCACAGGCCGTCCGCCCAAACTGACCTCGACGCAAAACGCAGCCCTCGCCACCCTCATTGATGAGGGGCCGCTGCAGGCTGGATTTAGCAGCGCCTGCTGGCGCTCGCCCATGATCCAACAGGTGATTTACGACCGCTTCGGCGTCTTTTACAACATCTTCTCCATCGCCCAATTACTCAAGAACCTCGGCTTTAGCTACCAGAAAGCGGCGTTTGTCTCCGATCATCTGAACGAAGCGAAGCGCCATGAGTGGTGTACCACCACCTGGCCCCAGATCCTGAGCTTGGCAAAAGCGCAACACGCCTGGCTCCTGTTTGGCGATGAGGCCTCCTTCCCGCAGTGGGGGCCGCTCTCGTATACCTGGGCCCGGCGTGGCCACCAGCCGATGGTCAAGACATCCGGCAAACGCAAAGGGTACAAAGTCCTCGGTGTGATCGAGTACGTCAGCGGGCGCTTCTGGTATCAAGGCCAGGAAGGACGGCTCAACTCGGATGCCTACATCGCCTTCCTCACACGCGTGTTGGCGCAGACCACACAACCCATCCTGCTCATTCAGGATGGCGCAAAGTATCACACGTCTGCCGCGATGCAGCGCTTCTTTGCCCGACACACCATGCGCTTGACGGTCTTCCAGTTGCCAAGCTACTCGCCGGATTACAATCCGATCGAGAAGCTCTGGAAAAAAGTGAAAAAAGAAGGAACACATCTGCAGTACTTCCCCACCTTCGAAGCGCTCACGGACAAAGTCGAGCACGCACTGCTCAAGTTTGCCAATACGCCGGAGGAGATTCTGTCGCTGTGCAGTCTGCCAACAGAAATGGCCAAGGTGGCTTAAGTGCTCCTGGCCAGAAAGTCTTTTTCTTGAAAGCTATAGGTGATTCAGGAGCTCATTTGCGGTAAGTGTTAAACGAGCCATCCTGGAATGATGCAAAAGGGCAAGTATTTAGCTGTTTAGATTTATGATGAGGCTGCAAGGCTTTTTCTCGGGCTCCAGCATACCCCCAAGCGGTTAGGCGGTGGGCTGTCATCGATAAGGTCGTAACGGAACCGGATTCCATCGGCGTCTGGCTATCCATTGAACCGTTGGAACTTCATCATCACAGCGCAATTCCTCAGTGAGGAAATGGTTGACACGAAGACCATCGGCTTTCAACTCTATACTGAATGACGCAGCCGCTCCACCATAAAATAGGCTTCCCCGCAGTATCAGAGAATTTCTTTACGCTGGGCGATTACCCCTTTTTCCCCTTCCCTCTGAACTGTCGATAACGTATGTTATGCACAGTTCAAATGGCCGGTAGGGGACCCATGTTCCGCACCCTGATGCGAGTTCTTCATGGGGTTTCCGTAGCAAGCTTACAGGTAACGTCGATCCATGCGTCAACGGGCAAAACTATGGTGGAAAACGGGTTACTTTCCACGTCAATCGTGGATATAAACGCCTAATTTTCTCTGTATTCAGCGTTGAATCTTGCCTATGGAAGTGGTTTTCTTCCACGCGTGCTGTGATTGGCTTTGTGCCCACAGAGGCAGTCCAAAGGGTGCCACTGGGGAAGCAACAAATACAATCACTTGCAAAGAGTCGACGCTATTTGCTCCATAACTCCAGGAACCTCACAAAATCCCTCCCCAGGAAGCTCCTTACAAGTTATTCTTGAGTCAGCGTATAGCGATAGTCGACCGATCCGAATTCGGCCGGGAGCATCTTGGCCAACTGGTCGGTAACGCGCGCGCGCATCTCCACCGCGATTTCGACCAGGGGTGCGATCTCCTTGCGTGTCAGCGCTTCCGGCGAACGGTGGGGGTGAAGAAGCTTCAAAAGGCCAGCGACCGTCTTCTTGATGGCGTCCTGGTTCCGTCCGGTCATGCCGCTCAGGTCCACCCACACAGCAACGTGCGTCTGGAAATTGCGCCGCCGCAACTCGGAGAAGATCTCGGCCATATAGTCCGTGAGGAACCCGTAGCCGGCGGCATAGTTCTCCGGGCGGATTTTGGGCATTTCCCATCCTGGCAGATAGGCGTGGATGCGGTCTACAAACGCCGCATCTTGCAGCTCGGTGGGAAGTACCTCGAATAGATGCCGATAGCGCGACTCAGGCTCACGCCTTGCCACATCGGTATCGATGTTCCCACCGAGCACCACAGAACACTGGGCTGAGAACTCCTGGTCGCCGCGGGTGAACTTGCCTGTCTGCATATAGTCTTTGAGAACGCTCACGCTGGCCTCGGCGTCCTCAAACCGGGTGCTGGCGATCTCGTCGAAGAACACCACCTGCTTGAGCCCGATGACCCCCAGCTTACGAGTGGCTTTGTTGTAAAAGAGCGTCGCGGGGGTGGCTTTCCCACCAGAGACAACGAATGAACGGCTTGACGTGTTGCGGAACGTGTAGGTCTTGCCCGTCTCACGGGGGCCAAGCTCAATCAGGTTGTAATTCGCCTCGACGAAGGGGACCAGTCTGAGGAGCATGAGCATTTTGACTCGGCGATCAAAACGCGCCGGATTGAACCCGATCGATTGCACCAGGAGGTCGAGCCACTCACGCTCCGTGAAGAGCGGTCGCTTGGTGATGTAATCGTCGAGGTCGAGCCGGGTATACTGCAGTGGCGTAAACTCACGCACGTAGAACGGGTACTTGCGAGATTTGATTTCGTACGTGGCGTCGTACTCGATAACCATGGTCCCCCACGCCCCGCTTGTCATGAGTACATCGCGATACTGTTCCAGGATTTTTGGCCCTACACGCACGGTGTTGTCGCCGAGAGCAGGCACATCAGCCCAATAGTGGTCCCTAGCCTGGTCGAGACGCACAGTGAGCTGGCCGAGCAGGGTGTATTCACCATTCTCCTTGATACGACTCTTGATCAGCTCTTTCTTGGCGCTCTCGGTGTAGTGTTCGGAGAGGATCTTGTCGATCTTGCGCTGACCGGCGACCGGCTCTTCCGCGTCGACATAGCGGCTGACCAGATATTCCATGACGTAGCGTGGGAATTCTTTGTACGCCTCGTTCCATCGCGTCAGGGGTTTCAAGATGACACGGTCGCCCAGATGGCTCTCAACCTTCCGGTTGAAAGGATCGGCCAGCACCGCCGCGGAGGCACCGGCAGGAGT
>Ga0105104_10003740_pt1 | contig 10712 bp, 6 predicted proteins | sample PPLLaktember2015_3_FD_87034 | JGI IMG/M metagenome (GOLD analysis project Ga0105104, IMG submission 87034) | Freshwater sediment microbial communities from Prairie Pothole Lake near Jamestown, North Dakota, USA - PPLs Lake P7 Core (6) Depth... | ecosystem: Environmental > Aquatic > Freshwater >... | reverse complement strand
TATAAGCCCCCTTTTTTTTGTCTGTTAACTATGCGCAGCTTTATTCTCCGGTATCGAGCATAAAGGATGGATTCTCCACGTTTATTTTCAATCATGTTTTAGTGATAACCTCCAGTTATCCTTAAAAGCAGATGGAATTTGTTGGATAAACTGGAGATTAATTGAATTGAATAAATTTGTTTAAAATTATCGTTCTGCCTTTGATTTAATTTTTACTTTTTTCCTTGATAAACTCATTCATTAAGATGAGGATAAACCCCAAAATCTGTTTCAGTTTCCAGGTTCAGGGAGTTACAATAATTAAATCCAAATGATCCGCAACCTCTTTAAGAAAACTATTGGGGATACAGTACCGAATCATACCTCTCGTTTCACCAGCAGTGAGTTGAAAATGAATAACCGTAACATTCCCCTGGAAATTTAATCTCCTGAGGGGTTGGGGAGATGTTTCTTTTTGAAGCGGCGAGATATTTAATTTTAATGAAGCAAACTCCTCCCAGGTTTCTTTTAAAGCCTGGATAATTTCATCAACGATTTTATCGTTTACGGTTTGCAGATCGGCTTCATTGTATCTTTGATTGGAGATATTTTTTATCGCAGATAAAATAGCGGGATCGATTTCAATCGCGGCAGGCTCGGTTAAAAAGCCCATCGATATGAGAGTGATATAGGTGAACTCCGGAAGCTGGTTCAAAAATTGAGAATAGTTCCATTCCCGGGAAGTTTGAACTTCAACTTCAATTTGGGTGTTAATAAGAAAACGTAAGAGAGACATTAAATTGTCGGCTAATTTCTCGTGGATAAAACCTAACGCCTCAAATCGATCCTGTGAAAGAATAAACGGAGAATCGAAAATCGTAGAGGGTATTTTTGTGAGTTTTTCTGTCGGTTTTACTTCGATTATGCTGGTTCTTTCAAAGGATTCAGCGTTTTGCTTTTCATTCAATTTTCCACCTTCGAAATGTTGCACCCAGATGTCTTTAATAAGATAGGAATTATGCAAGGGAAAGCCATATTTATTTTTATTATCTTTCCATTGAGTGTATATTTCCCCGGTTATAACAATGCCTCTATCGGCATTTACCGGCCAGATCATGCAGCCCTCTTCGAAATATTGGATCATCGCCTCTTTACCTGAAATAGGCGATGCCGTGAGTATTTCATCTCCAAGAGGAAATCCGAATGAACGATTCATTCCATCCATGGATTGATAGATATTATAAAATCCTTTTACTATTCCATATGTTCCGGCGCTCCAATCCACGATCAACCCATATTCAAACCACTGTTCTACAGCACGTGCTTGTGTTACAGACGATACTTCCATGGGTTCGCTGGTGGGAAACCCGAATTCGCCGCCGGTCAATTGCTTTTTTTTTGATTTTAATATGTATTCCTCGGATTGCATGACGGCATTTTTAATATTTCCTGCTAACGAATGGGCCCCCAGGCCATCGCAAAAATAAATGGTTCCTCCTTCGAAAGATTGAACTTTTCCTGGAGATTTTTTCTTTCCTCTTTCGCTTCCCCATGCTTCAATTTTGTCTCCAACCGGGAACCCCAAAATCGATCGACTCTCTCCAAGGGATTTATACCGGGCTGCAATATTAGAATCTACAACTCGAAAGGTGCTATTTCCCATTTTTTTAGGAAACTCACGTCCTGGATTCCCCATTTTGCGGATCATGTAAATCGAGCCCTTTTCATATCTTCGAAGATATCCCTGGGTGCCGTAGGGGGATGGGGGTGCATCAAGGGTTTCTGATAACGCTTTTCCAAGGATTTTATCTTCATCGGGCAAAACAGTAGCCAGGGGTTCTACCAGGAAAACCTTTCTCGAATTTGCCGGTTGAATCAATTCAGGTTTTTGAATAGGCATCAATCCTCTTTTGCGACATATAATGTCGGTAAGGTTTCCCACTCTGATCCCCAGGTCGGTCAGGGTAACCTGGGCCCCGTTTTCCTTGATTTCTTCCGCCAGGATGTAGGTAAATATCCCGTGTTTTAAATCGCTGTCTTCAAAACTGACCTGGTCGACGCCGCAGCTTAACAGGGTATAAAAAAGCTGGGATTCACTATTTTTATCCTTTCTAGGAGCGATTTGCCGGGGGGTGTTGGAAATTTCTTTGAATTCGACTTGAGCCGAAGAGTTTAAAACCAGGTTTCCTTTGATGTTTGCGTCTCGGTATACTTTATTTCTACAGGCATCGATGATCAATAGGATGATTCGTGCAGGAATTGTACTATTTATCCGGTCCGCTAATTCATGGATTTTGATAGTGCCGAATGTATCTGTAGCTTTAGATCCGTAGCAATGAAGGCAATGCATGCCTGCTCCTCGAGTCAATTCCCCATGCCCTGAAAAATAGAATATAAATAAATCGACATCATCCTGTTGATTGAATTCACGGAGTCCTTCGTCTATTCCGCCATAAGTCGCTTGGTTTCCCTTGAGAGGTTTCACCATAAAGCCTGCGGAATTTTTTAAAGTATCCGCCATTAATTCTACATCAGCCTCCGCATAATCCAATTTTGAAAGACCGGATTCGTGACCATAATCGTTTATTCCCACAAGAAAAGCGATTCGCTTGCCCACTGACACCTCCTTTTTTATAATTGGTCAATAATTGGCTTTGGTATAGTATTATTATTAATTAACATATCTTTAAAAAAAAATCAATACCCGGTTTTTTTTCAGCAATTCTCCATATGAAAAAATATATGAATTTTATCTGGGCAGACACGGGGTCTGTCACTACAAAAATAAAAATCATCAAAAAATCATGCGATTTATTTATTTTCTGTAGGGGTGAAGCCCTCTCCTCTCCAAAAAATATTTAAATGGAGAAGTGCTGGTTTTCTTTTCTATTGCTTGAAATTTAGTTTGTTTTTTTGTACAATTATATTCTGGATGGGTACCGGGAAAAAGGGAAACCCATTCGCTGAGGCGTTGTAATGGCAAAGATAAAATTTTTCAATAAAGAAAAGGTCGCAGGCTTCATCGGCGAAGGCCTAGAAACTGGCGCAAAAGCCTTAGATGAAGCCGATTTCTTTCAGAATGACGGGTACTTCAGTATAATTCCCTTTAGCAAGCTCGTATCGTTCATCGGCAATAGAATCATCATGATTGCAGACCCTAATAAAGCATTTATAAAAGCATTTTCATTTGCGTATTACTCCACCTTTGGCAAAGCGCTCCGCATGTACAATATCGACCCGGAAAGCAGCGAAGAGGCCCTGGAAAAATTAAAGAAAGGAATACCGGAAGAGATCAAGGCAGAGGATTTTAACCTGGGCGATTTTGGTTCCAATCCTCTCGTCTTTGCTTATAACAGGCTGTATGCCGATTTCCTGGAGAAGTGTCAGGTCTCAGCATTGCTGCTGGATAAAGTGATGCACTATGTCTCCCAATACCTCGAATTGAATTTCCATCTACTGCTTGAAAATTCGCCCATCACCTACAAAAAATACATTGACCTCATTTCAACGGAGTCATATAAACTATTCAGTAAAATCAAACAAAAGAACCGGTATGAGAGCGATCTGAAAAATGAGTTTTTAATGCCGGTATTCCAGGATGAAACGGGCATGAGTCTTCAAGATATTTACGTGGAACCCGGGTTTCGTGTCCACCGGTACTGCTTGCCAGGCGAACATGATAAAAACGATTTCTATTTTCGAGAGGATCGGGGATTCGACGAATTAAAGGCATTCACGGGTTCACTCCATGATATAGTTTATCGGTTATTGCGGGGCGAACAGGTTCCGGGTTTAAAATGCAACACCGCAAAGATCATTTTTGTTCTCGGATACCCGGGCCAGGGCAAGAGTTCATTCTGTAAAAAGACCCTGTTTGATCTTTTTTCGGACAAACGCATTCCAGGTAAAAATGTTTTTTTTTCCAGTTTAAGCGAATCATTCAATCCTTTGAGTTTTTAAACAATCCCATCGAGGAATTAAGGGATTTGATCTCAAAAGATATAGGGATAAATAATCCATCATTTGGACTTGACAATAGTATACTGATCTTGGATGGCCTGGACGAATTGTATATGAAAGGCAATCTGAAATTGCCCCAGGTAGACGATTTGTGCCGGGAATTTCTCAAATATGCGGAAGCGGGAAATTTACGGATTCTTGTCACTTCCCGGTACGGGTATATTGACCTGGATAAATTAAAGAAGCGCGATGCTGTAATATTGCAATTAAAAGAATTTGATCTTGGTCAACAAAAGCAGTGGCTGACAAGGTATAAAAATTTTCATCCCAATACCCAATTTACCGATGCAATGATAGAATCATTCAATTCGAATGCGAAATATAAACATATACGTGAATTAATCGTTTACCCCATTTTGTTCTATATGATCCTGACATCCGGGGTGGTGCCGGATAAAGAGACTAACCGGGCGAAGATTTACGATCAATTGTTTTCAAGTCTCATCAGACGGCAATATGAAAAGGACCAACCGGAGCTTTTAATCGATATTGAAGAGGCGGATTTAAGGGATTTTATCCGGGACATTGCACTGGCAACGTTTCATACCGGTCGTGGGTACATCCACAAGAGCGAAATGCTTAAACACCCTTCAACCCAGGAGTTTATAAAAAAACTCGGGGAAAGCCAGGCAAGAAACTCGTTGAAAGGTATTATGATTGCCTTCTATTTCACCGAAATCCGCAAGCAGGAGGGGGATGAGTCTACCGATGACAAAAGTGACTATGCGGTGGAATTCGTGCATAAATCCCTTTATGAATATATGGTCGCAGAAAAAATCTGGCATGAGATGAAAGCTTTTGAAGAGTATAGCGAGAAGCGTCGGGAATTCATAATCAATCGTTTCTCCTCTGCCATGGAACATGCCTTTAAACTATTTTCGCCCCAGTTGCTCACACTTGAAATGGTGGAGTATCTTCAAGAGATTGTTACCAATGATTTAAAAACAGATAAGCAAATGCTTTCGGAGCGTTTAACTCATTTTTTTCCAGCATTCCTGGAGAAGGATTTTTTCTATTCCTACGATAGTAAGGACAGAGATTTCCCAGTAAATGGTTCAATACATTGCTTTTATGGCTATTGGACAATTTTGTCGATGGTAAAGGAAGAAAAAAATTATATCCCCGAATACTTAAAACACCGATTTGCATGGTTCCTTGTTTCGCTTTCCAATTTATATAGAGGATCGATTCGATTTAATTTATCCCACCAGGATTTATCCCAAACTCTTTTAATGTCAGTCGCGCTTCGATTCTCAACCATGCAAAATATAAAATTAGCACACGCAAATCTTAAAGGGGCAAACCTCTTCAATGCAAATATTTTGAGAGGGAATTTAGAGAACGCAAACCTTAAGGGTGCAAATCTCATAGGAGCAAATCTCAATTACGCAAATTTAGTCGGTACAAACCTTAAAAGCGCAAACCTGGACGAAATAGAATTGAATTATGCAAACCTTGAGAAAGCAAAATTCAAAGGGGCAATCCTCCGGAAAGCACACGTGGAGAGTGCAAACCTCAAAGGAGCAACCTTTAAAGGAGCAGAGCTTGTGAAAGCCGATTTTAAGGGGGCTATTATGGATAAAGAAGGGTATGATCTAGCGAAAGCTGCAGGTGCAGATGTAACAAATGTAATCGTGGAGAAGCAATGAATATAAATTCATTCATGGCGTACGATTAATTGATTCGCTCCCCAGAAAAAAGCTTTATATCATGATTTTTACCAGTAAGTTCATCCATAATAGGAGATCGGAGGCTTAAACCAAGAAGTGGTTCGGATTTGCAATTGAAATTAGCACCACAAAGAATTCATAAATTGAATTGATGGCTTTTGAAAAAAATGGTATATCTGCAGTTGTCTTGAGATAAAAAAAATATGCAGGATAATTCCTGCTCTATTCTTCTTAATCCTATATTTTCCTCATCCACATTATCATGATCGTATTGAGTCTCATAAGAAAAAATAATTGCATTTTATTTTTTTTTGTGTTATCATATAAACTTATTAAAAGATTAAAGAGATTTATTATGCCCTGGTTATACAGATATTTTGAAATGATATTTTTTAATGTGTTATCGATGAGGTATCGCTCATGAGAATATTATTCACGACTCCCACTCATTCACTATTTCACTTTGGGGGGGTAGCCTATTCTTGTAATAGAATTACCTCTGGGCTTGCTTCAAAAGGGCATGCAATAACTGTTGTTGTTTTCGACAAAGGCGATCAATATTGGGATCCTTTAAAAATTCCAAACATTCCATGCCACTTTTCTGAAAATAATGTATTAATTGAATTTATTCCCAAAAATCATTCAATCACGGGAGTAAAAATTCCCCAATCAACCAGCTTGACATCATGGATTCAGCAAATTTATCTCCATATGAAAATGCTGGTGAAAAAGCACAATCCTGACATTATCGTTTCTTTTTATCCGATACCTACGGGGTATCCAGTTTCTATCACTGCCCTGGAGATGCAAATCCCCCTTATATTGGCTTTTAGAGGAAATGATATCGGACGCAGCATTCACAGCTTGGAAAAATTCCCAATAGTCATTCACTGCCTCAGAGTGGCAAAAGGTGCAATATTTGTCGCGGAAGACTTGAAAAGAATGGCCTATGTAATCACCCCCCAGATGCCAAAATCACATACAATCTATAATAGCATCGATCCGAACTTATTAAAACGAGAGTGGAGAAAAATTCGATCGAATGATGTTATTTTTGGGTCTATAGGTATTTTTAAACCCAAGAAGGGGATCGAACTTTTTGTACGGGCTATAGAAAAACTTCCAGGATTCGAAAAACGGGTAGTGCTTGTCGGAGATGTTTACAAAAATAGCAACCTTGAAGGGGTAAAAACTACAGGTATATTGTCGCACAGCAAATCTTTAGATGAATTAAATAACCTTGATGTAATTGTTATACCCAGCTTTTCAGAAGGTTGCCCCAATGCATTATTGGAGTCTATGGCTGCTGGAAGAGCTATCATTACTACTCCAGTGGGTGCCATGAATGACTTGCTTCAACATGACAAAAGCTGTTATATGTTACAGGATTGGTCTGATGAAGAAATGGAACATGCTATAAAGAAAGTGGATACAGATGAAGCGTATCGACTTTCCATAGCTGAAGGTGCACGATGCATTGCTGAAACCCTTACCTTAGAGCGGGAAATAAATGAGTGGGAGAGATTCCTAATTGAAATGACAAAAGGATGAAAATGAATAATAGTACTAAACGATTAGATTTCCTTTTATATTCCCATGATGGTAAAGGTTTGGGGCATTCAAGCAGGACAGTTGCAATTGGCCTGGCATTACAACGCTTATCCCCAGATAGTCGTATATTGCTCGTAAATGGCGCGATAGAGTTTACATACCTTATTGGTAATAATGATATTGATTGGATCAAATTACCATCGTATAAATCAAATCTTTTGAATGACATAAATGCAGGAGTATCCGTGGCATCCAACTTTTCTTCAGAAGAAATATCCTCTCTACGACGATCTCTTCTCGAAGATATTATAAAGCAGTGTCGGCCACACTGTGTATTAGTAGATCATCTTCCTGAAGGGAAAAAAAGTGAACTGACAGATGCATTAAAAATAAGCAAAGACATGGATACCCGCTGGGTATTGGGATTACGTGCGGTTATTGGCGAAGTTTCAGAACTGTGGAGTAAGAAATCCTATGATACATTTAAGGATTACTACGAAGATATACTATGGTATGGTGATCGCAAAATCCACACTAATGAAAATTTCGAGAGAATTAATGATCACTTTGGTAAACCTCCGCATGAAATGGGCTATGTATCGCGCGCAGTTGAGGTTTGTGGATGGCCGAATTTTTCTGGTCTGAGATCAAAAAAAACAGATGGTACAATCGGCATCTCCTGGTGCACCCATTCAACTGAAAAAATGTTATCATGTATAAGCCGTGCTGTGCATGAAATGAATCGAGTTGACCAGGTGTGGAGATCATATGTTGGGCAATCTCGCGTAGATATGGAACGTGAAAAAATTATAGAACCCCTGTTGAGATCACGTTTTTTTGATGTCAACGACTTCAGTGATGAATATCTCTGGACATTAAGACAATCGAAACTTGCCATCGTATATGGTGGCTATAATAGTATTACTGATATACTGTGGGCTAAAATTCCATCTATAATCATTATAAGACAAAGCAGGGATAGCGAACAGGCAATTCATGCCCACCTTATAAAATCTCGCTTTTCAAAATCGATCCATGTCTTTAATGAATCAGAACTATCTAAGAATGACATATCCAATTCAATAAAAAAACTTGCGGAAGCTCCAGCACTTAAGGTAAAACCGAGCTCTCTGAAGGGCGCAGAAAAATCCGCACAGTATCTTTTGAGTACCCTTGAGAAAATAAAAAATCGAAGTAAAAAAAATTTTTATTTATACCCCCAGCCAGCCGCAAAAAGTATCTATCCGTAGTCTCTGCTATATTTCTTTTTTCCTACACGTATATGAGGGCATTCACTTTATGAATCGGTAATTCTTTAATTCTTGATATGAAACCATTTCCCCGATTTTCATCTGATGCAAACAATTTTTTTCGATTTCTTCATCTGGAATATTTCAAAATGCCGATAGCTTGATTTCTTTTCCATTTGACACATTTTCGATAATGTGCTACCCTGGGATCGCTAATTCCAAAAATCGAGCAAAAATGGAATTAGTAATTCCAAAAATCGAGTAAACTATGGAACTCATCAAACGTTTTTTCAAAGAAAGCAAGGGAAGCTTCTTCCTCTTTGGCCCCAGGGGCACAGGTAAATCCACCTGGCTAAAGTCGAGATACCCGGAATGCATCATGATTGACCTCCTGGACCCGGAATTGCAGCGCAGCTTCACAGCCAGACCAGAACGCCTCCGCGCACTGATCGAAGGAACCCCAGACCAACATATCGTCATTATCGACGAAATTCAAAAAATTCCCCAATTACTGGACCCAGTCCACGCACTGATCGAAGAAAAACCCCACCTCCAATTTATCCTCACAGGCTCAAGCTCACGTAAACTAAAACGCTCAGGAGTGGACCTCCTTTCCGGTCGCGCTGCTTTCCGCTCCCTCCATCCTTTCATGGCTGCTGAAATCGGTGAACATTTCCATTTATCCAATACTCTAAAAAACGGCCTTATCCCGGTTATCTATTCGGCCAAAAACCCTTCGGAATCCCTTAAAGCCTATATCCGGCTCTATATCAAAGAAGAAGTCATGCTGGAAGGACTGGTGAGAAACATAGGGAATTTTTCACGCTTTTTAGAAACAGTAAGCTTCTCTCACGGTTCAATACTAAACATAAGCACTGTAGCCAGGGAATGCGAAGTGGAACGTAAAACAGTAGAAGGTTATATCGATATCCTGGTGGATTTACTCCTGGTTTTTTTTATCCCTGTCTTTTCAAAACGAGCCAAACGCGCCATTGTCCAACACCCGAAAATGTACCTGTTTGATCCAGGCGTATTCCACTACTTAAGACCGAAAGGCCCACTGGACAAACCGGAAGAAATGGAAGGCAATGCCCTGGAAGGACTGGTCGCCCAACATATCAGGGCATGGATCGATTACACCGACACATCATTGAAACTTTACTACTGGCGCACAAAAGCAGGCTCGGAAGTAGACTTCATCATCTACGGTGAAGAAGGCTTCTGGGCAATCGAAGTGAAAAACGCAAAAAAAATCCACCCGGTTGACTTGCGAGGCTTGAAATCCTTTAAACATGATTACCCGGAATGTACCCCATTATTCCTGTACCGGGGACAGGAAACACTAATGATCGACAACATCAAATGCATACCCTGCGAATCATTCTTGAAAACACTATCTCCAGCAGTCCTAAATCCTGCCTTATAGATGGAAGCCCCACAAACTTTAAATGAAGTAAATATATTAAAAACGCTTATAATGAAAAGCTATCCTGGGGATCCAGAGGTTTTTTTTTCGAAAGGAGCCCCCGTTATTGAGAATTATTGCCCTAATTTGAAACTCCCCCGTGGGTGACGGGTTGACAATATCTCCTTCTGTTTATGTTGGGTGATATGGGTATAAATCTGGGTTGTCGTGATCGTACTGTGCCCCAATAACTGCTGGATATATCGAATATCCACTTCCTCCTCCAACAGTAAAGTGGCGAAAGTATGGCGAAACATATGGGGCGTCACATCTTTCCCTAAATGGGCCGATCGAGTGCGCTTCTTAACCATAAACCGCACCGACTGCTCCGATAACCGCTTACCTAAACGATTGATAAAAAAATAGTGGAAATAGCTTCCCCCTGGATGAAACAAATCGATATACTCTTTCAAAATAGCGATGATTTCCGGGCTGCATACCTGGATTACCCGTTCTCTACTTCCTTTTCCGTTTACTTTGATATAATTTTGGTGGATATCGACATCGGTTTTTTTCAGGTTGCACAGTTCGGATACCCGTGTCCCGGTAGCAAACAGTAATTCCAACACGGCGATATCGCGTACAATCGATTTATACGAATAAGAGGTACGGCCGCTGCAAGATTGTTTTTCATTGTAGGCAGAGAGAAGCAAGGCCTTTACTTCATTTAATGCCAAAATTAAAGGCAAATGCAGCGGTTCTTTGATCTGTATCCTCATTTTTCGGAACGGGTTCACCGTAATTTTGTCATCGAACTCCAGGTAGTTGAAAAGCGCT
>Ga0105104_10003739_pt1 | contig 10715 bp, 11 predicted proteins | sample PPLLaktember2015_3_FD_87034 | JGI IMG/M metagenome (GOLD analysis project Ga0105104, IMG submission 87034) | Freshwater sediment microbial communities from Prairie Pothole Lake near Jamestown, North Dakota, USA - PPLs Lake P7 Core (6) Depth... | ecosystem: Environmental > Aquatic > Freshwater >... | reverse complement strand
CGATTGAAAAATTGGTAAAGGGCGTAAAAAGAGGAGACAGGTTTCAGACTCTTTTGGGAGTAACGGGTTCCGGAAAGACCTTTACGGTTGCAAATATCATACAGCATTTCAATATGCCGGTTTTGGTAATGGCTCCGAATAAGGCCTTGGCTGCGCAACTTTACAGGGAATACAAAAACTTCTTTCCTGAAGCTTCTGTAAACTATTTTGTTTCATATTATGATTACTATCAGCCCGAGGCATATATGCCAATAACGGATACATATATTGAAAAAGAAGCAATGATAAATCAGGAGATAGACAGGTTAAGACACAAAGCGACAAGCGCGCTACTCACGAGAAAAGACGTAATCATCGTCGCCTCTGTTTCCTGCATTTACAATTTAGGTTTGCCCGAAAGCTATTTGCAGTCATCAATTCATTTAGAAATTGGGACAAGTATAACTCGCGGTGATCTGGCAAGGCAACTGATAAAGATTCAGTTTGAAAGAACAAACGGGCTTCTCAAAAAGGGACAGTTCAGATTACGCGGAGATGTTTTTGAGATAATGCCCGCTTCGGCACATATGATTTACAGCATCGGGCTAAAAAATCAGAAAGTGAATGAGATTTTTTTAATAGATCCTTTGGCGAGGAAAATATTAAATAAAGAAAAAGAAGCCATCATATTCCCGGTAAAGCATTTCGTTTCTTCCCGTCCGATAATAGAAAACGCGATAAAAGAGATTAAAAAAGAATTAAAAGAAAGATTAGAGTATTTTAAAAGAAACAAGCTATATATAGAAGAAGAAAGATTAAGGAGAAGAACGATGTATGACGTGGAAATGATAGACAGTATTGGATATTGTCACGGAGTCGAGAACTATTCACGCCATCTTACAGGGAAATTAGCCGGAGAGGCTCCCGAAACTTTGCTTGCGTATTTTCCGCAAGATAAAAAGTTCCTGACCATAATCGACGAATCTCATATTGCTGTTCCGCAGATATCGGGAATGCATCAGGGAGACAAAGCCAGAAAGCAAGCTTTGGTTGAGTACGGGTGGCGTCTTCCTTCGGCTTTGGATAACAGGCCCTTAAAGTTTTCCGAGTTTGAAGATAGAGTGGGTCAGGTGATTTTCACTTCAGCTACTCCCGGAGCTTATGAGGCAAAGAATTCTTCTCAAGTTGCCGAGCAGATTATTCGTCCTACGGGATTAATTGACCCTCCGATAGAAGTGCGTCCAGTGTTTGATAAAAAGAAAAACAGAAGCCAGATTGATGACCTGATGGAAGAATTGAAAGACATAGCTTCTAAAGGTGAGAGGGCGATTGTAAATACTTTGACTAAAAAGATGGCTGAAGACCTCCATGCTTTTTTAGTGAAAAAACATTTTAAATCAAACTATATCCACTCCGATATCAAAACCTTGGAAAGAACGGAGATTCTCACTGATTTTAGAAAAGGGAAGTTTAATGTCTTAATAGGGGTGAATTTACTTCGTGAAGGTCTTGATTTACCGGAAGTGACACTCGTTGCGATACTCGATGCCGACAGGGAAGGGTTTTTAAGAAATGAAACTTCTTTGATTCAGACAATGGGGCGTACTGCTCGAAATGTAAAAGGGAAAGTAATCCTTTATGCCGACACAATTACAAAATCAATTAAGAATGCCAAATACGAAGTTGAAAGAAGAAGAAAGAAGCAGATGGAGTATAACAAGAAGCATAAGATAACGCCGAAGACAATTAGCAAAGTGATTGAGAAATTATTAGATTTTGAAAAAGATTAAAATGGAACAGGAAAAAATAATCATAAAAGGGGCGAAAGTCCATAATTTAAAAAACATTGATTTGGAGATTCCGAAAAACCAGATTATTGCTTTTACGGGAGTTTCCGGAAGCGGAAAGTCGTCTTTGGCATTCGATACTATTTTTGCCGAAGGCCAAAGAAGATATATCGAGTCTTTGTCTCCGTACGCTCGTCAATTCCTGGGAGAGATGGAAAGAGCGGATGTTGATGAGATAATCGGGCTTTCTCCGGCAATTGCAATTGACCAAAGGGCTCTGTCGCACAACCCGCGTTCAACTGTCGGAACACTTACCGAAATCTACGACTATTTAAGAGTTTTGTATGCCCGGTTGGGAGACGTATATTGCCCGGTATGCAAAACAAGGATAAAAAAGCTTTCGGTCGAGGAAATGGTGGATATTATCAAATCGGAAGATTCAAAAACGGTGACAATCCTGTCCCCGGTTGTTCGCGCAAGAAAAGGTGAATACTACCAGTTATTTTATGATTATCTTTCTTTGGGATTTTCCGAAGTCAGAATCGATGGGAAATTTCATTCACTTCACGAGCAATTGGTCTTAGACAGGTATAAGGCGCACGATATTGATATTATTATAGACAGGGTTTTAATAAGTGACGAAAGTCGGCTTTTTGAAGCAGTTGAAAGCGCCCTAGATCGCAGTAAGGGATTAGTCACGATAATTGCTGATAAAAAAGAATTTAATCTTTCAGCGAATTGGACTTGCCATAATGATAACTTTTCTTTTCCGGAAATGGAGCCGAGGTTGTTTTCATTTAACAGTCCGTCCGGAGCGTGTCCGACTTGTCACGGTCTTGGAAAAGCGGATATCTTTTCAGATGTTATGTGTCCGGATTGCGAGGGAAAAAGACTGAGGAAAGAAGCGTTGTCGGTGAAAATCAACGGGAAGAATATAAATGAAGTGGTTAATTTTTCAATTGATAAGGCATATGATTTTTTTACAAGTTTCGAAAAGAAAATGACACTCAAAGAGAAAACAATCGCGACCAATGTGGTAAAAGAAATAAAAGACCGGCTCAGCTTTCTTTTAAAAGTCGGCTTAGATTATTTATCTTTATCAAGAGAAGCAGAAACATTGTCGGGAGGAGAGGCGCAGAGAATACGACTGGCTTCGCAAATCGGTTCGCAGTTATCAAATACATTGTATGTATTAGACGAGCCGACAATAGGGCTTCACGAAAGAGATACTTATAGGCTGATTGAAACGTTGAAATCCTTAAAAGAAAGAAGAAATACGATCATTGTCGTCGAACACGATGAGAAGACAACACTCGAATCGGATTATCTTGTCGACTTGGGGCCGATGGCCGGAGAGCACGGAGGAAAGATTGTGGCTGTGGGGAAGACGGATGTACTGATGAAACAGTCGAAGAAGTTTCCGGAATCTTTGACTTTGAAATATCTAAACGGCGAGAAAGAGATTAAAGTACCGGAAAAAAGGAGGAATAATATTAAGGAGAAGTTGAAGATTATCGGAGCGAATGCGAATAATTTGAAAAATCTGAATATAGAGATTCCACTGCAAAAATTAATTTGTTTTACAGGTGTTTCCGGAAGCGGAAAGTCGTCTTTACTTTATGATGTGATGTATAAAAACATTTCAAAGATAAAAAACAGGAGCAAAGATAAACTGGTGGGAGCTTCAAAGATAATTAATACGGAATATATTGACCGAGTCGTGATGATTGAGCAATCACCCATCGGCAGATCACCGCGTTCTAACCCGGCCACATACACCGGCATATTTTCCCCTATTCGTGACTTCTATTCTTTACTCGAAGATTCGAGGACAAGAGGATACACCGCTTCAAGGTTTTCATTTAACAGGCCGGGAGGAAGGTGCGAGGCTTGCGAAGGAGCGGGACATAATTTGATTGAGATGCATTTCTTGCCTCCTGTTTTGGTAGAGTGCGAAGTATGCCACGGGAAAAGATTTAATAGGGAGACATTACAGGTAAAATACAAGAAAAAAAATATCAGCGAGGTGCTCGAAATGACGGTTGACGAGGCGACAGAGTTTTTTGAAAATAATTATCTGATACACGACAAACTGAAGCTCTTAAAAGAAGTGGGATTGGGGTATATCAAGCTCGGCCAATCAGCTACGACTTTATCCGGAGGAGAGGCACAAAGAATACGGCTTGCAAGAGAGCTTACTCAATCACTCGGTAAACGCACTTTGTATTTGTTAGATGAGCCGACAGTTGGTCTTCATTATCATGATATTGAAATGTTACTTAAGGTTTTGAATAAATTAGTTGATAGTGGAAATACCGTTGTTTTGATTGAACATAATATGCATGTGATAAAATCAGCCGACTATATCATCGACTTGGGTCCGGAAGGGGGAGAAGGAGGAGGAAAAGTAATGGCAAAGGGATTACCGGAGGATATTGTCGAAGAGGAGAAAAGTATTACCGGAAAGTATCTGAAGCCATATTTGTCTTGACCGGTTTTTTTGAGGTAGTAGAATAGAAATATGGAACAAGAGCCAATATTAAAAGAGGAAAAACACGGGGAAAGTATTAAAGAGTTTTGGGGCGAGGTTATGAAGCTTGTTGAGGAAGACGATATAAACGGAGTGGAATATTTATTATTGCATAGGGGCTTTCCTTATAAAAAAATGCCCGGAGAAGATGAAATCTATTTATGGATGGAAGGACGGGCGGAGAACAAACTCGGGCGTAAACTTCAGGTTAAATTCAGCGAGGAAGGAATTATAGTTCCGATTGATTCAGAGCAGGAAGAATAGTATTTTTATGTTAAAATTAAAAATATGAGCAACAAAAAAATAATTTTAGGAGTTTTAATTTTAATAGCTGTTGCGATTCCGGTTTTTACTTATGCCGCCACTCTGGATATTACGGTGTCAGGGTTATTCTTAGGAATTTGGCACGGATTATTAGCCCCGTATTCTTTGGTCTTACGATGGTTCATACCCGGAATCACAATGTATAGTTGCCAGAATATTAGCTGGATGTATGATTTCGGATTTTTGGTAGGAATATTCTTTTCTCTTCCTTTAGGCTGGATAGCCGCCATTGTTTTCTTAATTCTTTACTTATCTTAAATCGCTTTACAAATACAGAGTGTTTAGTGTAATATATACTAAACACTTTTTTGTTCTTTCAAAACAGGAGTAAACTCATGAGCGAAACAAAAGTAGTCGGGTTTATTGAGAAAATTATCCAAACAGAAATTAATGACGCAAAATCATGGATGAATGATTTTGAAAGAGGTTTTCCAGCTTCAATGTGGGAAATGTTTATGTGATTACCGATTACGGCTGAATCAGTTAAAAGTATTGCCGGCGGGATTTCTCTGCAAATTTCGCGGGCATCAAGGAAAGTAGGAAAGGAGCAAGGGATTGAAATAATCAGAAAAGGCCATTTATTTTTAAGGGAAATTTATGAAAAAGCGAAAGAGCTTTCCGTTGAAGTTGACTTTAAAGATATCGATTGGATTTTTGCTTCGGGGTTAGAACAAGTCGGAGAAATCTTGCATCATGCGGGATAATATAAGAAAAGGCAGATTGCTTTTAGAGGTGAACGCCGTATGTGGCATTTGTGAGAGAAGAATTCGAATTCCTGAAAAAGTTGAAACAATAAACGATGCCGAAAGAAAGCTGAAAGAAGCTGAGTGGGTAAAAAACGCAAATTACGGCTGGGTCTGCTTCGTGTGTAAATCGAGACCGGAAAACGAAAGGTAAAAAATAAAGTAGAGATAAATCTCTACTTTTTTAATTAAGCGTGGTATATCATAGAAATATGAGGAGTAAGGCAAGAAAGCTTCCGGATAGCCCGGGAGTATATATATTTATTGACAGAAAGAATAAGCCACTTTATGTTGGGAGAACGATTTCTCTAAGAAAGCGGGTTTTAAGTTATTTTAGAAAAGACACTGATCTGAGAATAAAAGAAATGATTAGCTTAGCAAAGAATATTCGTATTAAAAAGACAGAAACTCTTTTGGAAGCAATAATACTAGAAGCTAATTTGATTAAGAAATTTTGGCCGAAATACAATGTGAAAGATAAAGATAACCGATCTTTTGTGTATGTTGTTATTCCTAAAACTGACTATCCAAGCCCTCATATTGTGAGAGGCCGGGTTTTAAAACTTCAAAATGCATATGTTTTCGGTCCGTATCAGAGCGCTTCATTGCTTTTCTCTGCTTTGAAGATAATACGGAGAATATTTCCGTATAGCACTTGTAAGCCGGGAAAACCTTGTTTTGATTATCAGATAGGGTTGTGTCCGGGGTATTGCGTCGGAAAGATTTCGAAAGGAGATTATCAGAAGAATATTAAAAGCATCATGTTACTTCTTTCCGGGAAAAAACAGAGATTACTTCAGAAATTAAAAAAGGAGAATCCGGAAAAGATAAAAGCGTTGAGGCATATTCAGGATGTTTCTTTGCTTTTAAAAGAAGAATTAGTCGGAACGGATGATTTCTCAAGAATTGAAGGATATGATATCTCTCACTTGTCCGGCAAGGAAACATTTGGTTCAATGGTTGTTTTCACAGACAACAAACCGGATAAAAAAGAATACAGATTGTTTAAAATAAAAACCGCACCTTCAGGTGATGACCTAAGGGCACTGGTCGAGGTTTTAAATAGGCGGTTTAGGCACACGGAATGGCGATTTCCGGATTTAATTTTAATAGACGGTGGAAAACCGCAAGTTGATTTTGTTTACAGTGCTCTTAAAACGGATATTCCCATTGTCGGTATTTCGAAATACGGAGGGGACAAGCTGGTTTATCCTTCAAAAGGGCTAAAGAACTTTGCTGGTGAAAGTAAAGGGATTTTACTGAAAGTACGCGAGGAGGCGCACAGGTTTAGCATAAAATCCAGTAGGAGAGGACGGGGGATAAAATGATTGAAAAAATGCCTATTTTAGGGTATAATGGGATCATGAAAAAATACTTGAGGGAGGAGGAAATGTTCCTTATTTTAATCTCTTTTTGGGCCACGGTTTTATTGACCAGGGCTGTTGTTTTCTACTTTTTCAGACATTTCTCCTTTGTTCCGATGTTTGTCGTAAATGGAATTCAGATACACCATTATATAGTTGGTTTGGTTTTAGTTTTAATATGTAGTGCAATATATTTTCTTCCACGAGGCAATATTAAAAGAAGTTTTTTTCACCTTCTTTTCTTAGGCATCGGATACGGATTGGTTTTCGATGAATTATCTCTGTGGGCGAATAATAACGATAATTATTGGGCAGTTGAAAATTTTGTTTCAATATCTCTATTCGGCTTTGTTCTTTTGGTTTTTTACTATATTTCCAAAAAGCAATATAAGTTTGTTCTAAATCCTAAAAGAAAAGTGCACAAAAATCCGGAACATCCATATGTTTCTGTTATTATTCCGGCTTATAATGAAGAGGAGTTTATATCCCGCACACTACTTAGCTTACTTTCGCAAGATGACCCTAACTTTGAAATCATAGTCGTTGATAATAATTCGACTGATAAGACCGCGGAGATTGCCAGAAAATACGGAGCTAAGGTTATTAATGAAGAAAAACAAGGAATTATTTTTACCAGGCAGAGGGGTTTTAAGGAAGCAAAGGGAGAAATTATTGCTACGACGGACGCGGATACCATTTTGCCGAGTCGTTGGATATCGACGATCAGTAAAAACTTTAAAAAGAAAGATAAGTTAGTCCTTTTTGGCGGATTATGCAATTTCTATTCCGGCCCGATTTTTGCAAAATTTAATGCCTATTATTTCCTCTATCCTTATAGGATTTTTGATAAGATTTTTGCAGGAGGCTGGACAATGTCAGGCGCGAATATGGCCGTACGAAAGACGATATTTGAGAAAATCGGAGGGTTTAATACATCGCTTAAAAGCTTTGAAGATGTTGAGATTTCACATCGTCTGATGAAAGCCGGGGAAACAGGAATTGATCCTTATCTCATAGTAGAAACATCGGGAAGGAGGTTCAGACACGGATTTTTACATGGTGTGCGGCCTTACGCGGTAAACGAAGCAATCAGGGTTTTTACAAATGAAAAGAAGTTTATTCACCAGCCGAATGAAAGAAGCGAAAAATCTTTATGGAATAAGGTGTTTTCCTTTGTTCCCGCTCTTTCATTGTTTGTTTGTTTGTTCTTGCTGTTTTATTTCTCCGAGCCTGCTATTTCAGAAGCCAAGCAGGTGAAAATAGTAAAGCAAAAGGCGCAAAACGTCGTTTTAAATATCGAAAGACAACAGAAAGATATTAAATATTATCTTGGAAAAATTAAAATCAGCGGTATTGAAAAGTTTATCGAAGGAAAGAAATATTTTAATATTCAAGAATAAACTTACTTGTGAAAAAATCACTTATTTTAATTTCGCTGATAATTATCGTGTTTTTATCAGTTTTTTTTATTCCAAAAAATATGAAAAAAGTTTGTTTTAAGAATACGTGTTTTAATGTCGAGCTGGCTATTTCATCTGCTGAGAAAGAAAAAGGCCTGATGTTTAGGGATAATTTAAAAAACGATGCGGGCATGCTTTTCGTATATGAAAGGGAAGGAATGTATAGTTTTTGGATGAAAAACACCAAGATAACTTTAGATATTATTTGGATAGATAGTGATTTTAAAGTTGCTTTTATAAGCGAAAATACCGAGCCGTGCGTAAGTGATATTTGTCAGTCAATAAATCCCGGAATAAATGCAAAATATGTTTTAGAAATTAATGCTGGGACTGTCGAAAAGCTGGGAATGAAAGTAAATGACAAGTTGGATTTTAAATTATGATTTTGTTAATATAATAATATATGGTTTTAAGATTAATTATCTATTTTGTAGTCGGAGTGGTGCAAGATTTCTTTTTTACCCTCAATTCCAGATATGTCGCCAAGGATAAAATAATTCCGGCTGTTATTTTCTCAATGCTCACAGTCCTTATGAGCATGCTTGTTTTGTACAATATTTTAAGCGAATTGGACCCGGAAAAAGGGATAGTGGCCATAATTGTTTATTCTTTGGGTATTGCCATGGGTACTTTCTTGGCAATGAAGTTTAAAGTAGGTTTTAAAGATTAATTAATTTAAAAAATATGTTTGAAAACAACAAAACCGAGATGTTCTGCGGCAAAATGCACAAGCCAGTGGCAGGTATATTATTCATTTTAATTTGCATTACCCTAGTGGTTTTAGTGGCATTTTTATCGGCAAGCACGCAGTATAAAGTGAAGATGGCAAATAATGTGGAGATTAAGAATGTAATTACTGTTTCCGGTGTCGGCGAGGTATATACCAAGCCCGATTTAGCAAAAGTCAGTTTTTCGGTTGTAAACGAGGCTTCCACTGTTGATAAAGCTGTGGCGGAAAATACTTCCAAAATGAACGGAGTAATATCCGCCCTGAAGAATCAAGGCGTGAAAGACGAAGACTTAAAAACGACCAATTTTTACGTCTATCCTAGGTATGAATACAGAACGGCTGAAACGGAAATATATTCTTCAGCTCCCCAGAAAAGAATTTTGGTCGGATATGAGATAACTCAGAGTTTGGAGGTGAAAATTAGGGATCTTTCAAAGATTGGCGCTATAATTGAAACCGGTACTTCAAACGGAGCGAATGAAGTGGGTGATTTGCAGATGACAGTGGATAAGGAAGATGAATTCAAAAATCAGGCAAGAAGCCAGGCTATAGCCAACGCCAAGGAAAAAGCCAAGGAATTGGCAAAACAGGTGGGAGTGAGGCTCGGGAGGATAACTAACTTTTCCGAAGATAGCAATATGCCTGTTTATTACAACGACGTCAAAGGTATGGGCGGAGGACCCTCAACTTCTTCTGCTATCACTGAGATACAGACGGGACAAAACAAGATTAGTTCAAATGTTAGCATTACTTACGAGATAGAGTGATTATTAAAAGCCCGCTATGAAGCGGGCTTTTTTTGTTGTATAATAATCTAATGGAAAATATAAAAGAAAATATATATAATGCGCCTAATTTTCTGACACTGCTCCGCATATTATTTGCAGTTTTGTGTATTTATTTTATCTTTGCCGGATTTCCCGCTTTCTACATCATCGTATCGTTTATCGTGGGAATGATAACTGACTTTTTTGACGGTCAGGTAGCCCGTAGATTTAATTTAAAAACCGAGTTCGGCCGTCAGTTTGATGTGGTTGCTGACAGGGTTCTTTTGATAGGAGTGATTTTGGCAATGATAATCAAACTGAGTTTTGGCGGGTATATGGACGAAGGCCATTTTATTCAGATGTTTATGATAATGATAAGGGAGATAATCTGTTTGCCTTTTGTTTTGATTGCCATGGGGTTTAAACTGGGAATCCCACAAGTTAGGTTTTTTGGAAAGGCCACGACTTTTATGCAAAGTATTGCGGTCCCGATGCTGTTTATGAACATTTTTTACGGCACTTTCGGGTTTTCCTGGTATTTCTCAATACTTACCGGAATAGTGGGGATTATCGCTTCTTTTTATTACATTTATGATGTGGTAATATTATTTATATTAAAGAAAATAAACAAATAAAAATATGACTAAAAAGAACAGCCAATTATTATTAGAAATACTGCCAGTAGCCTTAATTTTAATAACCTTTATTGTTGGAATCGTTTTATATCCCCGACTTCCCGAATCAATCCCGACTCATTGGGGTCCAAGCGGAGGAGTGGATTCTTGGACCGCCAAAAATATGGCTGTCATCTTTTTCCCTCTTTTAACCTTGCTTGTTTATATCATGATGACATTTCTTCCGATATTTGATCCTTTGAGGGAAAATTATTCAAAGTTTACTGTTCCGTATTTTTGGTTTAGAACCGCAACAGTCCTATTTTTATGTCTATTGTATTTTTATTCCCTATGGGTTGCTTTGGGAGGGGAGATGAATATTACATATTTTATTGTTCCCGTCATGGCTTTATACTT